>Ga0123357_10013748_pt1 | contig 10525 bp, 3 predicted proteins | sample TergutEmb28metaG_FD_89873 | JGI IMG/M metagenome (GOLD analysis project Ga0123357, IMG submission 89873) | Embiratermes neotenicus P4 segment gut microbial communities from Petit-Saut dam, French Guiana - Emb289 P4 | ecosystem: Host-associated > Arthropoda: Insects > Digestive system > Gut ...
CAATGTCAACGACCAAGTTTCACACCCATACAAAACAATAGGCAAAATTATAGTTCTATATATCTTGATCTTTAAATTTTTGGATAGCAACCTGGAAGACAAAAGATTCTGCACCGAATGATAACAAGCATTCCCCGACCTCAATCTGTTCTTAATTTCTTCCGCAATAGAATATATTTAATTCACGTGATAATTTGGTATACTCAGGGTATAAGGCACACGTATTCAGCTATAAGTTTAATAACTCAGCCAATCCATATAACGCAATTTTATTTCTAGAGCGCGTACTGCAGTTCAAGAATGCACGCATCACTGTATCGTCTGAAGCGTTCAGCGTATCTGAACTTGTAACCGAAGGTAGCCATACGCACTGTTGCATGTCACATTCACTTTAGTTACGTTGAGGTCTTGGGAAAAGCGTTGATTATTTTATAAGGAATCTTATGGACCTCTTCCTTTACAAGTTTAAGAAAACCAACCGTCAGTCACAACACCTCTCGTACATTTATTGTATTGTGCTACATGTTTCGAATCGTGCATAGAATCACCATCAGGCCAGAAGTTACTAAGGAATGTCAGGTAAAATTTTATACGGGAAGCATGCAGATCGATAACAGCCGCTTCTTAAAGCCGATATTTTCGCATTATCAATTTGCTGATTCTATATACAAAATTGTCACACGTGTTTAGTATTAACTATTAATATTCGGACAGGGAAAGAGTTATGTATATATAATTATTCTTCGAATACTGGCAATAAAAATAATTTTCCTTCTTGATGTACTCAGTTTCTAAAACAAACCTGCTTCTGTTCTGAAAACTCTCATTTTCAAAGTGGTTTTCTTCTTGGGAACAGGGTTTTGAAGAATAAGATGAGAATGGAACACTGCTGGATTATATTGAGATAGAAGACCAAACTACTCCGCAAAAAACCTATCCCAGTAACATTTTGTGCAGCACAAGCCCCACATTATTTGCCCTGGCTCGAACCTGGACGACGGCAATGTGAGTCGCGGACCACCGAAAACTGTCGTATATGTAATTACAATGAAATATATATTTCGTACCGCACAGACAACAGAGTCCTCTTCCATTAGGAACACCAGTCCTGCAGTATTGCGTGGAAAAAATATTCCGTGTGGCTTGTGACAATTATACGGAGCACATACATTTACTGCATGAAAAATTAAGATATTTGATGTTGCAGCGCGTTGTGCACGTAGTTACCATTAGTCTTTGAAGTGTTAAAGGTCATGATCTGAATTATTTTGCCCTCCAGAAATAGTAAATTTATAAATGTTCAAATCTCAAACTCAAAATACATAATATGTGTATATATATATATATAATTATATACTTAGCTATATGTGTATGTGTAAACATGTCTGTATATATATATATATATACATAAGCAGATATTTATTTTCATTAATGAATGAAAACAGATTATTAGCAAAATAAGACTGAATTTACTGTTTAATATATGGACTACAATATGTGTACTCACGACAGAACAAATGTGTGTGTTGACTTTATGGTCTTGTGGACAATACTTCACAGTCAGGAAATTATGGCAATTAATAAGTCTATATTAAGCAATCAGGAACTTCACTCAATAGTGTGAAATATACAGAGAATATTTTTGTTTTTGACTAAACATCGCAGAGCTGCCGACAAAGTCATTCGTATGCATTGACGATGTCTTCCGCTTTACGATAAGCAGTCCGGCGATAAAAGCACTATCAGTGTTACAGCGTATATAAAACCGCTGATTTCCCTGTAAGCAATTAAAATATGATACAGACATTTTACATTTTATAAAACTGCATGCTACACGCAGGCCAATCGTGTAGAGAAGCCTTTTTCGAAACTTATTTAAGAGTGCTAATTCTTGAGTTGGAAACTTTTCCCGAAGCGGAAGGCACAAGATAGCCACTTCAATGCGGTGAGAATTTCCAAATCCTTAAGTTTCTGCCCACGTTTAGGAAAGTTATCAACATGTCACTGCCAGCTGATCACACATTTTTCATTGATCTCCTGATGTGCAGAGGGAGAAAAGCGTGGCAACAGACAGGAAAGGATTTAAGTACGAATGCTTGTATCATGCTGGCGATTGCAGCTGTCACTGCAAAGATTGTTTACTCGTCTTTGTGAAGACAGAAAATTTTAGGAGGTTTACAGCCAGAGACAGTTTCCATGGCCACTGAAATCTATTAGTGACGGTTTAAAATTGTTAAGGTAATGCGTAAAATTTGTACAGTCGTCTGGTTTAAATAGAGGTATTTAATCTCCGTCTTACAATAAATGCAGTAGGTCTACTCTTATCTTACTTAAGAATTAACTAAATAGCTTGCGTAAGCAGAACGAAGATAAACCACTGTCCCACTCCACTTTTATTAGAAATTATAATTAATTTGCTATTGCAGGTTCTCGATAAATAAAATTCCATTCAGCGTAGGGGTAGACAAATTTTCCAAAAATAATTTTTAACACTTTAAAAACTAATGTGCTGAAAGTAAACGCCCTGAAAGTACATTTTTTCTTTGATATTCCTCAATTTCCGACAGTGTATCGCTTTTTTTAGGAGGTTCTCTGGCTTCGCCTGTTTGTCCTTCCTTTAAGAGTAGTTTGGAGTTGAAAATAAGTATTGAACATTGTTGGAATAATAGTAAAAAGGGAAACCCGAAGTACCCACATGGAATATAAGGGGAACGTAAGCAGCTGCCCGTAGTGATAGGCCCTCAACTAACCACCACAGCCTTGAAATACACAAATTAATCTACTTTATTCATAAAGATTCTAGTCACACCTCAATGCGACCAAAATGTGCTTCCATTATCACAGCAAATCCGCGAAAGCCTCTAGGGTTACAATGGCTGTTTATTGTAAGATCCATACGGAATACAAAATACACAGTACGTGCGAGATGCAGAGTTCTAGTGTCAGAACTGGCGTTACATATAACAACCAGTGGGATCCAAAGGTTAAGACTTGCCGGAAATATCGGACTATTCTTCCATTATATAAGGCTGATCGGTAACGCGTAAGTTTTCTTTACGGTCGCGCTGTCTGAACAACCCGCCATATATTATATTATTAGACACAATATAGGAGGAAGCGTCACTGAAATCCATTGCGTCGATTGGTATGGAGTGTTCAGTGGCATTCCTTTAAAACTTGTCTCTCGTTATAGCTTCATTTATTCAGTGATATGCAGTACTAATAAGAATGAAGAGGATAAAAGCAAAGAAAGGATGTAATAAGAATAAGGCGTGTGTATGGCGTAAAAATCTTATTCTTATTATGCCATCGTTTATTCTCTTCCTTTTTCTTCTTTAGACTTCTGATAGTACTGAAGGGTGGGTAGTGAGCGGAGAAAGCCGATGGGGAAATGAAGCGAATGTTGAAGGGTATTAGAAGCAGGAGAGACGAAGTCGAGAAGCTGAAATGCAAAAGGAAATGGTACAGAATGAGAAGATTTCGTGGAAAGGGAAGAGGAAATTATTAAGAAGACAATAGTATTGATGTCAAGGTAAAGTAGTGTGTTAAATACTGCAATTAGGAAAGGAGAAGATCTGCTCTATGTGGTCTTGGAAATGGACAGAGACGTTAAAAGGTGTATATGTGAATAAGAAGAAGAGTGTAAAGAGAAAAGTCGGTAAATAAGCAGAGTGTAAAGAGAACAGTCAGTGAAAAGGAAAATATTAGTAGTAGAGTAAATTAAGTAGTTGAATAAAGAGAGACCAACTTGATGTCACTTGCTTTATTATTTCATTATTTAATGCTCAACACGTTTCGGATGTTAATACATCCATCCTCAGGGGCTTGCGACTTATTTGTTGAGTTATTTCATGGCTTGTGTTGCTCTGGTTCCATGTGTGTTGGTGTTACGTTGTTCAGCCCGCATACGGATACCACACCACCTCAGCCAAACCACAACGAAACACCAACACACATGGAACCAGAGCAACACAAGCAATGAAATAGCTCAACAAATAAGTCACAAGCCCCTGAGGATGGATGTATTAACATCCGAAACGTGTTGAGCATTAAATAATAAAATAATAAAGCCAGTGACATCAAGTTGGTCTTTCTTTATTCAGCTATCAAGATGATGCACGTTCCAATAAACACAAGATTAAAAAAATAAACTAAGTAATTTGGTAGGTAATTATTAACTTTGTAGAAGCTGTTGAGCAAAACTAGCCTTTGATATGTCCAACACAATCTGTAATAACACTAGCGAGTTTTCTATTGAGAGACAATGTTGGGACAGGCAAAACTTCTCAGATACATTTTCAGTGGACAGTTACTACTTTTAATGTCAGATTACGTCACGTGACTGTTCGAGACAGAACACAGCTCGTAATTAATATAGCCTGTTTTCCTTTACTTTCATATTAGTTGAAGTTTTGAGGGTCCGTGAAACTTTCCCTTCTTCTTACGTTAGCCGTGATATATACAATGTCATTCGTGGAGAAACTTCATGTGACTCTACATATATTTGCACTTCACTGATATCGGCTTTAACTTTACAGAAAGTGAGTTGATCTAATTCACGTTGACACGTCTTTGACAATAAAGGATTATTTTGCGTGTGACGTCACGAAACAGTACCCTTTCTCCGCCACGTTTTCTCTTCTCATTTTTCTCTGCGACTTTCTTCTTGTAGAGATTTTATTACTTAGTTTCATGGAATTAAAGGGTCTGTCCTTCTTCTGCATTAACATGCTTTTAAGCTTAGTGCTTTTGTATACTGCAGGAACCTGTAGAAGTTGGAACGCGTGGATCAATAACAATCTGAACTTAGTATTGTGAAATTAAATTTAATTGCTACTGTCACAGCAAGATAAAACTGCGAGTAAATGAACTCTAAATGCAAAATGTAACTTCCGGCATACTACAGTTTAGAGGCGTGTCGACAATTAGAGATTACTCTTACTGCAATTTATTGTTCCCTTGTCCATATAATTACTGCAGATTGGATCATCCTGAGTTCTAAATTTGGAAATCAAGAAGCCGTCAGTATGGATTCTGCTGTGAAAATTCTTACTGTTATGATCACTTCTACTTTTTCAGAGAGCGTAAATGAACTGGAGAATGAAGGACATATTTTATATGCATATGTAATGAGCTTTCCAGGTATTTGTAATAGTTCTTCCTTAAAATTCTCAAAGAAAAACCTGTAAATAAAGTTGAAATGTTTCGAAAAATTAAGTTCATGCGGACGTTTAATTTTGGTCACGTGTAAATCAAGGAGACAGAGATGTTAATTGGCCTATTTTAAGGTAAGGACTTGACAAATATCGGTAGGTGACCTTATTCTGAATCATCAAGTTGTGTTACAGTTTTCACGTAAATAGAAATAACAACACAGAATCAACGCAACACAATTTAATAAAAGGCACTCTATATTGCCGCATGTTTCGATTCCCAAAGAAGCATCACCAGGAAATTCAAGCAAAATATTTACAACACATCAGTTCTTCAGTTTCTCTCCTTACACTTAAGTGAGGTCTCACTAATTTCCTTCAAAGCCTTATAAACTTTCCGTTAGTTGTCAAAATGTGCAATATACATTTTTCTCGTTTTAGGTTTCTTGCCTATTGTTGTGTTTGGATAATGAAAAATTTATTATTTATGTATGTATTACTGACGAGAAACATGTCTGACAAGGACGTCCAAGAAATAACATCTGCAAATGTTATGTATATTGGACCGTGCATCTTTGTGATAGTTGAAGAATAAGAGTCCAACTTGATGTCACTAGTTATTAAGTTTTATTTCACTTCTTCTGTGCTCAACATGTTTCGGACATTGATACATCCATAATCAGGGGCCTTGTTGGGTTCGGGTGGTATCCGTGTGGTAGGCTGAAGACTGCTACACGTATACCACCCCAGCCCAGCCACACCGAAACTCCAACACACATCGAAACAAGAACACAGACCAATGTGGTGATACAATAGAAAAGTCGCAGGCTCCTGATGATGGATGTATTAATGTCCGCAACATGTTGAGCACAGATGAAGTGAAATAAAATTTAATAACTAGTGACATCAAGTTGGTCTCTTATTCTTCAAATAACATCTACTTAACATTTCGCCTTGGTGCATTCGCGTGCAGGAACTGCATTATTCATAGCAATTAAGGATATTGTTTTACTAATAAATATTCAATATTTATATACAACAATATGAGGAAAACCTTGAACGAGCAAAACTATATTACACTTGCTACAGACTACCGGAAAGTTCGTAATGTTTTAAAGGACACTGTAGCTGTCTCACTAAAATGTAACAAAAACATGAAAAAATTATGTGTTTTGAACGTTTGTATGAACTCCTTGATGGCAATTCCTTAGTAATCGAAACGTGTAGCAATGTCGAATAAAATTTATTAAATTGAATCTTGTATGACTGATGTGTTTTTATTGCTATTGCCAGTTGATTCATCGTGTGATGTACTTCATACAGCAGTCTGCAGAAAATCGTTAAATTTTCGCGCTCCTTCTGTATTTCCGCATAACCGCAGGAATATTCTGACGCGTTAAAATAATAAATTTTAACTCACATTGCATTTTAAATGAGACAAAATTCCTTTATTAAAACCATACTTTCGTATACGTAATACAGCTTAAACCATGTTGTAACCTGTTAGTTATTCTGACCTTATTCCATAATATATATAATTTACTTCTAGAGGAGAAAATTGAAGGCGCGGAATGCTTGCGGATACGCAGTGCAATGTGTTTATCTTATCATTTTGTATCTTCAATATGGGTCTAGAGTAAAGTACACAAACCTCACGCTTCATATTTTAGTGTCTCACCTCGGTGACAACAAAGTTTCCTGCTTTCAGAGACGTGGCACTCTCTAACCTACTGAAATTTCGCCGCTTTTCAGAAGATCCTGTTGCCTTCAGTGGAGGGAACTGGTTCTTTTGACATATCGGTAAACATCTACGAAACTACACGGTGTCACAAGGCAGAAGACAACAATCTGCAAATAAAATTCTACGTGTTACTTTGTTGTGATTGTGATCCACGTTAAGAACACGTAGACTGTGCATCACATAATACTCTGCTGGCTTGTGTGCCCATGTAGGTTTGGAGACTGACTTCGGCATTTCGGAGGAATGTTCTTCGTCCATCTTCAGCGTCAACTTTCCTCGAAAACGCTGTTGGTAATCTATAAATATACTCGGTGTAAACTTTCGATAAATGCCTGCCGCTGAAGTTGCAAAACCTGCAGACTTAGGATGTTCTACGACAAGGTATTGAGGAAAACATTGGAAACTGTGCTGGAGAAAGAGCAAGAAAGTTTAGATACTTCCATAATGAAGGGCTTCAAAATTAAAATCACGTAGTAAATATTATTTTGGCTTTAAAATCTAAGAGGAAAAAATTCCTGGGACACGCATTTTACATGAGAAGTGAGAAATACAAAAAGACTTTAATCAAGAAAACTAGACGGACTCACTATTTATAGCACGGTAACGTTAAAAGCATCTAAGAGGAATATTGACAAAATATAAAAATGAGGGTAGAGGGTCACTTGGAAAAATAAAATTGGCTGTGTTGCTAAGACGTAATAACTTTGAATAGAGTACTCGGACACACACATGTAATGTCATGCAGACAACAACTAACATCAAAATGAAAGCATGGGTTTGTTAACAGCCTATACAGCCACTGTGAGAATTTACAAACCAGGGTATGAGTTGAGAGAATAAATTAATATGAGGGTGTACTAATAACTGTCCGACGAGATGCAACACAAAGCAGTCTATTTATTATTCTGCCAGTTCACTGTACATGTTTCGGGTGTCAACCACACCCATCATCAGGAGCACACAAAACTGTCACTACAGCCTCCGGTACTGGTCATATATTTTGTGCAGCTCCCTCGTTCCAACGTGGTCAAGCTATCTTGGCCAAGTACCGGAGGCTGTAGTTACAGTTAAGTGTATTCCTGATGGTGGGAGTGGTTGACACCCAAAGCATGCAGAGTGAACTTGTAGAGTAATAAATAGATTGCTTTGTGTTGCATCTCGTTGGACAATTATTAATTTAGATCAACAATGCACGGAACCATAAACATAAAATTAATATGAGAGTGGCACCCACTAAACTGGCCGCTAATACATAAAATTAATGGCATTGGTTTGACTCAAGACTGTTTGTACGCCGTGAAAACATTCTCAGAGTTAGTTGGACGTAGTAAATTGTATTAAACAAATAGGAACGGTCTCGTGTACGCTTTTCTCAGGTCAATTTTAACTGAGAGGACTGTACTGTAATGGTCTTTGCGAATAACATGTGAACTTTCTACATATAGCAGGCTTAAACTGACAGTGAAAATGTTGTTAGCATCCTATGATTCCGACTTACTATAAAAGTATGAGCACACTTTACTCTACAGCTGATTTTGTTCACAGTATTCCAGTTGCCCGGAGTTCTAAGCTCATATTTTTCTCCCCTTTTCCTTACATTTTTCCATATTATATACGGAAACGCGTGTGCATAATAATAGAAAGAAATATTACTAAGTTAAGAGCCAGGTTAACTCAGAGACGACTCTTGGTTTTCTTCATAACCTTGATAATAATTTCGTGATAGTGGAGAGAACCCGCAAGTTCTGCCTTCCCAGTTGTTATAATTCATGATGCTCTACCATACTTTTACAATTGTGGCTAAACGAAATTTGCAGCATTACGTTTAATACCACTGGTCCATATCTTCACGCTGTTTGATGCTAAATCTGCAGAATGTGATTTGTGTTCGAGATTTCCATGTACATGGAATGCACACTCACGCCCTGCAAACGAAAGGACATTATTATTCTTTTTTTTGGTGGAATCCATCCCCTTGAGATATATAATATTAAAACCGTGACATATATGCTGTCATCAACCACAACAACGTTTTATTAGTTTCGTCAATATACACCACATGTTTAAGTCGTGATCCTCAGGCTTGGGGATGGTCAGCACGACCGAAACGTGTAGTATATAATGTTGAAGCTAATAAAATTTTGCTGTGATTGACAGCAGTATATATTTCAATTTTTAAAGGACATTAATTACTGCATGTGTCAGTCCGTTTTCTACCGCAAGACTCTCAACAGAACTGATTTTGTTCCCAGTATGCTTAAGATACCTTTTAAGAAATTTACAACAATTGGTATTTGGGAGCTAAAGTTCAGAACGAATTGGTTAATCAAACATACCTGCCGTTAACTACAGCATGTAATTTTTTGCTGCTGTAATTTCACGTGTCCCAAAATTTTCTGGGGGCAATATCTGATTCTGCTGCCACTGCTGGGAATTGAGCCACGATCTCTCAGACATCCACTGCTTATCCTGGTCACTACGGCACGCCTAAGTCGCTACGCTGACGTAAGTGCGTCATGAAATTCTCTTCATTAAAATTTCAAGTGAAAATACGCTTAGGTTACAAGAACATAATACTTTGCATTCCATGAAAATGAAGCGTCAACATACGGCGTTGAATAAATATTTCGACGGAGAATACAGTTTAAAACGCAAGTGTTTAATAGAACCCAATTTTCGGTCAGTTTCTTGGAGACTTTCCGGATTTTTTCTGAGATGATTTACAGTATTGACTGCTTTATTGAAATTCATTTACGGTACACCTTATAGGCACGACGGTTGTTTCTCCAAACTGCGTGTATTAAAATCACGACATGAAACTACCATACACCGTGTCCTTGTGGCTTCTTTCCAACTACTTCAATACTAAGACTAACACGCGAGCGTGGACGTTCCAATGAACGCCACACAGAATACAGATAATTTCGCCTCAAGCAAGCAAAACAAAAGGCTTTATATCCATAAAGTCTATTTTTCACGAGTCTTTATACTTTTTGTTTCCTAAAATTGAAGCTCACTGTAGTCAATAGTCCACACGTGCTTTCTTCGAAGATCATCTTCTCTGTACTCATTGATGCCCTTTCTCCTACTTTACCTACGATGTTCTTACATGTGCCTGAACATTTTGATACGCTTTCTCGTGGAATGCGAATAAATATTTTGCCGGAAATGAGGGAAAAATAATAGCTTACGTTTAGCATCATTTATTGTTTATGGTTTGTAATCAATAGTCGAGACATATTTCTTCTGAAAGATCAATTTATGACGCGTTCTGTAGGGATAAGTTTGTGGTGAAGGAAGTCTTTACCTTTCTTTGTCACAAGTGTGAGTATCTTCTGCTGTTGGAGAATTACACGTCTATTATATCTTACTTAAAATTTTAATAGTCTCTTTCAAGACTGTTTTAGCAACTAACTTACGAGAATGTATGTAGTTCACACACCAACAAATGCACTATTTATTAACAAGGACAAGTTTTAAATTTAAATGAAAATACGCATTAATATCACTCCTACATGTTTCGGTCTACGACTATCATCAGGGAGTTTGTAATGCACCTGGCTAAAGTTACACTTATGTTAAAATACTCGGTAAAATTACATCGTTATATATTATGTGGTGATGTGGCAGC
>Ga0123357_10013751_pt1 | contig 10525 bp, 2 predicted proteins | sample TergutEmb28metaG_FD_89873 | JGI IMG/M metagenome (GOLD analysis project Ga0123357, IMG submission 89873) | Embiratermes neotenicus P4 segment gut microbial communities from Petit-Saut dam, French Guiana - Emb289 P4 | ecosystem: Host-associated > Arthropoda: Insects > Digestive system > Gut ...
CCAGTCCGTACCGCGCAGTAAACACACTCCGTCTCGGTTATAAAAACCAGTCAGTTAATGCTGTATAGGGAAATAATCGCTGTTTGTTCTGAGATCCACACAAAACACATAAATACACTGTGTGGGCAGAACGTAGCATTGCTGAATGTTAAACTGGCGGTATATAAAGACCCAGTCCGTACCGCGCAGTAAACACGTTCGGTCTCGGTTATAAAAACCAGTCAGTTAATGCTGTATAGGGAAATAATCGCTGTTTGTTCTCAGATCCACACAAAACCCATAAATACACTGTGTGGGCAGAACGTAGAATTGCTGAATGTTAAACTGGCGGTATATAAAGATCCGGTCCATACCGCGCTGTAAACACATTCCGTCTCGGTTATAAAAACCGGTCAGTTAATGTTGTATAGGGAAATAATCGCTGTTTGTTCCGCGACATCGCCACTGTGTCATGTCGCTGCGCCGCCATTCAGTCCGTGCAATGGCACTGCGCGATATGGAACCAGTCAAGAGGGCGCACCACTTGCGATTAACAAGGCGGAATGACGAAGTGTTCACTTGACCGTGGGTACTACATGCAGCCCGCATAGCAGTGGTAAGAAATGGATACAAAATTTGCAAGGAATGTCGCTGTCGCATGCTCGCCCGCAGGCCGACTGTGCTGTGCTGTGTCACGTCCAGACGGTAGCTCAAGTAGGCTGCGGCCGCTTCCCTTCCACGTCTTTTGCGGTACATATTCGCCGATACCCTGCTGTTCTGAGTTACTGACATCGTCGTTAAATAAATCATGAAAATGGTACAGCTGTGCCGGTGCATGCCGTGAAGGCATGTAGGGGGCGTAGAGGTACAGCTCCGTTCGAGCAGTGAGCTTGCCGCCCCTGCTTCGGTAGCAATTGAACAGGAGGCTGGGGGCGTCGTTGCCTAGGGGTGGACGCTTTGACCGTGATAGGAATCGAAATAGCCTAGGTACTATAGTGACTGAGCTATCCGGGCAGCCAACTAAATCATAAACGCAGACTACAAAACGTATGTGGAAAACATAAAGGGGAAGGACCATTTGAGAAAGCTAATTGTAAATAGTGTGACAATATTAAAGTGCATGCTATAGAAACAGAGCGCGAGGTTATAGGCTGAATTAGTCCGGCTTACACCTGGGATGGTGAATTTCTTGTATATGTAAGTAATTTTTGGCATCTGAACGACTCGGCTCCTGGAGTGACTGAGTAAGTGCCTGTTTGCTTGCTGACGTAGGCAGCAGTCAGATGTTGCCGTGAGGCTGATAGACGTGCAAATCATGACAGCAGCGTTTGATGTCAGCTGGCACAACATAAAAACATTGTGTTATAGTACATCCTGACATTGGTATTGGCCTGCTGATCCTGTAATGGAGCGTGTCTGACTGACTGTCACCGTCGATGTGGTGTGGCCAGGCGGGGGCTGCCACCTGGGGCCCCACACAGCGACATCCGAGATACGAACATTTCATTATCTCAAAATGTCTCCGAAGTAAACGCGAATCGTAACTCGATATTTGATATCAAAATAAGAAAACTGAGTTAAATTCGCAGACTCGAGAACAGGCGTCTCTTTCAGCGCAAAGCGTCATGTTGTTAGGAGTCTGACCTAAACTGCTGTGTTGAGTATCCTGCAATTTAGACGTATGTTTCTCTTTGTAATTGAAATACCTTTTTAGAGGCAGCTGTACGTAAGTAGGGCAAGTCTGACAGCAACTGCACGTGGGATCCTTGTAGTGTCGTTACTTGCAGGGTGGCCTGGGGTAACTTGCAAATGGACACAAGCAGAGAGTTCAGAGTTGTGTGTGTGAGGTCAGAAGGGGGGTGGGGGGACAGGGTGAGTCGTGTGACCTTCATAGGGCCGCGCGTCGTAATATTATTCCTTTAGTAAAACCAACCAGATGCACCAGTGTATCAAATTTATTTATTTTGTAATGACACTCTACATGTTTCGGACGGTATTTCCGACCATCATCAGGAGTTCAAGACTGTACATACAGCAACAGGCATTTGTCAAACAGATACTGCTGTATGTACAGTCTTGAACTCCTGATGATGGTCGGAAATACCGTCCGAAACATGTAGAGTGTCATTCCAAAATAAATAAATTTGATACACTGGTGCATCTGGTTGGTTTTACTATAGGAATAATAGGGTGAGTCCTGTGAGGCAGGGAATTGTGCGGGGCAGGGGATGTGCTCTTTATTTCACAGTATAAAATCTGAGCTGCTGTTTTTTTAAACAAATCCGTAAATGCTGTTATTTTCAAAATGCACCATAGCCATGGCTAGCAGCGAAATGAGGTGGATGGCGACACTGTAGCTCACGGACTGAAAAATAAGACGAAACGCGATAGAGAAGGCGTTTGCAGGAAGTTGAGATGTTAATCAGAAATATCTGCGGTTATTAAAGGTGATTCGTGTGAATGAAAAGGAAAATAACGGATGAACGGTGCTGCGTTTCAGAGACGGAAACGTCATTGCTGAATCTAACTTGACGCTTGGTAAGATCGACGTCGCTTGTGTTGACATCGAAACAGATGGTCATGATGGTTAAATGACCAGACTTGTTAGACTGCAGGACTATTTACGCGTAAATTGACAGAGATCCTTCACAGATATCAGGTACCGACTTTGATTTTTCGAAAACTAGCGACAGCCGACACCTTCTGACGAATTCTGCAGTCAGAACTTCCCGAAAGTGCACATTGCCCAATGAAAATTCTTGGTTTGCTTTAAACAGTGCGACATGATTTGTTGCTTCTGCTGCAGAATTGAGAGGCTCAAGAACTGGTACAGGGAAGCATGACTGCTGATTGCTTGGGTGTTGCTGGAGATTCCAGTATTCTGGGATGTGACGCCGTGGTGTTCGGTCAGTAGCAGTCCAAGACTGGGACTGCTGTACCCTGGAGATGAAGGCACTGCGACCCATCGAAACTTTGCAAACGACACGGCGTCACGGCGTCGAAGATCTGAATCGTCTAGGAACACCGCCAACGTCGCAAGCTTCAGAACGCCTGCAGTTGATGCAGCGTCAGTTGCGGGTCGAAACGGGAAATTTGTGCCCTGAGACCATTGGTCATGCCGGCTGCATGTGCCTGTCTGCCAGATAATGTTTTAATGAAGTCCATCCTCCTATTGTTCTCTTGTTTGTTTGTTTGTTTCTGTGGTCGGCCACCCACAGCACTGCGTGTTTCCGCCAGCATACAATCGCATATCGAGAGTCTCGATCTCGAACCGCAGGTTGTTCCATTTTACTGGACCCTAATTATGGATATTGTATAGCTTAGTTCGAAGGTTAAAGATCGTGGAAACCCAGCGATGAAGTCGGATGTCTTGCGTATGACATGAGTACAGGGTGCCTCAGAGAACGTATTGAGGGTATTTGGTGTACTGGAGACGTTACCATGATGTGGATGCGTTCTTTGGGAAGGCAACCGGACTGAACTGGCTCAGGATCGTGTGCAATGGTGGGCTTTGGTGCTGGCGGAGAGTTAGTTAATTAGTGAGATGGATCTTAAGGAAATAGGTTGTGAGGATGGGAGGTGGATAGAACTGGCTGGGCTTTGGTATTAGCGGTGTTGAACCTTTGTGTTCTGCTACCGGAGAGTTAGTGAGATGGATCATAGCTAAATAGGTGGTGAGGATGGGAAGTGGATAGAACTGGCTCGGGATCGTGTGCAGTGTAGTTCAGTCAGTCAGTAGGTTTGGCAGTTTACAGGTTTTTATTGGTGCCCAGAATGCGTGGAGCCTTACGCTGCCCCATGTCGTATTGCTTACATCTGCACCTTCGGCAGCTATTTTAGGGTCTCTGAATGTAAACAAACACACAGCAGCAGCCTGCTGCACCGGTAACCTGCGCCGCCATCTGGCCGCCCCTTTTCTATTCTGCATTTCCTCCCTTGCCCTTTGCTGTTATGAATGCATTTCTACTAGCTTTTCTAGCCGACATGTCTCGCGATCTAGCTGGTAGCATATCTGCTTCATATTAGGTGGTCCCGGGTACAGACTCGGCTGGGCAACTCGCTGCCCCGTCTGGCTTTATTTTAATTTCTTCCAGGCATTTTGGTGCCCCAACTTGGACGCGATCTTCTCCTCCAACACCCTCTGCAGTTAACATTCACCGACGGCAGTGACCTGCTGCAGTGTCCGAGCTGATGTGCCACGACAGCTCTGTTCGTACAGTCGCAACGACCGTCGCCACTAGAAGATCTGTGGTCGCCACCATGTAACAGGCGTTGACGCACAGCTCCGTATTCTCCGACTTAGTCACGTGACACCCAAGCTAATTAGTCTTTCGCGTCACGGGGGAGGGGGGGGGGCGAAGCAGGTAACTTAAGTTGTGATACCGAAGTTGAGTCCAGCCGAAACGTCTGTCATAATTGTACGGCACTTTTAATGAGAGGCTCGAACTCGTGCGCTGTGAGTCAGCATGTAAAACCGTGGATTACAATCTGAAATGCAGACAGAAAGTTGGCTGTTTGTTGTAGCTAATGACAGGTTTTGTGTAAATACGTCGACAGAATTACGTCATCTGCGATACTGTGCGTGACGTGGAAACTGCTGTGTGTGTGTGTGTGTTGTATTCTTTGTGCAGTTCCGTTGTGATTGATGGGTTGATTGATTGAGTGATTGGTTGGGTACGTATCTTTGTGGTCGGTGTAGTCCGTATAGCGACTCGCTACGGACTGGACGGCCCGCGGATCGAATCCAGTACGGGCGAGAGTTTCTGCACCCGTCCAGACCGGCTTTGGGGCCCACCCAGCCTCCTATACATTGGGTACCGGATCATTCCCGGGGGTATATCGGCCGCGGCGTGGCGTTGACCACCCACCCCCATCTAGCGCCGAGGTTAAAGAATGAGTAGAGCTATGCCTCTGCTTCCCTTCTGGGCCTTCATGGCCTGTTTTAGGACGAACGTTACCTTACTTATTTTTGTGAGAGGTTGTGTTTAACAAACGGCAGTGTGGTGGTGCTGTCAGTGGTCGCAGTCAGGCCTGTACAAGCAGTGTGTCTACCACAAATCCTACACGAAGGAACTGACCGAGACCGGATGTACCGTTCGGACTGAATTTGAGGTTTTTACAGCGATAATTATTACGTCACGGGCTTCTAGCATTTGACGTCGTGCAGTCCGGTGAATAGTTTCCTCCGAAACGTTGGGAACTGTCAGACTGAGGAAAACGGGGTTTTAAAGTGTTAGTGGCGTCAGTGGCTCAGGATGTGCAGTTTCGAATGACAGGGTGATAACCGTCTGATCACCAATTGAAAGTAGTTGTCTGTCCAGCGCTCCCCGGTTTACGAAAGAGCGTTGCTTTTGGAAGGTTCCTAGGCTTCGCCCGTTTGTCCTTCTGGTAAGAACAGCATAGAGGTGAAGAAAAATATGCAGCATTGGTGGAATGATATTGACAGGGGGAACCGAGAGAACAGTAATATTAACCTGAATTTCGTACATTCAATCCGTACCGCGCAGTAAACACACTCCGTCTCGGTTATAAAAACCAGTCAGTTAATGCTGTATAGGGAAATAATCGCTGTTTGTTCTCAGATCCATACAAAACACACAACTACACCGTGTGGGCAGAACGTAGGATTTCTGAATGTTAAACTGGCGGTATATAAAGATCCAGTCCGTACCGCGCAGTAAACACACTCCGTCTCGGTTATAAAAACCAGTCAGTTAACGCTGTATAGGGAAATAACCGCTGTTTGTTCTCAGATCCACACACAACACATAAATACACTGTGTGGGCAGAACGTAGAATTGCTGAATGTTAAACTGGCGGTATATATAGTTGACCGCTGGGCTTTAAATGGTTGATGAATAATGAATCGGAAAGGATATGGGAGGCATCAGTTGTGGACCGCGTTTAGGCACTGGAGGGACTGAGTAAAATCAGACGACCTCGGAAGTCGGTCGCGGTGTCGCAGTCGGACGCCCCTCTGTTCTGCTCCGTTCATTGCGACGGTCGCAGCTGTAATCGATAGGCAGCTCCCCGCACCTGTTGACGTCGCGATGGACCACGTGACGAGATGCTGTCCTACCTATGAATAATTTGGGACTGAACGCTTACTGGAGTTATGTCGATGATGTGGGGGTCTCATTTGTTATGGCGACAATGGAGTGTCTTTTTTCTTCCAAATTTGGCACACATCATAATTTGCCGAGCGGGACAATTTGGTGGGTTAGGGAGACAGTTATAGCCTGTTTGCTGCATTTTGCTTAGTGCCAAGATATGCGACGCTGAATGAAAGTGCAGAAGGTATACAATGTGGTTCACTGCCGGGACAGCGTTGGGGAAGGCTGAGGGTGTGCTGAGGGGCATATGTTGACCTGCCAGGGAACTGGAGAAAGTTACATAATTAGGTGCTACATGATTGTGTTCACGAAGTATTACTCACGTAATCAAATCAAGAAGAATGGGAAGGGTAGGGAATGTGGCAAGTATGGGGGAGAACTGCACATAGGGTTTCGGGAGGGGGTGGTGGAACCTGAAGACAAGAGATCACTAGGAGGTCTGGGGCGTAGGCGGAATGATAAAATTATGGCACATTTTAAAGAAATATGATGGCGTGGACTGGATTGATCTGGCTCAGGATAGGGCCAAGTAGCAGGCTCTCGTGAACACGGAAGTGAAGGTTCGGGTACCGTTAATTGTGGATAATTCTCAGAGTAGGTGAGAAACTATTAGCTTCTCAAGAAGGATCGTGCCCCAGGGACTTGGTTTCGCTAAATATGTAATAGTTTGCGCGCAGAAAAGCGTGTAGGTCTGTATGTAGGGTTCCCGCTGGTTTGTTCGATTCTGACCAAAATTTGGATGTACGGACACATTTCATTAAGACTCGCCAGTATCACATTTTAAGAAAATCAGTCATCGGTTGTCGAGCTGTTGGGGGCGGACGGACGGACAGACAGACAGCAGATGTGGTGGAACTAAGACGTGAATTCTTGCAAGTTTTCCTTTTGAAAATTGTGCAATCGATCAGCTGTTCGTTGCTGTTTATGGAAGGCCCACACGACTGTGGTAAGGTGCAACATGCGTGATGACAAGTGTCAACAGGTACATATTTCTGTACAGTGCGAATCGTGTGGGATATTTGTAGGCGGTTGTGTACGTGTAGTTATTTCCAGTGCTAATTCCTCGTATTTGCCGACATGTCCTTGCTAGGTGGGGGCCATTCTTGTGATATCTGAGCTTCTATACGGCGGTTGAATGTCAACGGGACGCTGTTCCGGGACGAGACGCCGTGTACTTTGAGGTAACAGCGTTTCGGATGCATCTGCCACCTCCACTTTCAAGGCAGATCTCCTCAACTGAAGATGAAGGCAGGAAGTTCCTTCTGAATATTAGGGTTCTACAAAACTTCACGGCGTTATATTCCAGAACACTGTGTTGGGCTGTCAGTGTTGAGTTTCTTGTGGTTTCTTCTGAAGTGTCGTGCTGCGTGCTGTGCCCCACACGCATGTTTGTGTACCGCGCTGGCTGTCAGCGCTGGGGAGGTGCAGTGATGTCTCACAGCACGAAATAATCGCGTTTCATGATGACACCGCCAAGGGGATCCGAAACGGCTAGAGTTTCGAGATGGTTGGGACGACAATGAATTAGACGAAGACGAGTCAAATGAGAAACTTAAAATGCCCCCGGGTAGGGGGGGGTTTGAGACCCTAATGTGCTGCTGTGTGCAGCTGTAGGCACAGCAAATATTGTGTATATGGAGACACTAGTGTGCAGCTGTAGGCTCAGCAAGTACTGTAGTGTGGGGACACTACTGTGCAGCTGTAGGCACAGCAAGTAGTGTGTGGGGACACTACTGTGCAGCTGTAGGCACAGCAAGTACTGCGCGTGGGGACACTACTGTGCAGCTGTAGGCACAGCAAATACTGTGTATATGGAGACCCTAGTGTGCAGCTGTAGACACAGCAAGTACTGTGTGTGGGGACACTACTGTGCAGCTGTAGGCACAGCAGGTGCTCTGTGTGGGGACACTACTGTGCAGCTGAAGGCACATCAAATACTCTGTGTGTGGGGACACTACTGTGCAGCTGTAGGCACAGCAAGTACTCTGTGTGTGGGGACACTACTCTGCAGCTGTAGACGCAGCAAGTGCTCTGTGTGGGGACACTACTGTGCACCTGTAGGCACAGCAAGTACAGCGTGTGGGGACACTACTGTGCAGCTGTAGGCACATCAAGTACTCTGTGTGTGGGGACACTACTGTGCAGCTGTAGGCACATCAAGTACTCTGTGTGTGGGGACACTGCTGTGCAGCTGTAGGCACAGCAAGTACTCTGTGTGTGGGGACACTACTGTGCAGCTGTAAGCACAGCAAATACTGCGTGTGGGGACATTATTGTGCAGCTGTAGGCACAGCAAGTACTGCGCGTGGGGACACTAGTGTGCAGCTGTAGGCACAACAAGTACTCTGTGTGTGGGGGCACTACTGTTCAGCTGTAGGCACAGCAAGTACTGTGTGTAGGGACACTACTGTGCAGCTGTAGGCACAGCAAGTGCTCTGTGTGGGGACACTACTGTGCAGCTGTAGGCACAGCAAGTACAGCGTGTGGGGACACCACTGTGCAGCTGTAGACACAGCAAGTACAGCGTGTGTGGGGACACTACTGTGTAGCTGTAGGCACAGCAAGTACTCTGTGTGTGGGGACACTACTCTGCAGCTGTAGACGCAGCAAGTGCTCTGTGTGGGGACACTACTGTGCAGCTGTAGGCACATCAAGTACACTGTGTGTGGGGACACTACTGTGCAGCTGTAGGCACAGCAAATACTCTGTGTGTGGGGACACTACTGTGCAGCTGTAGGCACAGCAAGTACTGCGCGTGGGGACACTACTGTGCAGCTGTAGGCACAGCAACTACTCTGTGTGGGGACACTACTGTGCAGCTGTAGGCACAGCAAGTACTGCGCGTGAGGACAATACTGTGCAGCTGTAGGCGCAGCAATAGAGTTTGTTGGGACACTACTGTGAAGCTGTAGGCACAGCAATTACTGCGTGTGGGGAAACTACTGTGCAGCTGTAGGCACAGCAAGTACTGCGTGTGGGAACCCCACTGCAGCTGTAGGCACAGCAAGTACTGCGCGTGGGGACACTACTGTTCAGCTGTAGGCACAGCAAGTACTGCGCGTGGGGACACTACTGTTCAGCTGTAGGCGCAGCAATAGAGTGTGTTGGGCCACTACTGTGAAGCTGTAGGCACAGCAAATACTGCGTGTGGGGAAACTACTGTGCAGCTGTAGGCACAGCAAGTACAGCGTGTGGGGACACTACTGTGCAGCTGTAGGTACAGCAAGTACAGCGTGTGGGGACACTACTGTGCAGCTGTAGGCACAGCAAGTACAGCGTGTGGGGACACTACTGTGCAGCTGTAGGCGCAGCAAGTACTGCGTGTGGGGAAACTTCTGTGCAGCTTTAGGCACAGCAAGTACTGCGTGTGGGGACACTGCTGTGCAGCTATAGGCACAGCGAGTACTGCGTTTGGGGAAACTACTGTGCAGCTGTAGGCACAGCGACTATAGTGTGTGGGGACACTACTGTGCAGCTGTAGGCACAGCAAGTACTGTGTGTGGGGACACTACTGTGCAGCTGTAGGCACAGCAAATACTCTGTGTGTGGGGACACTACTCTGCAGCTGTAGGCACAGCAAGTACTCTGTTTGTGGGGACACTACTCTGCAGCTGTAGGCACAGCAAGTATTCTTTGCGTGGGGACACTACTGTGCAGCTGTAGGCACATCAAGTACTCTGTGTGTGGGGACACTACTGTGCAGCTGTAGGCACAGCAAATACGCTGTGTGTGGGGACACTGCTGTGCAGCTGTAGGCACAGCAAGTGCTGTTTGTGGCAGGTCTGGAAGTATGTCGAAAAATAACAGTTTCACTGAACTCTCTACATTAAATTTTCTGGTAATTTTTTTAAGTGTTTGTGCCCGGTGTTTTTTGAGCTTGTGTCCCGGACAGAAGGCTGAAATGCCGTCGCATCCAGTTCAAAACCGGACACGCTGAGCCATTTCTACAGAACGTGTTTGAAGGTCTTATCAACTTGCATGACGTTTACATTTCGTGCAAGTCACGTGGTGCAACGTAAAACGGTACGATGGGCTGGAAGTGTAGATCGGAATGTGAAGAGAAACAATTAATGAGGAAATGTCTTTGAAGATTATGAAGAAGATTGGAGGATAATATTAAAGCAGGTAGGAAAGTAACTGGTAATTTGGAAGACATACAACTGCCTCCATGTCGCATGTGATGGGTATTAGCGGTGTTGAACCTTTGTGTTCTGCTACCGGAGAGTTAGTTAATTAGTGAGCTGGATCTTAGGGAAATAGGTTGTGAGGATTGGAGGTGGATAGAACTGGCTGGGCTTTGGTATTAGCGGTGTTGAACCTTTGTGTTCTGCTACCGGAGTGTTAGTTAATTAGTGAGATGGATCTTAGGGAAATAGGTTGTGAGGATGGGAGGTGGATAGAACTGGCTGGGCTTTGATATTAGTGGTGTTGAA
>Ga0123357_10013753_pt1 | contig 10524 bp, 8 predicted proteins | sample TergutEmb28metaG_FD_89873 | JGI IMG/M metagenome (GOLD analysis project Ga0123357, IMG submission 89873) | Embiratermes neotenicus P4 segment gut microbial communities from Petit-Saut dam, French Guiana - Emb289 P4 | ecosystem: Host-associated > Arthropoda: Insects > Digestive system > Gut ...
GTTCAATTTAATGGCTTTATGTCACTCACAAGTGACTTTGATGTTACGTACAGCTATTAACATTACAGAAACCACATATTCCTGCCAGTTTCAATATGTATTTGGTAATCAATCAGTGAGTAATAGCTGTCAAAGTTTCAAACTTCTCTGGCCATTATCTCCGTAACCGGTCAACTTTGGATATGGGTGTTTTGGGTTATATCGGTATAGTTTGACCTAAGGAACACTCTCCCGAAGTCTGACACATTCCTCCTGGGACACCCTGTATAAAAAATATTGATGTCTGTGGAAAACTATGCAATATTGAGTGTGTGTGTGTGTGTGTTTGGAAAAATTCGACGCGTGTTTGAAGCACGTTACAACGAAATATAAATGAAACTACGTAAGACAGTGACGATAATAAAATGTGAATAAAAATCCAACAGATGCAACAGTATGCATATATTTGTTTACTGCAAAACTATTCTACATGTTTCGGGTGTCACAGCATCCATAATCAGGAGTACTAAAAACTGTACCCGCAGCCTCCGGTACAGGTCATACTACTGGTACCGCTACTACCGGAGGCTGCGGGTACAGTTTTTAGTACTCCTGATTATGGATGCTGTGACACCCGAAACATGTAGAATAGTTTTGCAGTAAACAAATATCTGCATACTGTTGCATCTGTTGGATTTTTATTCACATTGAATTACGATGCACGGAACCACGAGCTTAAAATTTGACGATAATAACTCTCCTGTATGGGCGTGAGAAGTGAGACAGCGGGGAATAAATTTATGATGTCAGCTGCAGGGTGTACATTACATGTACCGTACACATGAGAAGGCAGAAGAAAATCGCCATATACATCAGAATAATTTAAATTTTTGTCGATTATAAGCTCAAGCGCGGACAGCGGTTGTCGAAGAATGAACGATACGCTTATACCGAAACTGGTGTTTGGTTGCTTTGCAACAGACAGAAGAAACCGTGGTTGTACAAGGAACATGGAGAGACCAACGGCCATGGCAGCTGAACACACCTGTAATGGGTTGTACCGCGCTGCTCTATGCTGATGTAATGATCCCTGTAGAGCATCATAACAACATTCACATGAAAGGCACACCAAACGCCTGACACACCTTTACCAAATGTAGCTCATCACTGGATAATGTAACACTGTGTTGGTCATAAATTTCAAGCATCTCCATAAAACATGAGTCGTATTTATGTTAAACGTTCGCATGTTTATCACGCGACTCAGCCATCACCAGGGAGTGGCTTAATTTTCCTGAAGACGATTGTCGCCAAGCTTATCACTAAGTTCGTTTATGATACGCGGTTTTTCATTACCGTGCCCACAAAAGCCCGCAGATGAATCTTCCACGTCTGGGATCCTGTGTAGGATTACGTAACATTGCTTTTTTGGACCCTGCAGCCAGGCTCCCAGCTTGAGAACCACCCATTTTAGGCTGTCCGCGTTCATTATTTCACCGTACTCTCAAATACTCACCATAAATAAAAGTCGTATTGTCTGTCCGAAACAGAGACTGTGCCAAGCCACAGCAAAGTAACGGTAAAATGTAGGAACAGAAAGAAATCAAAATAATAGTGCAGTGTCGTATTTCTGGTGTCATTGTTGAGCGCCAGCAAGTTGCACTTCCTCTCTCTGCCTTTGTCTCTTTCTATATATATATAGTGTTAATATACTCCAGTAAGACACCCACTGTTCATAGGACACAGCTCCGAGACTGCTCTCTGCTACAGCAGCGTGTATATATATATATATATATATGCTGCTGTAGCAGAGAGCAGTCTCGGAGCTGTGTCCTATGAACAGTGGGTGTCTTACTGGAGTATATTAACACTGAAATTTATGTACTCGGTATATACAATTCTTACAATAAAACCAACTAGATACACTAATATCTCAAATTTATTTTTGGAATAAAACTTCCTGTTTCGGACAGTTCCTCTGTCCATCATCGGGAGTTTTTCACTGCACACATAGCAATGGTATATGTCGCACAGCTTGCTAGCAGGATCAGGACGGAACGAGTTCCGTCCTGATCCTGCTAGCAAGCTGTCCGCAAACCTGTATGACATACACCATTGCTGTGTGTACAGTGAAAAACTGCTGATGATAGACTGGGAGACTGTCCGAATCATGTAGAGTTTTATTCCAAAAATAATTTTCAGGAATTAGTGCATCTAGTTGGTTTTATTATAAGAATTTATCACGACGCACGGTCACCTGAACGTCAAATTCGGTATATGCAAATTCAGACCGTAAACATAGCATTCTACCCCACCATTAAAAACCAAACTATTTACAATACAATTACACGGTAATGTAAGGCACTTACGACTTGTTAACGTAATTGGACTCACATTATATGAAATTTAATTGTTTGCTAACCGCACCGATACTTCACAGGACAGTATTTAGCTACTTTAACTCATGTCCATTTTACATTTTGTAAAGGTTACCTCTGTGATGACCACTTAGAGGGTCGCGACGTGTCAAGGGTGGATTAGTTTTGTCTGACAGACAAAATACAAACACACAAGTTGTGTTGGATGGCTGTACAGCATCTTACTAATTGGAATAATATCAATGGTATGAACTAAGCTGCAGACTGGCGCGCGCAGTTTATTTTCTCAAGTTTAAAGAATTCCAACAGCTACCAGAACAGCCATACTTATTAAAGAAATTTTATGTAAAAGTGTGTTATTGGAAGTGAAGTGGGTAAATGCCGTTAAGAGGCCGGAAATCGATATAACGAAGACGTTATATAAAGACCACGTCTTAAAAATGTTCAGACAGCAGCACGTTTCAGAAAGAACCGGCACGAAAATGCACCAACAATTGGTCCAGATGTTGTGAAATATATGCAGCAGACTGAAATGAAGACGAAATATAGAAAGATCCGAAATGAGATGGAAGGAATAATTTTGATTTTGGTATCGGAACAGGCTAGATGGCTTAACTGATGAAGCAATCGTTACTGGTGGTGCTGCTGTTGTTGAACTTGTGTGTGGTTTGGAGTAGAGAGGATTGAGACAGAGTCAGTGGCTGGATGTTGTGGGGCAGGGCGACTGTCAGCGTGTCCGACCGCTAATGTTTGTTGCAGCGGAACCATTCGGATATCGCGGCTGGACGTTACCTGGGATGTGCTTCTGATGACAGAAGTTCCGTAATTGCAGTTAGCTGGGGCTGTTGACAGAGGACCGCTGCTTATCCAAATAAGCAACCACTTACAAAATTATGAAGTTCTCTGAACTGCTGAGGCACACAGTGGACAATATGCCTATGGGTAGTGACGTGCTCTTCAAAGATGTTCTTATTCATCTCTGAAGGTAAGGGTAAAAAACTTCCCGAGGGTATGTGTGTGGACGTTAGGTTTTGGCTCCACTAGTTCTTAACCTGAGCTCTAGATGGTTATGATTTGCAGCTTTACGCTTCGCCCACTTTACTCCACAGGACTCGCCCTCGGTACCCTTGAAATAGGAGGCTGTGTTGGTCCAAGGTCCAGTATGGACGGTATGGCAAAGGAGTAGTTCCTTGCCAGTACCGGTAATCGAAGCACGATTCCCCGGTTGTAGGCACTGCCCCAGTTCTCGCCGCCCGTGAACACGACACCAGTGCAGTACTGTTTATGCAGCAGAAGCGATTCATTCATCCGAACGACTATGGTGCTGCTGTAGCACTGCAGTGCCGCAAGAGGGTTTAGTCGGAGGGCCGAAGCTAAATTGAAAAGCCCGAAGTAAGCTCCCTTTATATGCACCAATGTTCGACCTTATTCTCCGTGAAAATGGCGGTCGATCGTTTTGCTTCCAAAATGCTGCTTTTAGTATTCAAACCGTCTTACCCCCCCTGTATTACTGGCCAGCTTCAGCTTGGCCTGATGGGTCCACAAGGAGCTTTCCTACGTGTATTAAACGTATTCCTGTGGTTTTATTCACAGTTTCCAGTTGCAATGTTAATCGCGCCGAACTGTCCGTCTCAACTCTCAGGATAAAACCAGGCGCTTCATTTCTCTGCAGTCTCGGCAGGGTTTACGGCAGGCAATACTAACCGTGCGACTTTGGCGACTTGTGACAGGCATTTGGAAGTATGAATTAATGTGGCATCTACCTTACGTACAAAACGTGGTGTGATTGAGTGATTGAGTAAGTCACGCCCGCACTGCCATGTCAGCCATTGTTAGTGCATTTGTGTTCTCTAGCCCGTGGACACAGTGGGGAAAATACCAGGTCATTAATTAACTATTAGCAACTAATTACTAAGTCGTACATCGAATTCACATAAACTTGAGCGTGTGGAACATTGGATTTACGGGGTCAGATTTGTTTGAAAATCAAGTTATGAAGTGAGTGTGAGAGTGGTGTGGTAGTGAGTGTGATAGTGAGTGTGGTAGTAGTGTGGTAGTGAGTGTGATCGTGAGTGTGACAGTGAGCGTGACAGTGGGTATGACAGTCAGTGTGATTGTGGCGTAATAGTGAGCGTGAGAGTAATGTGGTAGTGAGTGTGATAGTGAGTGTGGTGTGATATTGAGCGTGAAAGTGGTGTGGCAGTGAGTGTGATAGTGAGTGTGGTGTGATATTGAGCGTGAAAGTGGTGTGGTAGTGAGCGTGATAGTGAGCGTGACAGTGGGTATGACAGTGAGTGTGATTGTGGCGTAATAGTGAGCGTGAGAGTAATGTGGTAGTGGGTGTGATAGTGAATGTGGTGTGATATTGAGCGTGAAAGTGGTGTGGTAGTGAGTGTGATAGTGTGATAGTGAATGTGGTGTGATATTGAGCGTGAGAGTGGTGTGGTAGTGAGTGTGATAGTGTGATAGTGAATGTGGTAGCGGTGTGGTAGTGAGTGTGATAGTGGTGTGGTAGTGAGTGTGATAGTGGTTGTGACAGTGAGTGTGATAGGGGTGTAATAGTGAACGTGGTAGTGGTGTGGTAGTGAGTGTGATAGTGAGTGTGACAGTGAGTGTCTTAGTGGTGTAATAGTGAACGTGATAGTGATGTGGTAGTGAGTGTGATAGTGAGTGTTGTAGTGGTGTGGTAGTGAGTGTGATAGTGAGTGTGGTGGTAGTGTGGTAGTGAGTGTGGTAGTGGTGTGGTAGAGAGTGTGACAGTGAGTGTGATAGTGGTGTAATAGTGAGCGTGATAATGGTGTGGTAGTGAGTGTGATAGTGGGTGTTACAGTGAGTGTGATAGTGGTGTAATAGTGAACGTGATGATGTGGTAGTGAGTATGCCAGTGAGTGTGATAGTGTGTGTGACAGTGAGTGTGACAGTGAGCGTGGTAGTGAGTGTGATAGTGGGTGTTACAGTGAGTGTGATAGTGGTGTAATAGTGAACGTGATGATGTAGTGAGTATGCCAGTGAGTGTGATAGTGTGTGTGACAGTGAGTGTGACAGTGAGCGTGGTAGTGAGTGTGATAGTAGTGAATATGATGCTGAAGTCTGCTGCTGGACAATAACTTCATAAACACGGTTTATAATTTTACGTGATGACGAATCGTTTTGTTTCTTAGCCATAACGAGGCGACAGAAAATGTACTGTGTGTGTGTGTGTGTGTGTGTGTGTGTCAGTGTAACTAGAAACCTGCGTCGCATATCTTTAGACTGAGTTCCGTACTTTGTCTCTCTCTCCTTCTCCTTTAGCGACATGACAGGATTAACAAGAATCCTCCCCATCACAAAAAGTCGCAATATAATTTTGTCATCACAGATTCTGCTTGCCATAAATTAATCTTTTCCCAGGAGATAAACATGCCCGAAGTATGAAGCTTAGATCCACTGCCATATAGTTTGGAGGTTCGGAGAGGTTGTGCTCCCTGACCTCTGTGCGACTTCCTGCCTCATTTCCAATAACAGGAGGGTTTAGTTGCCGAAATTGCTTTGAAAATTCTGCGTGACGGATCGACCTTTCAGCGCTGCGCATCGCTACCAACAACAGGTTGGTAGTTTCTGAAATAGCTGTGTGGAACGGGAGGACGATTACGTTTGGTGCTGCTGGAGCAAGTAGTCGTGCTACTGTATCGATGTTCGGCGGAAACTGTAACTAGCATGATTTATACTGTCTACGGAGCTGGTTACCAGGCCGAGATTCGAACATGGAACGTCTAAGTAACCGTTTAAAAGCTCAGTGGTTACTATATGTACCACCAGGATATTCATTTAACAATCCAACATTCTGCCCACACAGTGTATTTATGTGTTTTGTGTGGATCTGAGAACAAACAGCGATTATTTCCTTATACAGCATTAACTGACTGGTTTGTATAACAGAGGAGAAGTGTGTTTACTGCGCGGTACGGACTGGGTCTTTAAATAAAATTCAGGTTAATGTTAGTCTTTAAGGGGTTAAGAAAAACTGTAGCTCCGGTGAGCGGGCAGTGCTTGTTGTTAGTTGGTCTAAATTGCAATTGTCTGTTTAATGGGTCATATGGCAGATTGTCCGCAGTATCGATGTAGAATGCTGTCCAGAAGTCTTTCTAGTGAAGATGTGTAAAGGTAAAGCAATCCTATTACAGGCCTGGACAGGCCCTGAGGGTTGCAGGGGAATGAGGTTTCCATACTTCAAGACAATCGGCACATGAGGGTGGTAAGTTTGTCAGCCCTACGCACCGGCCGCCTTTACCCCAGGATATATTCCTGATTCTCGTTTCTGTTAGAGGCTGAGTCGATCCCAGTGCCATAGTGCGGCCGGAAGGATTATGTCAATGAAATATTCCAATGACACCATTGGGAATCGAACCCGCGACCTTCAGGCTTTTAGCACATTACCTCAATCAACTGCGCCACCGCGTGCTCTCAGTGAAGATGTGCAAAATCACCTAAATATTCTGTTAGTCCTACAGCCTCCAGGCCGAAAATATGCCCCGGAACCTTCAGATAGGACGCTGGATCTCTAGGCATCCCACCTCGACGCGCGTTTCTTGTTCTTTAAAAGTCGTCATGTAATATTTCGTCGTAAATATGTGCGGCTGGTGCGACAGAACACGGAGACAACAAATGCCTCTCTTTTATGCAGACAGCACAACGCTTGGAGGCTCCGCTTCCTTCACTCAAGTCCATTCTTTGTAAAGTAAAAATGTATAATCTTATACACACTCACACACTCACACACACAGTATAAGAAGATATCTGGAGCAGACAGCGTCTTTACTTCCGGAGGAAAATAAAAGTTTCCTGTGGAAGTGACAAGGGGATAAACACCTTTTATATGCTGATTTTACGAATAATAGTTCCAACCTTACGTGAGAGAGAATATGGAAGAGAAAGAATGTGAAGGTGCCTTTTATTTTTCCGCTGTTGGAGAAACCGCCCGCTAGGGTGCGCTGGCTGCTGTAGCTGACAGATACAAGACAAACATATCTTCTCTCATTCTCTAGACCAACAAGACAGCAATAATTTAGTTTACGTGCAATGTCAAAACTTGCTGTCAGAAGGAAAAATACTTTTCTTACTTTTTTCTTCTTTTTCAATTCCTTGTTCGTTTTTCTGTGCTGAGATAGACAAATATCTGCTGTCACATTAAAGTTACCAGCCACTAAAACGCTTCCTTCTCCAGCCTTTCTGTACACAAGAGCAAGAGTGCAACAAGCAGCACGCCACATTAACAAGTTATTAGGCAGTGAATGCAACTTCACGTCGGCCTTCAGAGGCCGAGTTTAAAGCGGCCATGCATGTGAAGAGTTCGGCGTCGCGTGTTCTGGTAAATAGGTAGCAACACTTGGGAGAGGCTTGCTGCATGCTGCTGTGGGACAGCAGACGGGGCAGCAGATGGCTTGGAAACTATGCTTATCAGCCGGAGTACAGGGCTTCAGAAATCGGAAGATAGGAAGGACTTTGCTCCTGCGGGTTGCTTAGTTAGATTAGTTAGTTTAATTACTGAGTTAAGTTAACGTTGTAATGAGTGCTAATGTTAAAACGAGGTATGAAACTCTGACGGCAGTTTTGTGGAAAGTTCAAGTCTTTTGAGATGTCTCACCGGGTCGAATGGTAAATAATTACCGACGTTTCGGAGGAACCTAGTGCCTTCCATTTTCAGTGGCAAGCAGTCAAATTAGAGGGCAAGGAAATCTTGGGTTGCTTGGCCGTGAAGTTGTATTACGGTGCTTCGAAACGTCGGTATCTCTTTACCAATGGCGGCGTCGTAAAGTGCCGGAAGACCTGTGTACTTGAATAATGCCGAATTATACGATGGGACTCGATCGCAGTACCTGCCCGAAACAAAGCAGGATTACCAGTGGCTCACATTCGTTACTGACACACAAGCTGAATACACTCGTTTTTGTAAAGTCGCTGTCGACTCTTGGTGTCTGGAAATCAAACTGACAATGCAAATATGCTGTGGCCCGCACTCGATAGTTACTACAGCCTGTCTCCTAACTGTGGAACGCCTCTGCTGACATGCTCAGGACCGTCGCCGTCTGCAGTGCTTGTCCGATGGCGCGCCGTCAGTCAAGGCTGCAAACCTTACAGGCAGGGTGCAGCGTCTGCAGTCCGAGTCTTGAGCGAGTTACGTATTTAGGGGTGTAAATATGAATATAGGACTGGACTTTTATTTTAAATATATTGCAATATATTGAATGTTCGAAAGAACTGTAGGGCCATATTATTGCTTGTTGCGGGGTCTTAGGTTGTCGTAGCGGTGCAGTTGAGGATTCCTGTCTTCTGTGCCGTGTGGGAGCCTAACCTCCACTAAGCTAAGCCAGTCGATGGTACCTAACATTGAAACCCTGATATATATATAAACTTACTTACTTACTTACTTACTTACTCACTCCATGGAGCAGAATCCTTCTTGAGAAGTTAGCCGGTATTCAGCTAGTCAAATTTTCCGTATTTAATGGAACCCGAATGTTTTTACCGCGTTTACAAATGCCCTCCAACTTTCTCTATCCTGAGCCAGCTCGATCCAGTCCATAACCCCACATCCCACTTCCTGAAGATCCATCTTAATATTATCCTCCCATCTACAACTGTCTCCCAAGTGGCCTCTTTCCCTCAGGTTTCCCCACCAAAACCCTGCATACGTCTCTCCTCTCCCCCATAAGCGCTACATGTCCCGCCCATATAATTTCTGTATCTGTCTCTATCTATCTAACTTATATATATGCATTTGTATGTGCAGTAACTTCAAGTCACTATCGGTGGTAATGTGTGAGTAAAATCCCACACAGATGTATTTCAGAATATCTGTATTCCAAATTGCAGTACATGCTGTCATGGTTCTCCACTCGAAGTATTTCGGTGTTTTAGGGATGGAATTGTAGTTAATTGAGCGTCCTGTTACTGAACTCAAGAACCTTGCGGTAGCCTACTGTGAACCATTTTTTGGTACATTTGATGATGTGGTCTAAGCCCTCTGTGTCCTGCCAACAGCTCGTTCTCAAATATCCGATTCCCTAAGGACTGTTTTGCAGACATAATGTCTAGTGTAGTGCCGAAGTGTGATAATAACGCGCATTTAATAACATAAACAAATTTGTTTACGAAAGATGTTTGTCTGTCTTCTTCCTTCGCCACGTTTGACACAGTGAGTCCAGAGATGTCCTGTCCTTGTCCTGTCTGTTCTCGAATTGCTGTGCCCTGAATATGAAGGAAATACGACCAAAACGTCGGTTATTTACCCCAAAACACAGAGGATATGAGACTTCAGCGACATCTCTGTGAGACGCAGAACTGTCTTAGCTTCCATCGTTTTCTGTTGTTATAAAAAAGCTGATGAAAATGCCAGGATCGCGCTCTCTCCTCCACAGGTAATGTATCCCCTCACGCTGTTCAAATTTCCATATTCTTTTATCTTCTGGCTCACTGATTCCACGGACTGCCACTGAACCATGACCACCGTTCGATCTTCAGTGCGTCTCCTTCACTGACGGGCTGGAGATGTAAACCTCTCACATTCGGTTCTGCCTAGCAATGTATTTCAATACTGCACACTTCTAACGACGAGGCGGAGACGCACTGTCAGACTGAATCTAACTCTTTAAAACCCAGTGGTTACTTCGTGTGTCACCAGGTTTAGCTGTCAGAAATTCTGTGCTCTGCTTCACTTTATCTGTCTTGTGTGGATCTCAGGACAAACAGCGATTATTTCTATATAAACATTAACTGATTGGTTTTTATAACTGTGAGGAAGTGTTTACTGCGCGGTACGGACTGAATATTTGAATGTAAGTTACATTTATTTAGCCATTTCAGGTTTAAAGAGAGTATTTGTGAGCACCGCATTCTGCCAGTGCACCCAGGATACTCAGGTGTCAAAGCCCCCCCCCCCCAACTCAAAAACCATTAAAATTTCAAATTTCACTTTCACCGATCCAGTGATCACAAATAGCTGTACTGTATACCCTATGTTGAACTCACCTACAGGACACGCCCCTACTCACATTAGCCACGCAAACGAATTATCCACCCCCCCCCCCCCCCCCCCCCCCTTTTGCCTGTTTTTTCTTTATACCTTTTCATTTTTTTTTTTTCCTCACCCAACAATTTCCCCCCGGGCAAACACCCCACACCCCAACCA
>Ga0123357_10013754_pt1 | contig 10523 bp, 7 predicted proteins | sample TergutEmb28metaG_FD_89873 | JGI IMG/M metagenome (GOLD analysis project Ga0123357, IMG submission 89873) | Embiratermes neotenicus P4 segment gut microbial communities from Petit-Saut dam, French Guiana - Emb289 P4 | ecosystem: Host-associated > Arthropoda: Insects > Digestive system > Gut ...
AATATGGGACCATTACAGACACTATGACTTTACTTAAACCAATACACAAGACCTCATTGTTGATACCCTACGAACAACTCTTCATACAGACATATCAATATAACAGTACTCTCATCACAGAATAAAACAGAGGGGAACAAAATCTCCTATACCAGCTAGCCATCGACATCGGTCTTTCATCACAACTATTCCATAACAAATGAATACCTACTGTAGGATACACATGAATCAGTTCCAACTCAACAAAGAGAGCGGATGGTAGTAGATCCAGGTATGTAAAGACTATTCTTTTGATCTCAGTAGTGTTATTCCTGAAGTATTTGATAACTAAATCAGGTATACACACAATAGTATTAAATGACTTTGTTTATTGCATTTTCCGATAGAACTTCAATGCAAACTAAATTATATATATATATACATATATATATTGTTGTACATATTTTAAAAGTACTGCTTTTAAACATCCACCATTATTTTACATATCGTATTCGTCAAGACTAGTAACATTCAATATAACCAATCTAGAATATTAAATTATGAGGGAGGACCCAAAAATAACGAATTTTTTTTTTAAATCTTATATTTCTCTGAACATTTTCAAAATGTAATCGCCCTCAAAATACTCCCCTTGAAAATCAATACACTTATCCCACCACTTTTTCCATTGTTCAAAACAGTTCTGGAACTTAGCAAAGTGATAAGCTTCACGGCCTCCGTCGTTTTTCCCCCTCACCTGCTCTACATTCTGAAAACGCTTTCCTTTATGGTCCCTCTTCATTCTTGGAAAAAGGAAAAAATCGCAGGTAGCCAGGTCCAGGCAGTGGGGAGGGGGGTTGCGAAGCCGTTGTCATCCCGTTTTTCGTGAGAAACTGCCGCACACTAAATGCTGTGTGGGAGGGAGCATTGTCGTGATGCAGAAGCCACTCACCTGACTGCCACAATTCGGGGCGTTTTCTTCGCACAGCATCATGCAATCGCTTGAGCACTTGAAGGTAAAACTGCTGGTTAACAGCCTGACCTTGTGGTACGAATTCAAAGTGGACGAGCCCTTTGATGTCAAAGAAGCAGATCAACATGGTTTTCACATTTGATTTGACTTGCCTCACCTTTTTTGGTCTCGGAGATGATGCACTTTTCCATTGACTTGATTGTTACTTTGTCTCCGGGTTGTACCCGTAACACCATGATTCATCTCCTGTGATGATTTTGGACAAAAAGTCTGGATCAGTTTTCAGTTGATCTTTCATTTCACGGCACATATCCAAACGATTGTCTCTGATCCTCCGAGAGCAAGCGAGGAACGAATTTCGCAGCAACTCGTTCATGTGAGGTTCTTCTGTTAAACTTCGTTGACATGAGCTCCACGAAACTCCAGTCAATGCTTCCAACTCGTCGATTGTTTGACGACGATCAAACATTATCGCATCACGAATTTTTTGAATGTTTTTGTTGGTTCTGCTTGTTGAAGGATGCCCAGATCGCGGTTGGTCTTCAAGTGACATGTCACCATGTTTGAACCGAGAAAACCAATCGTAAACCCTTGCCTGGCTCAAAGCTTCTTCTTTAAAAGCCTCTCAAAACATTATGACAGTTTCTGCTGCTGTTTTCCCCAAAAGGAAACAAAACTTGATGCAAACATGTTGTTCTTTTAAGTCTGCCATCGAAAAATCGAAGAAAACAATGACAGAGGCTCAAGAAAAAAATCACACGGACCCTATAGACCTTTCCTCAAGGACGCCGCTTGGCCAACTGATGCGGAGGGCAGTCACGTACACGCACCAAGCGGGAGCAGGCGAAGTCTCCCCTCCAGAAAAAAATATTCTCCTTATGTTTGGGTCCCCCTCATATATAAGTATTAGTAGCAGCATATATTATTCATTGCAGTTAATCAAAACCAGAAGCTGTAATTACAGTTTACGAGCTCCTGATGATGGGTGTCAACACCCAAAACATGTAGAGCTGCCTACAGAAATGTAATAAACTGAATAAGTCGCATCTTGTTGGACAATTATTAAATTCCATTTCAAGTACTTACTTTCCTACAAATTAGTATGAGCCAAAGTGATATGCAGAAACAAAGGCGAGTGGCTGCAGATGTACCAAAGCAAGTGATGTGATCACATGGTAGCTGGCCGGTCAGCATCAGTATGGAAACTGAAGAAGGCTACAACCTAAGCAGTTGATAGCACTGTGCACACAGCAGTCCATATACTGGCTAGGTTATGAGCTGGTCAATCCAGGGTTCAGATCCTGGCATAGGCAAGAGACATTCTTCAATGGGTCCACCCAGTGCCTATTCAATAGGCACCAGGGGCTCATACCACACATTTGGAAATGTATCTTTAATAACTTGCTGTCTTGATGGCATACCAACAAATTCATCTAGAATCACAGTTGATCGACATAAAGTTCATTCATGTAGGTACATTTGCTGTTAGATAGGAACATTTGCTGTTAGATAGGAGAGGATCAAATGTATGGGCTACAAAAAAAAACTGCTTGTATACAATAAATAATGTAATGCACTTCCAATTTATCTTTAAATACACTGCATTATACAAAGTCCTGTGATAATTCAAACATGGCTGAACTGTTCTGAAAATTAAATGAAGGCAAAAAAATTGGGGGAAGGGGGAAAAATAATATATGAATAATGTCATTGTCATTGTATGGACAAATGTGACTTTTAACAGCAATTCTCATCATTATTAAAATCCCTTATACTACCATGATGTACATTCCACATTTCTACACAAAATCACCTACAATCAGTTGCTTCATATTTGTCAGTAATCACCTCAAAGGTGTCCGTTTCATTTTAATTTTGCAAAATCTTCAACTGTTCTTACCTCACATTCAGAATGGCATCCAATGTTGCCATTTGTCTTTGACGTGTATTCTGAATACTAAAAATGATACTCATTTACACACAGAAAAATGAATACCGAAACTGCAGGAAAAATAGAAGGAAGTGAAATCAATCTAGAATACTTTAACTGTATAACTATTATTAAGGAGTTCTCACACTGAACTGGCATAACAAACACCCCATTACCTGGGAATAAAGATCCAGTTAAGAAAATCAAACACTTCAAACCTGAAATGTAGAAACCTGGCAAAATATCCTACAAAAACAAGTTACAGGCCATCTTCTGGAAATTCCTTTATAAGAACCAATTTTCAGTAACAAAAAAGCCTGAGAAAAAGAAATGAAAAGTTACATATAACTTTATAGTGCAGGTCATCAACAGTGCAAGAATACAAGGGGTTTGTGAAGCAAAAACTCTATAAAAATTCTAACCCACAAGACCATGTTCACTTTCCAAATGGAATGCCACAGATGGTAATGTATTGATGTGCCACACTATTCTTCTACACACAAGTAGAACAACTGAACCCAAATGGCTGACCTCTTGACAGTACGCAGGAATAATAAACATCTTCATACTATTGTTACTCTAATATTACTCAGTTCAAGGGTACAAGAGAAGCACTACAATTTTAAATTATTACAGTAACCTGTAATCAAAAAGTATAGAGATTGAGTCTATTATAAAGAATAAAGTACACATAGTTCTCAATTTTCATGGTCAATGCATTCCTGAACACTATGATGTAAATCAAATTAAAGTAAAATTCGAACAATTTTAGCCTACCAAACACAATGGAAATTTCAAATTATAATACACAGTACCACACAACAGTACAGTCATTTGAAACAGAAAATCAAATAAACTTAAACCCGAGACATATATGCAGCAAGAAACACATATTTACTGCTGCACCAACCTTAAGGGAGCTGGTGGATAGGGTGAGGTGAGTGGAGGAGTGACTGGGAGCATATTATCAATAAAGATGCCAGGATTTCTCATGTCACGCTTTGAGGGATCCTTTCAAACCACATAAATGTAAATTTTAGTATGTGTAAATTGAGAACATGCCTAAATTAATGAACCATGTCAATTCAAATTATCATAAATCAAAACTCCAGAAATCGCAAACTACCTACACACAAATGGGAAACTGAGGAAGTGGTGTAGCAGCATATGTGTCTGATGTCTATCATGAGAGAAATGCCTGTACAGACATGATGGAATCTGGCCTACATGGCAATGAAAACTATTACACTATAAAAACTAAATTTGGAGACAAAAAGTCTCAGCTGTTTAAAACATAAGGATGGTTCTTTTGCTTTAAAGATGTCTGACACAGTGAGGAATCTGATAGCATTTTCCATTTCTTTAATAGTACGTACTTAAGAAACAGTCAATCCTATTCATGATACAAAAGACTGACACATGTGTAACAATACTTTTTAAAAAAAATTACATTTGTCAGTTCGACACATGTTTTCATTGGGCGTAAATCTGATCAAAAAGTCACGTGTGATTTGTCTGCAGCAAAACTAAATACTAAAACTGCTTGTCCAATTCATCGCCTTCACACTGTCTTACCACACCTGCATTTAGTGATTCCATTAATTCTATTTATTGAAGCACCTATAGTATTTTCAATTCCTGAATCATAATTTTAAATAATGCACTAACACATTTCCTTTTTGTAAAGTGCCCTTCAATTTGGGTGAGGGAAGGCTTACTGCACAAATCCAGTCAATATGGTGGGATGCTGCTTGTGGAAGAGTACAATTTCCACCCTCCTACACAACATCAACACCCAACATTCAAACTACATAAAAATGCAACTTTTAAAGCTATTTTCCCCAATTATGTACAAACTACAGGATTTACAATAAGCTACAGGCATAAAGATTATGATGCCATGTAGTCTGCCAACATTTCAGAAGAGCCTGCAGGTTCATCAAGCAGCACAAAAGTATGTGCTTATGCTGTTCAGACAAAGCCAACCTGAGACTTCTGATGTAATAAGACTCCCTCACCAGGTTTCTCCTTCCTTTCCCAATTACATACAGTCACATATTCCAAAACAGTACACACACAGAAAGGACTAAAACAGACTTATATTATTTTATAAATATCAAATAATTATCCAGTGTATGAAACCCCTCATGACAGAGGGACAGAAACATTTCAAATAGAAAATACATCTATCCCCCTATCAAATAAATCTGGTATATTATTACACAAGATTCCATCTTCAATACCCTTTCCAGTGGTAACTGAATTATGACTGTACAGTTGGACACTTTGATGGAAGTAATAATTATTTAGTAACAGCAACATCTCTGCAATTCCAGTTTGAAAATAGAATCCAATATAATAAATTAATCTAACACATCCATCTATTGTAGTGATATAGCTGTATAATAGTTATGGAGTACATACTCTGTACCATCTCAATTATATTTTATAAATATAAATTTGTTACTATAATATAAATGCTACAAGCTACACTCAATACATTATTTAATCTTAAAAAATAATGACTGCATAGTGGTAAGTGCACATCTTGAGACTCATACACTATGATTCCTTCCAAACAAATGCAGCCTCTGTACTGTGCAGTTCTGAAGAAAAAACAAGACCCAATTTCACCAGTAATACTATATAAATGAAGAAATGAATCCAACTCCTATTTACACAAAAACTAATTGCAAATAAACAAAAAACAGCCATCATAAAAAGTATATGCAACTGGTTCATTAACATAAAATTTATTACACATTTTAAATTTAAGTCTCTCATTGTATTTCAGCAGTCACTGCTGGGATGTGAATATGAAAATGTGTTAAACATACATTTTAGGCAAATACCTTTAGTAACTTTGGTTTCTGAGTATGAATTACTCTTCACCAAGAATTGCCTTCACACATATTTCATCACAGAAGTTCTCTTTATATTTCACAGATGATATTTGTGAAGAATTTCATAAAGGAAGTCAATGTTGTTTATCAATTCAGTACTTTTTGCCTGAAACTTGCACTTAATGCTGTACAGTGTTTCCCAAACAGGAAGTTACCAGACACAAAGCTTTCTCATGCAAGAAGTTAGATTTTTAGTCCCATCAAAACTCTGGTATGAAAAATGTTAAACTTTCCTACATCTAAAGTACTGCGTACAAAGTTTTCCCCTTTTAGCCCAAGTTCATTTTCTTTTAATTATTATGCAAATATTCCCATTTAATATGTTTAAAAGGCTTCACAACCATTATTCATTTCTTGATAGTCAAACTGTACCACAATCAGCAACAGATCGCAGACCACTTCATCCCTTGCATGCAATCTATCACCTGTTCATTGCTCATTCCACAGTTTTTGTTATTCATTTGTTATTAAGCAAAGCATACCAGAAAGATGACACAGCAAGATTTGCACTTCCAGTGTAGTTCTGACAATTTTCTTTCCATAGACGATTATGTGACATGACTTAAAAAGCAGTGACGGTTTTGTAATGAGGACAAGAGGTAAATGAAGAATGTGCCCCTGTGCCCACAGCAAATTCCTTTGGACTGAGTGGTCCATTATGACTGGTTTTTATGAACTGTACTTTGACACCAATGTAAACTGTATGTCCAAGATGTCCTGACTTAATATGGATTTGTGACTTCAAATAATGGAAAATTATAAAACAGTTGCATGGAATCAAAATACAAATATGGATCCCAAGAATGAACCTAATTATACTTTTCAAATTTTACCTTTTAATAAGTTTCTTTTCACAGGTTGATTGAAAAACTTTTGCACTTTCTATGATAAATACATAAATAGTAAAACATTAATCCAAGTTCTGTAATTAAAATCTATCTAAAAACAACTTCATTAATGTTTCACTAATCTGATCCCTTCACCTGTGACTCTGGGTGTCAATTTTTACCTACCATCGGCCATTTGGTTGTCACATCTCTTCACCTTTGCACATGCATGATGGCAAACTGAACACAAGTTAATTCAAAAGAAACTTTCAACAATACAACACATCCTTTCTAACATAACTTTTCTCCAAATGCCTGAAAGCAAATGTAATACATCCAAAAGAGTGTTGAAAATTTCCTTTTTTTTAAAAAAAAAAAGGCCAACATTGTTGCATGCAAATTCACATCTGCATACAAACTGATGCTGCATTAAAAACTTACTGCAGATCTGTATAATAGAAGTAATTTTTTTTTCATACAGTTTGCAGCATGGTTCAAAACAATGCTACAAGATACAACCCATCCAATGTAAATTAGTATTAAATAACACAGAATCATTCAAGGTATTCATAAAAGTGTGCATCAGTGTTACAAATCCTCCCATTTTCTCAAGTAAAACACTCCAATGAAACATCTATTTTTCCAGTATCAAAACTTCATAATGTCACCTAATTTTAGAGTTATACACAAAAAATGTATCAAATAGGATAAATTTTCTCAACAAAAAGAAATAGTGCCTTCCATTCTCATTTACAAACCCAGAGGCTCAACTTCTTTAACATCTAAATACAAGAAAATGGACACAATAAACTCATCTCACCGTTGCTGAATCTCAGCTACGATGAAACAGTAACAGAAACATTTAAAACGATCTATTTGCATTGGATAAAAAGTACAGCACAGTGACAACAGAGCTTCAAGTTGTACTGTGTTCATCTGTTGTACATATACAATAAAGCCCCTGTTTTACATTTTTGTGGAGACCACCTAACCAAGAAAGTGTAAAATATAGGAAACATCATTCTTATTGGCATTTGGGCAAAACAAAAAGTACATAAAATTGCAGAAAACACAAAATGCATGAATGTAGAATTGTAGTTATAATGTATTTCCATAACCTTTCAGTGTTTGTTATATAATAATTACTGCATATACGCACCATGCCATTCATGGTACATCAAATATGATGTGAAATGCTTAGCAGCATTAAGTGTCCTAAGGTTTGCAGAGTTCAGCTTTGTAGTACTAACACAGATGTAGCACGAGTTTTGCCACGTCTATAGTATTTAAAAATTTCCTAGAGTATAACTCTCAATGAAGTGACAACAGAAGTTTGGGGAACTTGATCTATCACAAGCCACATGCTAATGCATGTAAATGCTGGCCAGACATGAAAGCTTTTGTTTATAACACAAGGGAGGAAGAGCCGATGTCACCTAAGAAATTGGGTGAGCAATTACAAATGTTTGGTGCAAGAGTGACACAGTACAGAGTTTATGGGCACTTCTCATCAGTCTTTTTATTTTAACCAAGACAGTCACCTACATATCATGCCTAACATGCTTCAAGTTTCTTACACTACAAATGGATATGGATTATATGATGATGGCCACTTTGCAGCACAATGGGGTATTCCCATACTTCCCACATTTAACCCCCCGGGACCAGAATTAAATGCCTGTAGTGATCTGAAGAAGGCCACACTTCAAATGGGAGGTGTGGAAAGCAGTTGTAACGTAACAGTCAACATTCTAAGCATGACCCTGTGTTACATACATATAACAGTCGAGGCCAAAATGTTAAATGGATGAAACAATCAAAGACAAATAGTGTGCTTGCAGCTAACCATTACTTGCATATGTGTGTGTGTGTGTGTGTGTGTGTGTGTGCATACACACATTGGGGGTGGGGAGCATAAAGAATGCAACATATACTAGACAGTGATGGCCTGAAAGCAAAGATTTCTGCCACTTGTCAGTAAACCACATTGGAAATATTAAACAATACAGGGGAAAACTGGCCTCATACTACAAACTCTGCAATGCCAACCAAATGGTGTACAGTGAGCCTGAATGAAACAAAGATTGCAACATTTTTAAGTCAGACATCCTGTTGTGATCAAGATACATAGAAGTAAGGGTGGTAGACTTGAAGCACAACAATTCTTTATATGTTGTAAAGTTTTACTGCCAAATGTTTTGGATCATGTATAAAGAGCCAAGTTACCAAAGAAAAGAAAAGTTTTTGTGTACAATACCATGATTATTTTACATTGCTCATGTATTCCAACCATATACAAAGGCGATATGAAATACTTAAGGTGCTGTACACAACCTTTCTTTGATGTCCTTTTCAGCCTGATAATGGCTCTTTATACGTGAGTCATAGCATGTGGCAGTAAAACTTTCTTACATATGCATTCAATTGCATAAGGTGATGGTTGTTATTTAAGTGAAATAATATTACTTTACCCACACCTACATGGATCACAGAGTACATACACAAAGCAATTCAATATTCTTACATTGCTGCAGAGTACAGAGAAGTATCTATCCCTAGCATAAATTACATTAGGCCTCAAAATTTAAATACTTTACTTGGAAGATGCAACTGTATCTTCTTACTGTGATTAAGTAAAACAGGATGTAAATAGAACAAAAGAAAACAAAGAAACAATCAAATAAACAAAATTAGAAAGAAAGATTGTACTATTTTTAACTTACTACAAACTGATAAATCTTTCCCATTATTTTTATTCTTTACTTCTGCATTCTGGATATACCACATTCATTTTTAATTCTCGGTGAAGAATACCTATGGGTGCACTTGAATTTCTCTGAGCTCTCCATACTGTGACTCATCAAGCACTTCCACACATATTTCTGGTTGAGTTTTCCTTGTTCCTCCTAGCTAATAACTACCATTTCTGCTAACACACACACACAAGAAAACAAGTTGTTAGTGACAGTAATAAAGGCAAGATGTCTCTCATAATTTCAAGTTCAAAGATGATTCAGAACATGGGCAAATATTTCATAAGAGAAATTATTGTATGGAACGAAGACATAACTTCCAGATGTTCATCACAAATTACTTTGTTTCTGTTTTTTCATCACTCTCTTACTTCTGCTGACACCACTTTTCAAACTCAACCACATCCACTGCGCTGCTAACCTAAATACAAATTTACCTGAAATGGAAAATGAAGAAAGAAATCATCTTTCACAAATTCAACAGCAGACATGTACTGTGAAACTTTATATCATTAGTATAATTTTCATAAACATGGAACACAAATTCATAAACAAGAAAAAGTGGCACCAAAACTTAGCTTAGCTTACATATCAAGCAGCCCCACTGTTCAAGGATCATAATTTCTAAGTGCTATTCTATTAACTTTGCCACAAAAAACTACCTCTATATCATACAGCAGCATTCCTTATTCTGTCAGCTGTCGACAATACATGGAGGAGGCCATGATTAATATATATTCCTCCATGTACCCTCTGTTCAACAAAAATCAAGCGGCCTGAAATTTTTTACAGTCCGACCTGGAAGTCATGTGACGTACAGTTGCCATCATAATTCTAGTTGTTTTACTTTCCCCATATTTGTGCATTCGTTACGTCTCTGTATTCCATTCATTAGAATCAATCACACCGCGTATATATTAACCAAAGACACGAATACATTCGCTTAATTTGAAGTTAAAACATGAATTAAAGATCATTAATTTTCTGAGGCATGTGGCTTCCTAGCTCTGCTTCCACAGATGGATGTTGCGAAAGGGTGGTTGTTTGCCGCACCCAGAGGTAGCTGAGTGGGTTAACGTGTCCTGGCAATACTCTTCGGAAACAAACTACATTGGTTCGAGTCCCAGTGTCAGCATATAATTTTTTTCTTGTTGAATA
>Ga0123357_10013755_pt1 | contig 10522 bp, 2 predicted proteins | sample TergutEmb28metaG_FD_89873 | JGI IMG/M metagenome (GOLD analysis project Ga0123357, IMG submission 89873) | Embiratermes neotenicus P4 segment gut microbial communities from Petit-Saut dam, French Guiana - Emb289 P4 | ecosystem: Host-associated > Arthropoda: Insects > Digestive system > Gut ...
ATAAGTATTCTGTATCCACATCTATAAAATTGCAGTGGCTACCAAGGCTTTAGCAACACGTGCAAACTGTGTGTTTCCACCTCCATTAAACTGCCAGAGCCTGCCTCTGCGAACAGAGCAGTAATTTGTTCATACGCACTAACGCAGCACCGTACTATCAGACCATACTGATAAAAATTTGACAATATTATGTCACGATATTCCACTTCAATTCGTCAAAATAACTTGCGTTGCTCTCGATGGACTACAAGGTCTGAAGTCAAATTTCTTCCTGTTTTCAATTAAGCACCGCCTACTGAAGGCACGCAAATAGGCACACTTAGAAGTCCCTACGTAATTAGCCCCAACAATATATGAAGTTGAATGGGCAGATGCAACCCATCGCCCCCTAACCGCAGCAAACATTTAACACTCAGATGACCCAGAGTAGGCTCGAACAATACAGACGTTACACAAATATCATCCTTACAAACTCTAATAGGTTCTACACATTTATCGCCCTTGTGATTTAGTAAGGTTTCGAACTCACGCCCAAATTGCTAGTCTGAAAGTTAAACATGTTTCCTTCGTCGACTGACTGAATCAAAGCCGTGAATTCATTACATATATATTCAACTGATTACAGAAATATTCTAGACTTCCCAGCTGAGGTAGCGCCTTCTTCAAACACGTAACGTCTTACAGTGTACATTATAACGGTACAAATCGGTCTTGAAACTACCCATAAATAATTCGATCGACATGATTTGGTTTACCCTGCCATTTTCGAAATAGTAAGTCAACAGATGCTTAAATACAACTTCTCCATTTGTATTCCCATTACTACAGTACATAAGCCAAACCTTGCTTCTCCAGACACATGGGAGAGTATTCTCTACTTTGAATACATAGGTCATGTGTGTTAACACCTTTTCGAAATCACTCAGTCTTGCTCACACTGGAATCTCATTTCGGAGAATATCCATACCGATTAACGATTCATTATGCTTGTAAACGTAACAAGACACACTTCACACGTACTTCTCTCCCACCGGCTGTATAATATCATTGTCAAATCTATTGTGTTTCTGGTTCTCAAATAGGCTATGCGATGTTCGCGCAAATTCCAGTATATTTCGAAGAGGTAATCAAAGAAATCGATCTCGGACATTGTCATATTATTCCAGCAGGAACCAACATATTTACGTCACCCTATACCGTACACAGGGATCCCAGGCACTTCCCTGACCCAAAAATTTCACTCAAGAGAAGTTGAGTCCCACTAGGTGGAGAACAGTGGGGGCTCGGAAATATTTATGCCCCCGTCGGGTCGTCTGGGCGATCGGGCCCCGCAACGATGGTCTCTCGTGGGAAAGTGTAAGTCAAGCCACCTAAAACACTCACAATCAATACAGGGATAACAATGCACATACAAAAATTATATTCAGGTTACAACATACCTCCTACATAGATTAAATAACAATGGAACTCAATCCTGTCTATTGTAACAAAATACGGCCACTACAGCCAGTTATACTGCACTCGTAATCTCTTACGAAACTTAACGACGCACCACAGCGTGCGTGAACAGGCCTGCCCGACAAGAACAAGCCACTACAAAACTTCGAGAAAAAGTTACGTATAACTGCCTAGTGCCTGACTCGCATAGCAGGGTCAATACCCTTATAACACTACTTTACATTACGTGCTCAACCTCACATGAGTTCAGGCTGGTACAAATATCCGGCGGCTTGCGCCGAAACTATACATAGTAAAATGCAAAATCGTACACAACGAAAACATTACTACAACCAGCTCCCTTTGCTCGCCTCCCCTACAGGGACCGGTATCGAGTATGCACTTTCAAAATAATCCAAAACGTAAATTTAGAAATACACAACCAAGACCAAATTTCCAACCCACTTCCATACTCGAGCCCTGGTCCCGTAAGAGGCTGAAACAACTCAGCTAACAGGTTCTTCTGGGGTGGCCGCCTCCTCCTCTCAGTGATAAAGCAGAAGTTCAACTACAGGTTACGTTGGTTCGGGAGCAAGTGAAGTTGCGGGCAGTGTTTGCCCTACAGGAAATCTCGCCATAAACGCCCCAACTCCGTCCACCCACTCACGGAAGCCAATCCGGGGACACAGCCAAGAAAAGGCGCACGAAAGGACGGAAAATATCACAAGTCCACTTCCGCATGAAGACGCACTTTGAGCCGAGCCGCGCGGGCACAGCTCAAGATTTTCTGCACAGAAGGTTGTAGACCGTCATCCTTACGCCTACATATCATTTGGAATAGGCCGCAGAATGTGTAGGTCACGTGTTCGCCACTATGGAAGCTAAGACCATCTTATCTACTGTGCTCAGGAAATACCGCATTACTAAAATTGAAGGTGGTATTAAAGGCCTTGAGGAAAACCTGAAGATGTTTTTCGTGATGTCGCCTGCAAATGGTATTCGGATGACATTGTTACCAAGATCACATCCGTCTCACATATGTGTAACTTAATGTGCAAGGACAGTAACCACAACTCACTCGACTAGTAACTGAAGTAGTGATGTAAATTGTTGGATTATGTGCTGTTAACATTCTGGGCAAAGATCTTCATACATACGTTATGAAACACGGTTTAGAAATCACATCAAAAGAAAAAGGAAAATACTGAGCTCACTGTACAAGAAAAAGGGAAATTACATGTAAATGACAGTCAAATAATACACCACTGTCTTGTCATTAATGGCAGTAGACTAAATAGACATAACATCATACATAATACGTCTATAAAATTGTTGCCTTCTGTCACATGACGTTTTCCAATCTCGTACAAATATACAGAAACTACGAAACGTCGGCAGCGTTCTATCAAAGTACTACACTTGTCATCTCACATAACGGTGATCTCCACGTGTATCGCCCTGAGAACCTAAAACCCTGCAAATCAGCTACGGTTTTGTCGTCATTTGGCTACGCCAAGCATTAGGACAGTTGTTCAGCTAAGACTTCATACACAAATCAGCTAACATATTACAGTTAACATGTTAATCTTAATACCTTTTATTTCTTCTCTCAATTTATGTCGAATTATGTATACCTGTATTACTCGCAGTCACTTCCGCTTAATTTTGTTATTCACACAAAAGAGGCAAATCCCAAGTCAGTCTTCAGATACTCACAAAAGGTGGATGGTAACTTTCACGCAGTTTATAAGTAGTAAACTGATAGATAACGCTATGGATTGGACAAACTTGATCACCTATAGATCAGACATTCCGCATTCATCAGACACTCGAGAAATATGTTAATATAATGAAAGTGTACATAGACTGTAAATTGACTATATTATGGCATGTGATTTGATTAGTGTGGAAAATTTTTTGTATATTCATTGAATTATTCATAGGCACAGCAGGTGTTATGTTAATTACAAACGGCCTTTAAACAAAATTATTACTGAAATCTGCATAAATAAATGTTTTCTGTTATATTGTAACGTGCGCAATCTGAAGGCAAAAATTGGAACAATTTATTTTTTAAAAATCATTTACTTAAAACCAGGAAGAATAAGGTGCGGTGCAGTAGGTTGTTAGGTGCAGATCTGTTGTCATAATTTGCAGCATTGCAGATGTTAAATTATTTATCTACTGCTTTACAAAAATACAGACATGCAAAAGGGAAAATACATACAGGAATACAGCACTGCTTCCTAATTGAAGTATAAACCTATGCCTTCAGGAAATTTATGCTTTGTCTTCAAGCTTCACTATAGTTTATCTGCTTTTATCTCGGCGTGCTATTAGGGTTACTTTGCCAATGAATCTCCTTTTTTTACACTTACCAACAATACTTAAAATATGCGTCATTTTGTCCGTCTTCCAATAAATTGAGTAAAATACTTTGGCCAAAGAGCATGCATTCTGGAATTTGTAAGAAAAGAAACGAAACAAATTACTTTACGATAAGTCAGATCTGGGCAATTCTCCCGGTCAAAATGGCAAATCAAAATGAGTGCCATACCACCTGTTATATCAAACAGCAAATCCATCAAACTCTTGGAAACACTGTCAAAATCTGCGAACCAATCTCCTCTGTATCAGCGACTACGACTGTGCTCTCTTCAAGCGATCTGCCCAGTATCTAGTCTTTCTGTTTCTGCCTCCACAAAAGGTAGCGAAATGAATAAAGAACGTACAGTGCAGACTGAATCTATATGGCAGTTTCTAAAAACAAAATTCTTGCAGCGACTTAGCTTTTACAAATATAAACTTCCAAGTGGTACCGGCTGACCGCGGCAGAAATTCTAGAAGGTTGGGCTATTACACTTCTATATCCAAATAGGGGGGGGGGGGAAACAACAACAACAACAACAAACTTATCTCAGAATTACAATATGTGATGAATGACATACAACCAATCTCAACATACAAACACAAGTACTTATGTACACTATAACATTAAAAAATACAATATGCTACGTACAGAGTTCTCACAGCATAAGTGTAACCTTACACATGTTTACGTATTTAACAACACATTGGTGATTCCAATACATAAAACAGACACATATATATTAAGAGGACTCAGAGGTAAAGGCGGCGAGAATTTTGAAGGCCTGAAGCAAGGGTATGAAAAAAAAGGTTCTGCAAAACTATTTCCTTGAAATAAACAAATACAAACAAGCACATAAACAATAACAGAAAATCAAAGAACGAAAAGCTTGAGATTCAAACTTTCAACAGCTATATTGATAGGGCACTGGAAAATTAAAGAAAATGATTATGATTTATGTCCATAACGAAAGTACGTGTGGCAACAATCCGAATTATATGAATTCGCTAACAATGCACAATAAATTGCAACGGCCAATGTTATGCGTGACCTTGTTCAGAATATAATTTCTCACATCAAAGTTTGTAATAACCATCCGAATACTTTTGGTGTGTAGCGATATCCACACTGTAGCAATAATAGTCTCGGTATGCGGCCTAAGTCACTAAAGGATACACACAAAGTCGAATCTTATGGTCTTGTGTCGCGCACCAATTAAACATTAGTCTCCGTGCAATTAGCTGATTTACAAAGTTATTCCCTTAATTTGCACTGTAGCATTCACTTACATCATCAACCAAAAGCCTAGGGATCAGAAGGGTTCGCAGGGTCATTGCAACCAAGTCGTAGGATATTACACTTTATACATGTGGTGTTTACTATGTACGTACTATGCAACTGAACATATTAGGTGCATCAAAGTCTTGTAACAAGAATGGGCAATTAAAGATATAATATTCGGAACAACACGAAAATGAATTTTCTTCAAAGATCATGGATATACTAACAACAATAGATCCTTACGTAAGAAAGTCACACAAAATGATCAAGGTGTTCCTGCACGTTTAGGTTGCAGATTACACTGTGGTACTTGGAACCTGGTGCTCCTTGGGAACAACTGAACCTTTATGTCGTGTACCAAGATCGACTTCCAAACTCCTGCCACATACCTCAGAGTTTACATATCTAGCACCGACGGTTTGAGATCGCCCTCCTCATTACAAAGCACATTAAGGTGTTGTTAAACAGAACAATCAAAAACGAAACCAGGTTGAAATATCACAAGCAGCCGTTGTTAACTGCGCACGAACATGTTGACGTTCATACTGTCTATGGTTCAATCAAACAGAACCACAATTGGAAGTGAAAATATTTCTTCATTCTTCATCTTCGATAATTACTCCTAGTTCTTCACACCGTTCACTCGTAGTGAATCAACCAAAGTGACCATTGACAATGAAAACTGTAAAGGCGTCTTATATTTTTTGCTAAGTGCTGGCCTTGCTTTGGGAGGAACAACAAATCCAAGCAAGGATAATGCAAGAAAAACAGGAAATCTTCATTCATGATATCCTGAGGTCGATGACAAGCGAACTCCTGCCGACAAATATGTACCTCGAACAGATAACGCCTTGCTAAAGTCCTTGGAATTTATCAGTATTGAATAATAATTGTTTTGTGTACATGGAACTGTAAAAATATTGTCCGTCCGTTGCAGCATAGAAGTACATCTACTGGATAAACGATATAGGCGTAGTTCATTTACTTCTGGACGGGTGGGAATGTTCAGTAATGTTCAGGAACCACAACACAGTTTTACAAATAAAATATTTACAAAAACGACATGGATATCAGTTCACAAAACTGAACAAATATTTCGTATTTAAATTAGCAGGTATGTTCATATTGGTTTCCATTAAGCAAACTGATGTGCTTGAAATGATTATTTTGTGCTGCTAAACAATTCCACTATTGCATTCATTTATAGTATCTGATGGTAAACGTTATTTGAGCAGTGTTCGTGGCCACTCGTGTAAACAAGTTATATTTTAATAAATTCTTTGAGATATAGAGCAACAAAAATAAATCCGAAAGAATTAATGCACACGAACAAGGCAAGGCCGCACAGTCCATTTATCAAAAGAAGCAATTTAGAAAGGAAGAACGGATCACAGGAAGTCTTTAGTCATAAATCCTACGTTCCACGCAGAAAATTACTGCAGCTGAGCAGAGACGCACGGCACACAGGCCAACAGGAATGGGCAGTGGTGGGAGCAGACAGATTCAGACGTAATTCAAACCTAGGCAGGAGACATAAGGGTGAGTAGACAGAAATGACAAAAAAGCTGGTCAATCCACACCGTTACGGTATCAGCACGGCTCGACGTACACCACAGCAGTAAATACTCGCACTATTCATGACCAATCTACGTAATAATTTAGAAACTGAAGTTCTAGGCGCACATAGCAATACCGTCAATATAACAGAATATATTCCAGTTGGTAACACTTTAAGTTTATTAAAACTATTTAAAGGTAAAGATGGGTAATTCTAGCGACCAGTGCAAATGTCAACACAGCAGTTCAAGTAACTGACACGAGAAAAGAAGACACACTGCTTTGACGTTTGTGTTCACGAATACCGATGGAGAACCGAGAACAGGCGTTGTTTAAAGCTCATATTGAGGGAGTTAAGGGAATGTTTAAGGAATAAATGTGAAGGGACAGGAAACTAGATTATCATGAAAGAAGGAAACCCTATCATTGTGTCAGAAAATATAAAGTTCACTGGAGCAACCTCAAAGATTACGTCAAAATAAAACAATTTAGAAACACAAATTATACAACACAACCTCATTCGAACGCTATGCTAAATGCATGTGAAGGTATGTAAAGAATTGGAAAGGTTACACTAGTCAATGGAGAAGGGAAGACTGTTTAATTGAAAGTTTAGAAATTGAATTAAACAAAACAATTAACTTTTCAGTAAAAAATTAGATAAAGTGATAAGAAGCAGAAAAGACAACTTTTAGAATCATTATCTTATAATCCGTAAATTTTAAATACGTTTATCAAAACAACGAGGAACACGCCGTGGTGCGGTTGGTTGAGGCACTGCGCTACAAAATTACAAAGTTTGCGGGTTGAAGTATTTTCATTGACATAATCCTTTCGGCCGCACTTTGCGCCTCGAGTCGACTCAGAATCTAAGAGATATATAGGCATATTTTCTGGCGAGTAAATCCGGCCGGTGCGTAGAACTGACAAACTTAACATCTACAAGTGTCGACCCTCTTGTTATCTGACAGCCTCAATCTCCTGGAAACATCAGTGCCTGTCCACGCCTGTACAGGGATTGCTTTAGGTTATCAAAGAACAAATAATGCTACCGAGACAAAAAGTTACCTTCCAACATATGTTAAGAAACTAGACAAGAAATTTAACATTTAAAGTTCAAATTGCCATTAGTTGTTTGAATATACAAGAATGAATACTTATGAGATACCAAGAACCCAGAATACTGAAAACTTCACACAACAAAACAGAAACTACAATAATTGCGTCACTCAATTAGATGCAACAGAAAGAAGAAATTTATAAGACTTCAAACAGAAAGCATATAAGAATAATGAAATCCATAATTACGAAATCTGATCATAGGAACAAAATTCTCATAATGTATTATGTTGAATATATATACACGTTTGATAAGTTTGTAAGTGAATAAAATGATCCTTCAATTAACATAAGGCTGATTACGTCCTACAAAAATGAATAAGGAAAAGCACAAATTCTAAAAATAGGATAATACCAATATAATATGAATGGATGCACATAAAACTAAACCATCATTGCGGTCTTTAAACAAAGGCGAACAAATCAATAAATTGTATTATTAGCCCGATCATATATTCGCACAATGCACCTGCTCACAAAATAATATTAATATGTTACCAATAAATTAATCCAATACACTTCTCTTTTCCAAACTACATTCGATCTCTGGTCCACCCAGCCCTTTATCCAATAGCTATGCAGACGACGCTACGTCGACCCCCCAAATAGCAATGACGCAAAACAAAATTCAATCGAAATATCGGCGAATACAAATAATGTGTTGTTACCAACTCTTCAGTTTACAATTTCATGTATCCATTGTGTAGTCTGCCTTACGGCAGGTCCACAGATTTTCCAAAGCGAGTTCTCCACTGAATACGATCTAGTGCTTCTGTAATGTAGTGCAAAATTATGTAAAAGTTTAGTTTTCTTCATGATTTCGGAATTTGCTTGTAACAAGACCCAGATTTGTGAAATACTTCAACTAGGAGAGAACGCGCACCCTGCTTCATAATTGTTTGCTTAGTTGAGTGTAGCAGTTGTTACACTGGAAGGTACGCGCGACCTAGATAAGTGATGTAGGGGTTTGTTAAGTCATCAGAAAAACGCATGACGTCACGGCACCGCTATATAATCCTACGAAATTTTGGGTTAAGCAAGACTCACTGGAGAACACTTCGGCCGACGTATTTGAAAACTGTTTTCCGACGATTCTGTACCACTTGGGAATTCTCTGTTGCTGAGATGATGTTCCACATTGCGTTCTGGCTGTTGTAAGCCGTACTGACAGACTACTAAATTACTGCTTAACTGTGAGTCGATTTTGGCAACTAAATTACTTTTCTAAGTTGAGTAAAGATAGACCAACTTGATGTCATTTGCTTTATTATTTTTTATTTAATGTTCAACATGTTTCGGACGTTAATACGTCCATCCTCAGGAGCTTGCGACTTATTTGTTGAGTTATTTCATGGGTTGTATTGCTCTGGTTCGATGTGAGTTGGGTGTTACGTTGTGGTTTGGCTGTGGTGGTGTGGTATCCGTGTGCAGGCTGAGGCACTAGTGCACTCAGCCTCACAAGCTCCTGAGGATGGATGTATTAACGTCCGAAACATGTTGAGCACTAAATAAAGAAATAATAAAGCAAGTGACATCAAGTTGGTCTATCTTTACTCAAATATCAAGATGATGCACGGTCCAATAAACATAAAATTTACTTTTCTAAATTTGCGAAAACGTTAGGATTATATACAGTAGCGTGACAGTTAATTTGGATAGAGCATCTGGTAAGAGAATTTGGTTGTAACTAGTATTCTTGTTAGAAATTATTTTAACTTGTATAATAAACTTCTATACATATATTTATATAGTGAAGCTAGTGTTAAAACAGTTACAAAAATTCTCTTGACTGAACTACATAGTCCTCGAGTTCCCGAATTACCTAGTTGCTTGCAGAGGCCTTTGACTTCGGCTACAGCTAACACATACTTCGGCACTTCCCGGAAACTGTAGAATAGTGCCTGTCGAACGGCTATAATTGGCTCGACCTAATTACCGCTCGCCCTGGGCATTAGACTTTGCCTTCCAAATTCCAGTACCTACAATTTCGCACATAGGAAATTTAAGCGAAAACCATCACAATTGCATTTAACAAATGGCGATAAATCTGCTTAAATAAACGAAGAGATTTAACCGTTTCTTTTGAATGGGTGTGTGCTTTGACCCCTAAATATAAGGCAAGAATATGGGCTGAAACCATTCGAAAATATTGTGCTAAGGAAAATGTATGGGCCTGAGAGGGAGGGTTGTAATATGAGGCTGGTTGTAACTGCGTATTAAGGGGGGTTTCTTAGTCAAATTACCTTTGTTTGTTTTTTTAGCTGTTATAACACACAAGTGTCCAATAAATCACGTAATCATTTAGTAGTCCTTCTTTCTCGTGACACCCCGGAGACTGAATTTTTTATACCGATATTTCGGAACACTATGTCTGTTCCATCTTCGTGGGTGTTGTAAGTAAGAAGAATAACCGGAAGCCAAGCCAAGCCAACTTGCTATCGACGTCACATTTTCTTTTAGCCATTCCTGCGTTTGACCGCATCGCTGGGCTCTATAACAGGCACCTAAACTCTAACAGGGGGATATGCTTACGTTTACGATTTTAAAGTCAGGCTGAGGGCCCTGACTGATTATTCAAAGACTAGGGCCTAAGTTGCCTTGGACTAATTATGGGAGGAACAAACTTTGGTTGGTTGGCTGTCTGGGTTCTGAGCCCAGATTGGCTCAGTTGCAAATTCAAGGCATGCGACTTTTGCCAGGCGCTTGGGTGAAGCCGCTGCTCCTGCGGGGGGGGGGGGGGGGGGGGGGCGGTCCCCCAAC
>Ga0123357_10013756_pt1 | contig 10522 bp, 7 predicted proteins | sample TergutEmb28metaG_FD_89873 | JGI IMG/M metagenome (GOLD analysis project Ga0123357, IMG submission 89873) | Embiratermes neotenicus P4 segment gut microbial communities from Petit-Saut dam, French Guiana - Emb289 P4 | ecosystem: Host-associated > Arthropoda: Insects > Digestive system > Gut ...
TATCACTGCCATCTTCATTGGCTTGTATCTTCATTTCACTCGAAACTTCAACTTCTGGCAGAAACTCGGTATCCCTTACGTAAAACCAACACCGTTTGTAGGCAATCTTAAGGACTGTGTGTTCCTGAAGACAACTATAGGAGAACAGCTGCAGAGAATCTATAACGAACACAGTTACAAACCGTATGTGGGAATTTTCTCGTTCGATAAACCTAGTTTGTTGGTCCGTGACCTGGAGTTGGTGAAGAATATTCTGGTGAAGGATTTTCAGAACTTCATGGATCGTACTATATCAGCTGAAGAAAAGTTTGACCCATTATTGGCTAATTGCCTGGGTGTCTTAAAAGGTAAACTTTGGCGCCATCTCAAAACCAAATTCACTCCAGTGTTTACTTCCGGTAAAACGAAGAAGATGTTCTACCTGTTGGACACCCGTGGCAAGGAACTGGCTGACTGCCTGGACAAAGCCACTGCTAACGTTAAGATATTTCAAGACATGTGTAGCTAATAATTACATTGCGAAATTAAGGATTGTAATCTAAGAACCATCTAGGGAGACAATCTACATTCAAATAATCAAAATATATCAAGCGCCCGCCTACTGTATTGAAAAATTTTGTTTTTTATTTATGGCGTGCTGAAGGAAAATTCAAACTATTCATAAACAATAAGAGGTTCACGTTTATTGTTTATGAATATTGTATGTTCTCGAAGGGTTCATTACATTTTCGCACTTACTTGTTATTTTAATGTTTTAATCCATTCTAATTCTGTTGAAATTAAATAAAATGCAATTTTGTTTTTAAATGCAAACAACAATATTCATTTCCTATTTAAGAATTCAGTACAAAAATGACTAATTTTCAATCATAATCGGAGATTCAATCTAAGTGAGAGTCTTATAAAGTTACGTTATTCTTTAAATTTGAAGTGACAAATTTCATGCCACATGAACACTACTGATGTAATAACTTATACAATTAACACCTTATTACTGTTGTAAAGGACAAGTCATTAAAATGAAAAATAAGTAAATCAGTCCCATTACATGCCTGGAGTGGCCCAGAGGGCTCCAGGAATTTAAGGTTCGCAGATTACGTGACAGTGGCCCAGGATGGTGGTAAGGTTGTCAACCTTACGCACCGACCGCTGTTACCCCCAGGAAATACTCCTGGTACTCATTTCTGTTAGAGGCTGAGTCGACCCCAGGGCCATAGTGCGATCGGAAGGAATATGTCAATGAAAAATTCCTATGACACCATCCGGAATCGAACCAGCGACCTTCCGATTTGTAGCACAGCACCTTAACCACTGTGCTACCGCGATCCCCCCATTAAAATGAAGTGTTAATGAATGAAATATATTCATACCTTTGGTTTTATTTATTTGTAGGTTATTTTTTAATTTATTTAGATTCTAAATAATTTAAATTATTCCAGGATTTCCAAAAGAAAATAAAGCGCTTACATTTTCAGGTTTAAAGTGTGTAAATGTGTTTTCAAGCAATTTATGTGACCGAACACTACTTAGTTCTCTTAAATGTTTTAGTAATAATCTTATTACTCCCTTTTATAAAAATATTTCTAAATTTGTGGCTCCTCTTGTATATATTAAAAATACGTAGACCCTATACATATTTCTTCATTTCCACAATCACCTTGCATTTATTTGCTGAATTAATTCAGTTATTTAGTTACAAGTGATACGTAGTATGTGGTCATTTCACCGAAGTTAATACCGGGAAGAATCCCTTGATTTTTAGTTTTCTGTAACATGAAAGACAAATTATTCCGTTTAGTGTTAACTTATTGTCAGAAAAGGTATTACCTTGATCATAAATGTCAATTTTATTATTATCACTACTATTATTCTTATCATTATAGTCATCATTTATACACACAAAATTTATCTTTACCGCTGTATTCTAGGATGTGACTCCTCATGAAGAAAATTCAGATATTGGTACCAAGAAACTAACGTTAGGGTCCTACACGATCAGCGGGAAAATTTTTACGATGAAATAGGATAATGAACTTTGTTGTTACTCTGACAACCAAATACCAAAATACTGAACTTTGACATAACGCAGCTCACAGTTTTGAAAGTCACTGTCTTCAAAACACAGTTTTATATTACCATTAATGCAATTATCCTGCATCACACTATACCTTGACAGATAGTTTGGATCTAAAAACGAGGTTTCGCAGCCCTTCGCATTATAAGGATGGAAAGACAATTCAAGGCAAAACGCCAAGAATAAGATAATCTAAAGATGGAAAAGTGAAAGAGTCTAAGTCGCCCTAAATTATGGTAATGAACGTTCTATATTCTTTGACTAAAAAGTTTGTCGATTTTTAATTTTTGTAGATAATACAGCGAAGATTACTGCCTCGAAACACGGTCCTGCCAAATTCTGTATTGGTTTCATAAATATGCATACTTACGAATTTACTACTAACAATATTTTGTATGTAACATAAACAAAAAATATGAACAATATAAAATTAATGTTTTAATCAGAGTGTAGAGTAGCTTTGCAGTAAATCAATATCTGCATACTGTTGCATCTGGTTGGATTTTTATTAACAATGAATTACGATGCATGGAACCATGAACTTTTTAATTAAACTGTTGGGGTCTACAACATGTTTCGAAAATCATGCGCTCGTCAACAGGAAGACCATTTGTACAGGCAGCTTTTATGGTATGTTTTTCACACAAGAAATTAAAATAAGAGGTTTATAAGATTCAGTGTGAAAAACATACCACAAAACTACGTACATGTACAGATGGTCTTCCTAATGATGAATACATGAGGTTCGAAACATGTAGAAGATAACAAGAATTGAATTAAAACATAAACTTGAAAAGTGTGCATTTTTTTTATTTATGTTACATAACTCTATCACAATTCACGGTAAAACAAGCATAAAAATAAGTATATTGAATAAGATATTTAATATTCTGATTATCTTAATGACGAGGGTCGTTTGTATGACAAACAGAAAAAGCCATTCTGCCGAGCGTTTGATTGTGCAGTACGCACACTAATTTCCCTCATACGAATTCTGGAAAATAATTTCTTCATCCAGAAACAAATATGACTTTCGGAACATCAAGACAAATCTTCATTTCTGTCTTTCAGTTTCTTACGAACAGATTCATCAAAGAGAAGTGTACGTTCAATTATATAAGACAGAATTATCGTCTGACTGATAAAAGTTACAAGTACAACTGTTTGTAGTCACGCCGCAAAACGTTGCATCGCAGTTCAATAGTCAGAGGGATGCAGAATAAACGCTACAGATATCTGGCATGTGACGTCACGTACAGTTGTAGTCAGCAGATCTCCAAAACGTGAGTCGACAAAAAAGCATGAAGTCGAATCCTAGGAGACAGCGTGTATTCAGGAGACAGCGTGTATTCAGGAGACAGCGTGTATTCAACTCAAAATGCAGACGCTTTCGGGAATTTGACAAATACTATTGCAAGTTACAGTATGAAGTACCTATTTATCTCTCACTCTCACTCTCTCTCTCTCTCACTTATGGCGCTAAAACCTATGTCGGAAAAGACAAAATACCAATCTCGGTTTACCAACAGGCTGAAACGCAAATGTTTTAGGAGATACTTAGCAGGAATTCCAACATACACTGTTAACAGGATCGGCTGTCGAGGTAAAGGAGACGGTGGCCAGATTCACCACCGACGTCATAGCGTCCTGTGCCTTCGGTATCAATGGCCACTCACTGAAGGATCCTGACGCAGAATTCGGGCGACGTGTACTGAATGTATTAGATTTTTCGTTTAAGGGAGGATTTGCATTGCTGTTAGCATTCAATGCACCGAGGCTTAAATATTTTTTTCGGCTGAATTTTGTGGACGATAAAACGAACAATTGCATGAGGCAGATCGTGCGGGATACAGTGGAGTACAGGTAAGAAACATAGGCTAATTACACGTACTTTAAAAATGTAACTACACATATTTTTAAAATGTCCTCTATAGGTATATCTGTAGTTCATTATATTTAAAAGACAAAATGCAACTAAGATTTTCTGACGAATAACGCCCAGTACAAGTTTTAACGATTTTAAACATTAAAACACGAATGAAGGGTAGGTGCTCAATTATTTCATACTAACCTAGATCAACCTAAGATCGGAAAAGCAAAGAAGCAATACATTAGCTGCCGGATTTTTTTCCAACATAAAAAAATGTAAGTAAGTCTTTATTATCTTATATTAATAGATTTTAGAGATCTTCTGTTTTCAGTTTTTCCTAAAGATCTCCTTAATATTACATTCAAAAAAACTTTCCAAGTTGTTTTGTCTAATTTCAATTCACATCAATCTTTATTTCCTCGTTGACCAAGTGTCATTCTGCATCATTAATTTAAAAAATTATATTAATTCTGCCCTTTGCAATGTGCTTTACCACCACGAACATTATCGGTAAAGTCCCAGTGATGATGAACATTACCACTTCACAGTATCGCAGAGATTGAACCGTCCTTAATTTTTAAGACGCTGTTGAGTATTAAAATTTTCATCCAATACGGATAACAAGACAATGCAGTACACCAACAAACTAACAATTTTATATAGTCACTATACACATTTAAACATTTTCGCAATACTATTTACGATAATTCACGACACATAAGTTTATGTTTTTCTCGTCATACCGTGTTCTTCAGAACTGCGGTTTCTACAGTTTGGAAGCATTGTTCTGCATTTTACGTCAAGATGACTATCCTGTTTCTTGGATATCCACAATTAAATGTAGCTCCCTCTGCTGCAGAGTCAGAGTCCTTTACTATGTACATTTTCAGGGCAAAATTGCTACTTAGTAGGCTACCACTCATTCATATTACTGTATCAAAATTTATAGCCTTTGCGAAATTTATGTCTAAGTTTCCATGCTGTCTGCCACAAAGAGATCAATTTCTCTGCTAAATATTCATTTAATTGTGAAACAAAACTTGTACCTATTTTACACATTAGATATTCTAAAACACGGTTTACTGGAGTGTTATCCTAAACGGTCAGATCTTATATTCTCTCTGCTTGTTAACTTTGTGTCATCAGAGAAAAACACGGACTGGTGCGGAATGGCTTTCTGGACTGCATGATGGAGTTGAGAAAGGGGGAAGACGACGATGCGCAAGGATAGGTGCAAAGTGCAGAGAATGCAAAGAACGGACACGCTTGCCGTAAATCATAACTTAACGTTATAATAAAAGTGGGACAAGACAGGGTAACATTCTAGTGTGACTTTATGGTATTGTCTAAATTTGTCTTGAATTCAGTCGAGGAACCCTGTTTTCATTCACACCGCACATTTAGTTTCGAAGTACAGCATATATGTGGATGCTGTATGTGGTTCCTGGGACCCGTTAACTCAGACCACACGTTCCAAATATTTACACATATAATATTTATTGTACCGAGTCAAAAAAAAAAGAACTAAAATTATGGTTACGTGTTTGTAAACCAGATGTCTACAATCCATCTACCGGTAAATAGCTACAGCACGTAAGGCAGCATACATAATTCTAAGAGTTTGGTAATGTACCTTTGGCTGAATCTTCCAATTCAATTCATCTGTAAGTACAGTCTGATTCTTACAATTTAGAGACAACTGCCAAGGCACAATGATTAGACTTATCCCAAAACTGAAATAAAATACAGAGTAATTTATATGAGAATGTAAAATGTAAATGTAAAAATACCCACCGCATTAACTTTGTCGTCGATATTTGAGAAGAAAATCACAGATAATTCCATCCAAAGGTCTTAAGTGTATACGCTATCTACATTACGTTAACTTCTCTAATTATACTCTTAAAAATACAAATAACCGTAAATTGCTGGCACCGGACTACAGCCCAGTCCAACGGAGACCAAGACTCATCTGTATGTTATGGAAAGTTATGACTGTTCGCTGTTGTTGAGAAAAGGAACAGAATATTGCCGTAATTACTGGAAATGGCCATAATCACCCATGCTTCGGCCGGAATTATACTGGGATTACCCCGCAAAATTGCATGCATTCTGGCCGCTTAATCAGAGCATTAATTTGACTGGCTCTCGAGGTACGAAATGTACAGATGGTGGTCGATAAACAGAACGTTTTGTGGAGAGTATCACATGTGTAAACAGGAATTATCAAAATGTTAGCATTAGCATTATAAGAATGTATAAGAACTGCAATAACAGAACATCCAAAGAAACTTCCTACTTTATATTTTGTCAACATAATGTACGAAAATTCAGGCTATCGTGAGAGTTCTATTCAGCGCTAATTGTAAGGACAGAACTAAACATCTGGAAAATATGGATATCTCACATTCACTTGTGTGAGGTAGGAGCAGTTTTACACAACATTAGAGGCAAATCTGAAGGTTGGAATTTATTTTAGCGACGTCTTCCTACGTGAGAAGAGGCATTTCAGTGAAAAGGGAACAAAATATGTAAATTCGAAATAGAATCATGTGCGTCGTGAGAGGACAGTCTGCCGTGTTTCACGGATGAGAGAGTGGACCACTTGATTCAGTAACAGACAGACAACGCCGTCACCAGCCTCACATTGTCCCTTAAGATCGCATCTACTCCATGGAATAATATATTAGTATATCCGCAGCACTCAGTAGACATCGAAGTAAAAAAATAAGATTAATTACAGGAACACTGGCACGTAACAACACGATGTGCCGTGCGGTATAATTTTAACAATTTTTTTTTTACTCTTTAGGAATAGACGGGACTTATTTGTGGCACAGGCATTTACGTTTCTGGTAGCGGGCTACGAGACGTCTGGTACTACACTGAGTTTCGATCTGTACGAGATTGCACTGCATCCTGAGATTCAGCATCGGCTGAGGGCGGAGATCCTACAGGTGCTGAGCAAATACGACGGTAAACTGACATATGAGGGCATGCAGGATAGGACGTACCTGGACAGGGTTGTGTCAGGTGAGGGAATAAACCAGGATAAACAACAATTTGAGACTACCATAATGCTCGTAATGTTAATGGCTTTATTACTTTGGCATTAGACCCTGTTTGCTGCAATTGTTACAATGTCGATTCGAAGGTAAAAGCCGTAAGAAGGCAGTGTAAGGAAAAAGACAAAAAATTACTAACATTACACTGAGGTAATTAAAAACATTATACTAATGACATCTTCATAGCAATGGTTACGTTTCACGTCCAGATTTCTCGCCTAAATACTCTTGCACATAATACTGTCGCTGTGGTATATAATTTGTTAGCTTAAAATTGCTAATAATGTTTTCTATAATACAGTACCGATCTCAGAGTTAATCTACGCATATAAGCAGGCTGTGGTTAGCCAAACCTCTAGCTCCCATAATATTCAATTTAAGCTTCACGCACGTGTATTTGTCTGTGGAAATATTTCGCATTTTAACGTAGACAGGCCTTCTCACTGAGATGTCTACTGTAAATACCTTGCCGCGTTTCGGAAATAAGCAGGCGGATTTCTGTGTGTGTGTGTGTGTGTGTGTGTGAGAGAGAGAGAGAGAGAGAGTAAACAACGCGACTTAACGATGATTATTTTTAAAAGACATGAATACAGACACCAAAAATTTGCGCGAACCAGGCGGATATGAGAGAAATTATCAATTAAATTTTATATCAGAATAGAGATTTTTTTAACTTGGCGCGACAGCCCCCCAGTGTGGCAGGGCCTCCTCATTCACGAGATTTCTAGATCACACACAACGACGCACCACAGTCGGTAGGACTCCTCTGGACGAGTGATCAGCTTGTCGCAGAGATCTCTACCCAACAACACACAACACTCACAACAGACAAACATCCATGCCCCAGTGGAATTCAAACCCACAATCTCAGCAGGCGAGCGGTCGCATACCTACCCCTTAGACTGTGCGGCCACTGGGATCGGCTTAGAATCGAGAATGGGTGTCCTTAAAATAAGGAAACAAATGACTACAAACAAATAATGCACTCGCAGAATAAAACCAACAAGCTGCAACGTTACACAATTTATTTATTTCTGTAAGGCGCTCTACATGTTTCAGACGTTTTTCCGTCCATCATCAGAAGTTCAAAACTGCACATACAGCGTCAGACATTTGTCAGACCAATACTGCTACCCGCCGCTAGCCTGGCCAGGCTAGCAGCAGGTAGCAGTATTGGTTTGACAAATAACTGACGCTGTATGTGCAGTTTTGAGCTCCTGATGATGGACGGAAAACCCCGTCTGAAACATGTAGAGCGTCTTACAGAAGTGGATAAATTGAGAAGCGTGGCATCTTGTTGGTTGTACTCTGAGAATATATTAGCTTTGCACCTATGAATATTATATATATATATATATAATGCACTCTTTCTCACAAAACATGAAGTACATTTTCTTTACAAAGTTATCCCTCAAACGAATTACGACTCACGCCACACATTTAGGATTTGGAACTTTTTCACATTCGAGAAGTTTCGGAGTGGATGTTTTGTGTGTCGTAAATCATCTGTGTGTGAATGTATTAATGTATTTTAAGCTTAAGATTTGCTCTTTTTATGAGATAAATAAAAAACTCATATAAAACAGATCTTCTATTCATGTTTTTTATTATTCCACTGCTGTGTAAATGAGATCGTCGTTTACTGGCAGTAGGCAACCTTTGTGCCTGTACAGTCTATTGATCCAACTTCATGAGTCAAGCAGGACACAAAGAATGCTGGACAACGGGTGGGGGAGTCACGAATGTGGAATTTTATGGGCGCAAAACGGTTCTGAGGAATGGCGAGATGAGTCCATTGAATCAATGGATTGTGAATCGCAAGGAAGGAAGGCGCAATGATGACACAGATGGTAACGCCAGAAAAGTGCTAGAAATGGAAATGAACTCAGAAGAGAGAAAAAAAAGAGGAAGAAGAACTGCCCGGAAACTTCTCTAATGACTCCCTCTTTCCTTTTCTCAACTTTTCTTCGTCTTTTAGCCCTTTCCTTCCTTTACTACATGTTTCTGTTTCCTTACGCCCACAGTATCCCAGCGGCTACTTCACACTCCACCACTGTTTAGCCTGCACCCTCTTCCCAGCACTACTTCCTCACCTAGTTCCTCTGCCGGCCAGTAAAGCTCTGTTTCCATTCTACCATTCCTTTTAAAAGCCCATTCACATATACTCATCGTTTTCTGTAGCTATAATTCCGCCATCTCCGCCCTTTTGCCACACGCCATATCAATCCAACGGTTACCTTTAATCTTTCTGTAAGAACCAAACACCGCCCTCACTTTCCCTCCCATAACAACCCACCAGCTTGTTGTCAACATTCCTATTGGACTGCTTGAACCTTGAGGTTGGGACCGATAGGCTGACCCGAAAGTCGATATCTAACTACCAACCAAAGCTGCGTAAGTATCCAGAAGATCGAAGACATCAACAAATCCCATAAGAGCGCGAATAATTTTGGTAACGTGCTGAAAACGCAGCTGTTCAGTCCTACACATTATAACCATTGTCACGTGTTGAAATATTTTACTTTATCCCTAATTTCATATATTGCATTATCGTGTTCAGTATCTACGAATATGATCATATGTTGGAGAGGTTATGTAGTCAAACACAACTATGTTAATTAAGGTGTATTTAATGGCTATACTAGACATTTATGTCAAGAAAACTTCAGCAGTATTTTCCAAAGTGCTCAGCACCATTGCGTAAACTGCATGCCTTCGAACACTTATCAGAAACGTGCAGGCAGAGTGGCCACTGATAATGACGCTCCACAGTTAGTTCACAGACAAAATAAACATTGGATTGATGCCTCATATACACACACAGAGGGCACAAAGGTCCTGAAAGGGTCGCGGAGAATTAAAAATAACATCAGACGCTACATCTGTATTGCGTGATCTTGTTTTCGTAAAAGCACTCACTCGCTTCTTCGATAACAAAAATCTTAGATCTAAGAATAATTCAGCCTTGTTGCCTTACGCAGTCAGTCTGGTTATCTATCATGCCCACACTTCCCTACTTACGTACATGTCGCTAATAAGCTTTAAAATATGACTGCTTGATTCCTTACGCAAGGGAGAATGGATTTTTGGGGCGTATACATGCTAGCATTCGATAAATCAATACAGATGCACAATTACGACGTAATAAAGTTTTATTTAACAAAACGGACCTACTGGTACGCGTTTAAAGGATTTTTAACGACAGAACACCTATCCTTATATCTGCTGACTGCATTGAATAACTGAAAATATAGTAGCTATTTCTCCATGGGCTCTTAACAGGATCCCCCGTCGATGTGGCAGAGACGATGTATAGATACACTACTGACGTCATTGCGTCTTGCGCTTTCGGTATCAGTGTCCTGACACTGAAGGATCCTGATGCAGTATTCAGGAGATACATAAGGAATTTATTCGACTTCTCTGTTCGGAGGGGTTTGGCAGCATTGACAGCATTCTCTGCCCCTGTACTTACGTCACTCTTAAAGCTAAAATGTGTGGATGATGATACCA
>Ga0123357_10013757_pt1 | contig 10522 bp, 5 predicted proteins | sample TergutEmb28metaG_FD_89873 | JGI IMG/M metagenome (GOLD analysis project Ga0123357, IMG submission 89873) | Embiratermes neotenicus P4 segment gut microbial communities from Petit-Saut dam, French Guiana - Emb289 P4 | ecosystem: Host-associated > Arthropoda: Insects > Digestive system > Gut ...
GGCACCATCCGCACCGTACACACGACCTACGCAGCGGCTCTCAAGACCACCACCCATCCAAAAACTCGGTGCAGAAAACCATATGCTGCAACTCAACATCTGATGCTCCTGATGATTGGCATATGTACCCGAATCATTTCGAGCTAAGAATACATCAATAAAATTACCTAGTTTCATCAAGTTGGCACTTCACTTTATTTCATTAAAACTTTTCTTACAGAAATATTTGATTTTTAAAATTCGTGTAAAATTCACGATCCATAGCCAGAAGTGAACTAAATTTGAAGTAAGAAAGAAGAATTAATGATCCGATATTATTAATTACGTGTATTATTCTTATAATCACATTTGCCAACATTTGCACACAACAGGATAACTAAACACTAGTTTTAAGAACTCTCCAAACACCATCTTAAGGAAGGATCAAATACAGACACAAATACAAATCAACACAAACACCACTACATCAATCTGTGAAGTAGGATGCACGGTGTTAAGATATTTGAAAATATTACAATTAAAGGAAATTTTGATGGTTAAGTCAAGTGAGAGGTTACTGAAGGGTAGCGAAGCGTATTTGGGTGAAGTTTAAATGGGATGAATTCAAGTGTCGACAAGTGTAGTGAAGTGGAGCGAAGATTTTAGTAACAGGGTGTCTATCCTTATTAGAAAGTATATAGATCTTATGGGTTTTGAAGAATAAAAGACCAACTTGATGTCACTTGCTATTTAATTTCACTTCTTATGTGCTCAACATGTTTCGGACATTAATATATCCATCATGAGGAGCTGAAGCCTGCAACACGGATACCACTCCAAACCAACCACACTGAAACTCCAACACACGTCGAACCAAGAAATATACGACCAATGTGGTAACTCAACAGAATAGTCGCAAGCTCCTCATGATGGATATATTAATGTCCGAAACATGTTGAGCACATAAGAAGTGAAATAATATAGCAAGTGACATCCAGTTGGTCTTTTATTCTTCAACTGCCACAATGATGCACTGTCAAATAAACATAAGATTCACTTATGAGTTTTGTTGCTTACGTGGTTGATTCGTTTATCACATTTTTCATATTCTTTTGGTTCTTTGACTTTCGACATTCAGAGGATCATGCATCGTGATATATGCTTACAATAAAAGCCAACGAGATGCACGATTTCTCAAATGCATTTGAGAAAGTACTTTTTCAAATACATTTGAGAAATTGTATTTGATAAAGTACTTTATCAAATACATTTGGGAAATTGTGCATCTCGTTGGCTTTCATTATAAGAATTTTTTGGTTCTATTTTATTTCAATGTATATATGGTTGTATGTTTTGTATGATTCTGTTTAATTCTGTACAAGTATCTCTTATGTATTCTTATTGTTATATATGTTCCGTTCTGGGTATTCTGTGTCATTTTGTTGTTTTGTGTACTGTATGTGTGTAAATGTTTACTGTACTATTGCCACTGGGTGTCAACCCAGCTGCGGTTAACAAATATACCGTATCATAAAATACATACAATGTAATGTTTAAAATTACGGTGTTATTGACAGTTCCCAGGTCAAAGTCCACTGAACATAATGTTAAACAGACACTCAGATTTTCAGGAGACTGAAGGTCGCCTACATCTGCATACAGGAAACGTAGCTGGTACGTTTGCGTATAAAAGCGGAAAAATCAAACCGTCACAATGGGACTAGTTAGTCCCACTGGGAGTTCTTGGTATTTTTACCATAAAAATTGGGAAGCAATAATAATTACGTGGTTCATGACAAAACTAAATTCAACTACAGCTATTTTGCGAGGCCTCACTAGAGAAGAAAGTTCTTGCACCTGAAGCCAAGTTTCATCACAGTTTTCATAACAGTCCGCTCTTTGACTCATGTCCACAATTTCAAATACCTCCCATGTAAGGTGCTTTTTAAACACTCTACTTTGTACAATCTTGCACGCCGATCCTGCCAACAGCCAGTCAACATAAACGCATTACATATACCAATTGCTGTACATACAGAGTAGTACCTCCTGATGATGAGCAGTAAGCCTGCTCGAAACATGTAGAGGTTAATTATTGAAATAAATTGGAAGTAAATATTGCATCCTGTTGGTTTTTGTTGTAAGGACTAAAAGAAAACTTAAAAAATGGTCGATTCTGATGCGGATATTGACCTAATCTGTTTTGAAGTGTGTCACAGAAAGAACGATTCAAGCCAGGAAGTCTTTCTGGATTGCCACGTCACCGAAACGTATTCACTTACTTCCCACATTCTACCCTCGGAAACAGATAAATAGCTGATGTCACAAAGTGTTACAAAGTTTGTCAGATTCTCGTAGGGCGAAACAATGCGCATCGCTGAATATGGCTTCGGCCATTCATAACTTCTGACAACTTTAATCGCAATGCTGTTCTTGTATACGCTTCGGAAGAAACTGAATAATGAGTACAGAGTATTAATTCGTTCAAACTCCGTCATGTGAACACGAACCCTGCTTTAAAACTCCTGTAAATACTTCGATGATTGATATGCTTTTGTTCAGCTCGGAGAGAAATGCGTCATTATGGAAGAGTAGTTTCCCAAGAATAAGGACCAAAGCCTGTCAACGATAAAGCTTGACAGATAAAATGCCTCTCTTATACTTTTGTTCCTCTTTTTGTTCTGTATTTCCGTTGCGGATAGCAATGGAACTTCCCACAGTTACAGTTCCTTACAAAAATCATGTCCGTTTAGCGTTTTCTTTTGGGTTGCAATACGGTGTGTTTATTAAAGCCAACTGCTCTAAAGTTCGTACTTTCACAGGCGCAGAAAAATCCTTCATCTGTTAAAGACATAAAATAAATGTGTTGGGTCACTTACATAACCTGACTGTTCTACAAACCACGTATATTCCATTTGCTTCCCTGGTAATGCAGTTTTAAATTTCAGCTCTGCGAAGTTTGTCCAGCGTAGACCAAAGGTTCATGTGTCACAGTATTATCTCAACTTTTCCATTACCTTCGAAAATAAGGAACAAATTTTAGACACTTAAAAGGTGAAGTCCATTAAGTTCTAAGTACTAAAAGCACTCTTGTGGAATAGCAGGGCATTTGCGGTCCCAAAAAATTGTGTACGGAAGATCTAAAGTAACTTGGAGTACAAGGAGCTCTCGGACAATACAGAACTTAAGGGGTCAAGTTGAATAATTTGTTAGGCACCTGTCTCGCAAAACATTAATCCGTGCAGTTACCAACTTGTAATTTATTATTTTCATGAAAACGCTGTAGGAAAATTGAAAATTAAAAAAAAATATTCACCTACAAACTTCATGTTTTTAATGGCGCTACAATTTCCCTCGCCTCACAAGAACGCAGTACTGCCATGTTGTTACTGTTAGGAAAAGTTGTCAGTGACCAAAGAGGATTGGGTGTCAGTGGCATGTTATTCATGCACAATTTCTTAAAAACTGTCGAGGCACTATACATTATGAATCTGATGTTTATTGGACCGTGCATCATTGTGATAACTGAAGAATAAAAAGCCAACTAGATGCCACTTATTATTTTACTGTACTTCTTATAGGCTCAACATGTTTCGGGCACTACTATGCCCATCATCAGGAGCTCGCGACTATGGTGTTGATTACCACACTGGTTATTTAGTTCTTTGTTTGCTGCATCCCGGACACTACTCCAGCCTAACCGCACCTAACCTCCACCCTGCAGCAAACCAAGAACGAGAAGACCAATGTGGTAATCAACATCATAGTCCCGAGCTCCTGATGATGGGCATAGTAGTGCCCGAAACATGTTCAGCCTATAAGAAGTACAATAAAATAAAAAGTGGCAATTAGTTGGCTTTTTATTCTTCAACTATACATTGCGTTGACAGTCGTAATTACATGAGGACATGACCGCGCGCGCGCGCACATATATATACACACACACACATACATACAAACACACACACACATACAAAAACACACACACACACACACACACATACAAACACGCAGCTCGCAATAATATTTGGTAAAAGAAAAGTACAGTTTACTAATAAATTGGATCCAATGATAAGAAATGTGTTTCCAGATAATAAGCAGTGTTTATTTTAAGAATAAGCTAACACCAGAAATAAATTACGTACCAGTGTAAAAAAAAATTCACAAACAGAATTAATCATTTAGCATGTAAACAAACATTTATTCGGTTAATTTCCGCGGTACAAACATGTCTTACTAAAATATAAATATCAGTCCCAAACATTCCCTGACCATTATTTTTCACACAGTCTCCTGCGCTACACGACATCAGTCTCTCTTCTGTTACTGTTTTTTGATACTGGTTTCGATAAACAATTATGACCATGGAAGGTCGTGGCTGTTATTTAATTGGATGTCCAGTCCAAATAATAATTATTAATACACTACATGCCTACCCGTAACAAATGAGGCTACTTTCAATTCTTCAATCTTTTATAACAAAGCATTACGAGTTGGTTGTGTCTGTCTGCCCGCAGAACATTTATGTCCCACAATTAGCCTACTGCGCGTCCACATAAAATACGTATATTTCGATCCCCATAAATTGAATATAACCTATATTTTACGTGAAATGCACACATAGTCACTTTTATTTACGTTTTATGTTTATAAAAATAAACTGATGAACAACCCAAAACACACGTTTTATCAAGACACCATGATTGCGATTGAAAGTTATTTTCTGTAATTAACCATTTGAAGATATAAATTTATCTAAATTTTATATAAAGTTCTACTTCCAACTTCGTAGGATGGACAGTGTGCTTCGACTAGAAAGAACAAACGACCTATGTTGCACAGACAAATAATCGTTGTTTATTGTCACAATTGCAGGGAACTCTTAAATGCACAACGTGGGTAAAACGTCTGACAGTAAACCTAGTTATCACTGGATTTTGAAGGCTAAAAATATAAAGTTCAAAACGAAAAGCTTCTGGAAATGCCTAAAAGACCCAACTGAAACAAACCCAAACACCGTTTAACCTCAGTCTTTTCTTCTTTGGTATAATTCGATTCATGTGAGAAAGAAAAGAAATTTGGAAATACAGTCAAATAGACGTGCAGTTCACAATTGTCTATTCGGTTATAATTGGGGATATAAATCCCAAGCAAGATACAGTTTCAAAAAGGTTTGAAAACCTCCTCACACTACCGTGTCTGTCTGCATCATACACAAGGAATGTTTCGGCACTAAACATGGTCTTGAACGTCCGTTGGATAGCATAAAAACATATAACGATGACCTAGAGCAAGAGAAGATAGCATTATTAATATTTTTATTGTTCATGTGGAAAGTTTACATAAAAGTCTCTAAGGAATACATTATGACACTTTTTGTGACTTTCATAGGTATTTATATGTACGTCGTGTAATAGAACACACAAGTAAATTTCCAGTAGTTGTTTATTAAAGGTAGGGAAAAAAATAAAAAGAACCATCAAAATTACTTTTCAGCTCGACATGTGGTATTTCAGTAGTCCGGCTATCCATTTATTATTTTATCTAGATTCTATAAATAATACTAGAAACAAAGGTATATGGAACTTGGGGTTGTGAAGCTGTCCGTTTTGTAACTCGGTTTTGTTTCGTGAGAAAAACGTGGTTCTGATTTTGTGACCTCCTGTGGGCAATTTGGTTCTGGAACAGAAACATAATTTTTTCTTTCCGGAAGCACGTCCACAACTTAAAAAAATTATAAGTCTGTTTCCAGCTGACAAGTGGAGACAGAGCTGCAGAAAGGGACGGACTTTCACTGAATTAATTAGATATAAAGTAATCAGTGACGAAAAAAAGTCAGTACACTTAAAACGAAACGAATAAATATGACTTAAAAAGGGCGGATACACATGCAGGTCGCGGGCAACATGTTGCCAGCGACACAGTGCTATTTTGCCTGCGGAGACGTTGGGACTGAGAAAATATCTCTTTTCGTGGCGAAGCCGAGAAACAAGGCCGAAGTAATTTTGAAAACTTGTGGCCTGCTTATTTATAAAGAGTCAGATTACATTACTAATTCATTATGTGAAATTGTTCTAAAAATAGTGACACTCCATCCTAGACACAGAATTGCATATTTTTATAAATCTTTTACTATTAACAATACATATTTTTCCAGAATGTGATGTACAGAACCGTAGTAAGATATTATCGTACTGTAATTATGTGCTTACTTATTTTTCTTCATTCTGTGCACTGAAGGTTATTTTGCCCGCAAGCAGACCAAATTTTGCTGAATTTTCTCACACTACAAAATGGTTGATGACACGTGACTTAAAGAATACTGCAGTGGACTCAACTGGGGACCACAAAAAACACGGAGTCTATACACGAGGGAAAACTCACAATAAATCAGTCATGGGCAGCAGTAATTGTTTGGCACTTTAATTTGAATCAAAGAGACATGGATGCCAAAAGATATTAAAATCCGCCTTACCTTCAGAGCAGCCGCTAGAGACCCAAGTCGATTAGAAGTAAACTGGACCGGGACAAGAAAACGTAATTGGAGCACAAAACTATCTCATCGTGGGAAGCAATATGGTCAATAAAGTTTATGTGACGTATTATCGAGCGTCTTAGTGACGTCAGCCGTCTAAATTGCTCTCTTACTGAAATAGTTATGAAAGGCACTTTTCGTTTCGCGGTTTTCCCGGGAGATTTTTGAAGAAACTTAAGTGAGCGTCTTTGGTGTCAATTTCGTTTCATAAAAGAACACAGTAGGCTTATTTAGAAACGGACAGTATTACGAATTTAGAGTCATAGTTAGAGCTGACTCCACGGAAAGCACATCTGGAAGGTCTCGGTTCAAATCTTGGCTACGTTCTTTGAGGTTTATTGTCGTTTCTCTCAGTATTTTCAGGCCAATGGCGAAAGGGTAGGTAACATACGACTACGGCCACTTTATTAACAGATGTTATGATTTATCATTCACTGATAACACTACCGACGGCGAAGTCTCAGTTACTGAAAGGTTTGTTAAACAAATCACAAATACTTCAATAAATCCCAAATTCGTTGCAATAAGCTTAAATGTTTGCCGTTCACAGATGGGTTAAGAATAATTTGCTTGAAAAGACACTGTTGTAAGGGAAGTCTTGTGAAATGAAAGATGTGTGTGTGTGTGTGTGTGTGTGTGGAGGTTGGTTCTTCTGAAACGACGTCATTTGCTTAGCCGAATGGTAGTAGTAAGTTATCTGGAGAATAAATGCCAAATTTCCACGTTCTAGTAACAAACGCATACCAACCGTAAATGAAAATTTTACGAACTAGGCCCCCCCTTTGCTGTTTTGCGCTCATTCACGATGTGTGTGATGAACGAGGACATAGTGAGTCCCCTTCAAATATTATTTCTTCCAGACTACTAAAAATTCATCGGTGACTTTCGCAATGGTCCTATAGGTTTACAGCCATTATATATATATATATATATATATATATATATAAAACTGTATTTAGAAATTTACAGCTCGATCCTTAAATGTTACAGTTTAGTTTGAAACATTATGTTTGTTTTAAATGACATTGGAACTACCAATGTCAGTTCTCAGAGAATGCAGAATTACTTTAAGTTCCAGGCAATGGGGAAAAATCAAGAAAACTTCCTCGTATTTGAGATAAATTTGTAAGAAACTCACAGACTTAATCAATTACAAATTTGAGTCTTTTGTAAATGAAAATACGTATTCCGATTGTGTGCTGGATATTTTACGTGATATTTATTTGCACAAAGACACTACGACAATATAAAACAACACCTAACATACAGTAAGCGTAAAAAGGTAAAGTAACGCCATTACTGACCTGGACAGGCCCTGTGGGTTCCGGTAGTCGGAGGCAACCAAAATTCAAGACAATCGGCACACGAAGGTGGTAAGGTTGTCATCGGCCACCTTTACCCCCAGAAAATATTCCCTGTACTCATTTCTGTTAGAGCTTGAGGCAACCCCAGGGCCTTAGCGTGACCGGAAGGATTATGTTAAAGAAAAATTCCAATGGCACCATCGGGAATGGAACCCGCGACCTTCCCGCTTGTAGTGCAGTGTCTCAACCAACTGCGCTACAGCGTGGCCCGCAGTAAGTGTGAACCCATCAATTTAACGAATAAAATTATAAGACCAACACGAATTGGTTTTGGTTGTACCTTAGATTAGAAAAAGTGAGATACGGATTAATACATTTCAAAAAAATATATCACAAGACGTCAGTATTTGAAATGACATGATAAGGCAGAGAATGCGGGATGAATGGGAAAGAAAAAATAATTGATTGAACGGAATGTTATCGGAGAATGGGAATAAATGGACTGGAATAAGACTGATGATGGAGGCGTGAAATTAGAAGACGGATGGATCGTAGAGAGAGAGAGGAGATTACTACAGCGCAGAGAGGGGAAACAAAGCAAGGAAGAATAGACACTTGAGATACTAACAAAAGATATCGACAAAATAACACATCACGAGGCTGTCTGCTTTTATTTATATAACTTACACGTGCCAAATATCCAGAGCAGATGATGATGGCTCCTCAGATTGCACAGGTTTGACAACATTTGTAAATGAATAGGTCAGAGAAGAAAAAATAGAAGAAAGGAATAAAGACAGGTAAAGGTAAAAGGAAGAAAGGAAGAGGAAAGAAGAAAGAAAGAAGGAAAGTTGAACGAAATGGTTATTAATGATGATTATTATTGCGGATAAATTTAATTATGCGTGTCCTTCAAATTTCCCTGCATCTAATTTCGTTTCTAAATTTTATATGTTCCATAACCTTGCATTAAATGGATAATTCAATCTACACAATAAAACCAACAAATGTACGTATGTGCAATGTGCTTATCATGTGTTATTCATTATCGGTAAGTTTCAATTGCTGTCGTGTTCATCATCAAGGTAAATTACAAGATTGCAGGGAGGTCAACCAAACTGTTGAAATGTGTAAGTGAACCATTCACTTTTCACTAACAGCGACTGGAACATGTCGGTAACGAATTATATGGGATAAACACATTTCACATTTGAATGGAAGCATCACGATGTGCTTGTAAACGTAATATAATATTAAATAGTGTACGTCAGCACAACTAATTTATTACTCAAGGTAATTATAAGGCTACATGTTTCGACTACAGATTTGTCGTCTTCAGGCCTAGTTTTGTCATTTGAGTCACAAGATTCTCTGCGTACTTTGGGATCCCATCGTGTTAACATACATGGAATACATAAAATTAAATCATTTGTCTCAAAGGGTGTGATGTGTAAATTTTGTTTACAACAGTGGGATATCCCACTGTTGTAAACAAAATGTACACGTCACACCCTTTGAGACAAATGATTTAATTTTGTATATTCCATGTATGTAAAGAAGATGGGATCCCAAAGTGCGCATAGCATCTTGTGACTCAAACGAAAAAATTGGCCCGAAGATGACTAATCTATAGTAGAAACATGTAGCATATGTACTCGTAGGTACCTTGATTAATAAAGTAGTTGTGATGACGTACACTATTTAATACTATATTACATTTCACATACTTGCAATTTTTGGGCTACTTGTGTAGATTAATTTACTTGCGTTCTTGATGGCGATTAAAAAAAGCTTGGTTTAAGAAATACCAGAGAAATGACAACAGAATTGTTGGCTGTGTCAAGTGTTGCACTGTGTTCTGGTAAAACGCAAATGACGTCTCAACTGGACAAGTGATCACAAATGTTGTTGTAACGTGTGTAACATGTTGGTGTAATTAGATCTCACAAAACAAATAGACCCAATGATCCTATTTGCACTCACAGCACACCACACACCAAATTTAACGCTATGTAACGGTGCTCCGAAAATTAATATGAAATTTTGAGCAGATCGGCACCTCTGTCCTGCAAGCTTACGTGTCCCCTGCGCTAGACCTAAGCTTCATCGGAAAAGAAAATAAATTAGGAATCTATTTCTCCTTCATGTATCGCATAAAGCTACCAGTTTGCAAAATTCGCTCCTGCTTCACGAACTGTGAAGTACAGTTCTGTAAACCACAGTCTTGTTACACAGACACGAAGGCAGCAGTTTTGTTGCCCATTTGCTTTGAAATTCGAATCTACAATTTTCTTGGAGACGTCTCCAATCTAGCATCAATTTTGTATAGCACTTTTCACAGCACGTCTGCTCTGCGTGTTCTCTTGCTATCTAGAATTGAATCTTTTGTTCGAAACCATTTCATGCATTTGAAAATTGTTTTCGTGTTTGGAACATGGCGCATCAGGAAACTGTCTTCTCCGTTTACGAAGGCACTTGTCGTAGAAACAATGTATAGCATAGAGGCAGTGTCACAACTGTTCTGGTTTTACTATTACAATGTGAATAAAAATCCAACAGATGCAACAGTATGCAGATATTTATTCACTGCAAAACTACTCTACATGTTTCGGGTGTCACAGCACCCATCATCAGGAGTATTAAAAACTGTACACGCATCCTGTCGGTACAAGTAGTATGACCTGTACCGGAGGATGCGGGTACA
>Ga0123357_10013758_pt1 | contig 10522 bp, 3 predicted proteins | sample TergutEmb28metaG_FD_89873 | JGI IMG/M metagenome (GOLD analysis project Ga0123357, IMG submission 89873) | Embiratermes neotenicus P4 segment gut microbial communities from Petit-Saut dam, French Guiana - Emb289 P4 | ecosystem: Host-associated > Arthropoda: Insects > Digestive system > Gut ...
TAATACGGAAAGTACTGCAGTGTGAAGCTTGAAGCCTGAGCAGTGGGGATCACCGCTGGTTCAAGAGAAGTACCAGGAAGAAAAGACCTGTGACAAGAGACATCCATATCGTATAATAATAATGATAATAATAATAATTATATAATCCTCATGCAGGGTATTTACAGTTATATACCTGCAAAAAACTATGTTTTTTTGGGTATATACGTAGTGTGGCAGCTATTCTGGAGTTACAAATTATGGGACAAGTAATTTTATTTCTCATGCTGAATGCTTTGTACTTTTATATAAGTACTTTCCGTAGTATGTGTGCAGTGCCCAATATGGCTGTTTTCTGTAGTTCCTTGATTTCGTGCTCTCACGGCATGTTGCTCAGGCATTGTCTGAATGATGTTGATATGGTTCCAGTCGTCCCTATTGTTATGTATTTTACATTCTACATGCGCTGAACTTCTAGTGAGAATTTTCTCAGCTTCTCTCTTGATTATATTTCTGCCTACCAACATACATATTCCTTCTTCATTACCAAGGAGTATAATATCCGGTTTAATGTTAGGATCGGATCTGTTGGTTTGCACTTGTTGTTTCCATAATACGGTTACCTTACCTTCAAGAACTGCTGCGACTGATTCTAATACATGTTCATACCAGTGTTCATTGTCTAATTTTACCCATATTTCTTTGCATGAATCAAGATGTAGGTGAGGATACATTGCATCGTGCGTCTCTATGTATTGTTCTTTTGCCAAGACTGGGCATGAAGGTATAATATGTTCTAATGTCTCGCCAAATTTTTGCTGTTCCTGTTTGTAATGTTTTATTTCATGATATTTTGTTTTTAATGCCTGATAAAGTGTTATTATTATTATTATTATTATTATTATTATTATTACTATTATTATCATTATCATCATCATCATCGTCTCCTGTAGAACGAGAACAAACTTTTCATTGCCTGGGACAAAGAAGCGAGAAAGTCAACCTAGCTATCCACGTCCGTCTGTTCATTCATTACGACGGACTGGAATTCGTGGTAGCTATATACCTGCTTCAAATAAATTTTTTTTCTATGGCGCAGCAACCCCCCAGCGGGCCAGGGCCTCCTCATATCGAGGCTCCACTATCACAGAGATACCACACATGGTAAGACTCCTTTGATGTGATCAGCCTAACGCAGAGGCCTCTACATGACAACACACAACACTCATAAGAGTCAGACATTTATGTCTCCGGAGGCATTCGAACTCACCAACCCAGAAAAACAGCGGCCGAAGACGGACACCTTACCGCACGGTCACTGGGATCACTATATGTTCCAAATATAGGACTTAATAAAAGTGCAAAAGTTATTTATTATTATTATTATTATTATTATATTGATGCTATAATTACGTGTGAGCTTAAAAGTTTATCGTCATTACGAACATATTAGTACACAGCATCTTTACGACTTCTCGGTTGAAATGTTCGTCAGGAAGATTATTTTCACAGAGTATATGGCTTTTATAAACTGGAAATACAACAGACATAAGGTGGCAAAAATATTTCCATTTCATAATATATTACATACTGTCAGTACACAACATAAATTTAGCCTTTAAGTTCTTATATTGATAGAGGGAACGTGCTTGACTAGCTATGAATTTTACAGAAGCCATCCCGTTGTGCAATAACAATTTTATAATATATTATATACCGTCAGTACACAACAACACCAAATGTTGATGTTGTTGTGTACTGACGGTATATAATATGTTACACAATTGTTATTGCACAACGGGATGGCTTCTGTCAAAAAAAATATTTCCGTTCATCGGTTGTCCTAAGACAATGAATGATTTCGGGTTTTATTATTGATTACTTCTGTGGTGTGAGTGATTCCATCGACACGAAACAGAGTCGTAGTTAAAGTAATCTTACTTCGGGGGGTTTGGCCTTGTATGATAGTGAGCTGTGTTACTGAGAGGATGGAGGCAGCAAGTTCCTACAAAATGTCGGTAACACAGCCCAATACCATATGTTTAAAAAACCCAAAACTAGATTAATATCAACGATTTATAACTAATTAAGTTTGTGGCGACATGAAACGTGGATTGAAAGACTTGGCACTAAAGGTTGTAGCGTAATTTTGAACTTCAGGCAATATTTTAGGCCATCACGATCTATGTGACGGCAAGAAGCCCCCCCCCATTTTTTTTGGAAACACCGAAAAACTCTATTTTACTTTTTGTGTCAAACAGACTCTGTAAGCATATTCTATCTGCATTGATAGTTTAGGACTAATGTATGTTGGGTCTCCAAAAATTTATTTTTACATTGAGCCAGTGACATAGATAATACATTCGCAGGACCGGGGGCGCGAGGGCCCTAAACTTACAAAATACTAAAATTTGTTGTGGGATCTTTGGGACTGGGGTTCATTCTTACGGCATAAGTAATGATTTGGATACATGTTATGAGAACTTAGAGTAACTTCACTAATAATTACAGGGCACCAAATTATCGAGTCGATGGGGCCCCCAACCTGTTAACTACATCACTGCACTGGCCCTATAGCTTACACGACTGAAACCGGCCCTGGTAAAAATACATAAAAACGTGATAATTAACATCGTACTGAAATTTCATTCGATGTCGTTATAAACGACTGAATCCGTATTACTGCTGTGAAACGTTACAGTAAATAAATGGGCACAATAAACAACAACAATAATCCATTCTCATGTATATCATTTGGACACATGTTCTATAGTAATTAAATCCCTTTTAAATAAGTCATTAACTTTGAGGTGACTCACCCCTTTGTATTACAGCAAAAATAAAACCAGTCTCTCGTCCATCAAACACAACTGCATATTTAAAAAGTTAAGAAAACAGCCGATTTTCAGACTTTTATGTAAACAGTTGAGTTTAATGGAGAAGTGATTGATTTTACTTTTCACTATTAGCTTGCAAATATATTCGTAAAAGTAGTTTTAAACCAGAATTTCAGGCCCTGCTTTTTGTTGCTTACCTGTTATACATCAGTACGTCTGGCTTCCATATCCGATGTGGAGGTATTCTGAGATCCTTCACCCCTCCATACTCCGAAGAGTTCCACCGTAAATTGACGTCGTTCCATTCCTGAGAACCAATCAGCATCAAGCCCTTTGAAAACAGAGACAATTAATAAAACAAATAAAAGAAACTTATTTCTGTACTTCACGTGGAGGTTGAGCTCCATCCAGACGCCATTACGTTGTTCTCTGCACTTGAATCCAGATGTCGGGATGGAAGTACATCGGTGAACCCACCCCAACACGGTGACAGTTCAGGTGGTCACGGTAGGCCTATAACTAAGATATACAGTAAACGCTGGGACGAATGTGGTGATTTCAGCCCTAGTTATTTTGAGACTATGAACCCTTCTTTAAAAACAGCTCTTTGAAACCCAGAAGTAGTTCAGTTATAAGCAACGGTGTTGTATTCTAAGCCCCCTTTCAAAATTAAACTGGATTTATAAAATTTAAACTATGAAATTCATTAGGAAAGCGTAATAAATAACCAGAACAAATGTAAAGACGTATTATTTACGTCACTTAAGGCTTAAATAAAATTTGAACACTATAAAATTGCGAAGTATCTGTATCATAAGACTGGAGGGTAAAATAATATTTTTTGTGCTTATTAATACACATAAAACTCAGGCTACTCAGATTCACAAAAACTGATAGTTTTGAACTGTAAAATATAACAGTAGTAAAATAAAGTGTATAATGGGCCTAGTTTCAGTCTAAGCACAACTGTTTAATTGCTGCAAAAACAGCTACATGTTTCGGCTACAGAACACAGCCATCATCATGTTGTTTAAATGAATAATATGGAAATACACAGTAATGTTTTTAGTTGTCAAACTACACAAATGTGTACACTTACATTTTATTCTCCTAGACAGCATGATGAGGGCTGAGCTTTATAGTTGAACCATGTAGCTGTTTTGATCAGTAAATGAACAGTTATATTAAGACTGATAGTACTATATCTTTGATTGTACTGAGAAAGCAATGGGAATGAACTGCCTTAAAATTACCATAGTTGTACTTACCTAATTTCAAGGAATGGGCTTGGGACTTGAAATTATCAACAGCAGTCGCCATAAAGGCCGGATTAAATAAAATATTAGGAATTTAGTGAAGAGTGTTAACAGGGGGATTACAATCGTTAGAAATACATTCTTAAAAACTTGACAAAAATAATTATATAAGAATAATTGAGGTGATATGGTAGGCTATAATGGGCCAGTTTCTTCACAATCTGAAACTTATACGCAGAAGGACCCGAAAACTAAACTAGCTAAATCAGTGAAGTCACACACTGCTCTGTAAAATTATTTCTTACTGGTATATTAGTTGCTACAAGTACAACACATTAACACTTCTTTAATATTAAGATAAAGTCTAATCTTTATAGCAGTTTTTTCATAATATAAAATTCAAATAGACATCTGACAGTCTCTTCTTTTACAAGCGGCTTTGTGAACAGGAGTGGGTTTAATGCCAGCTCATAAAACTCCATTTGCCACTGAACGTAATTTACGTTACAGAGTAAATTATATAATCTTTTTTTCAAATGAAGCCAACTAGGTGCACAATACTTCTTAGTATATTTATTTCAACTTCTCTACATGTTTCGGGAAAATATGTGCCCATCATCAGGCGAACTTACTGTATCTGTGCGACATTGGTATTTTTCGTTCTGTATGAGTGGCTGTCTGGTCTGCAGAATAAATATACTAAGAAGTATTATGCACCTAGTTGGCTTCATTTGAAAAAGATTATACAGGGATGCAGGGTCAACAAAACATAAACTAAAGAAATCTGCATAAAATAGAATACAATTTAATATATGCTGGACTGCAAACGGAGCAGACAGAGACGTGAGGCATAAAACTGAGAATGAAACAATAATATCTGTCAGTTAAAAAGTGACAAAATTATCTTAGGTTGCATTTTGGCCTGTAACCGAGGTCATCAAAAAAAAGAGCATGGAAATAAAATCACATATTAAGTCTATGCTCTTAAGACACGATGCTACAGTAGAGTGTATATGAATTCATTTATTGTGAAGATTTAAAAAAAGTTGTTAAAGCCTACGTTTGACACCGGAAATTAATAGATACGTCTGCTGTCGGAAATATTGGCCTCATCATCAAAAATATTTTTTTATGATAAAATACTGCCGGAAAATACTTGTTTATGTCATAACATACGTGTTCTGGTTGGTTCCAAACCTGTCAGTTTGGCTCCCTTCCAGGATTTTAGCCTTTTCAGTAATTAGACAGGAATGAGTAGTATAAATATCCAATTGTAAGTTTTAATTTCTTGTGACCGTGCATCATGAACGTAGGGTGAAGAGAGAGAAACCGACAAGATGCAACTAATCCGATGTTTATTACGAAACTTCTATCTCACCATGTTTCGTGCATCTTTATGCCCATCATCAGGAGAACAAGACCGTGTACTACCGCATATGGTGTTCTGCACTGGTGTGCTGGCTGTGGTTGTGTGGAGCTGCGTCGTGAGCTGTGTGCACCGTGCACACAGCTCAGGACGCAGCTCCACACAACCACAGCTAACACAACCAGTGCAGAACACCATATGCGGTAGTACACGGGCTTGTTCTCCTGATGATGGGCATAAAGATGCCCGAAACATGTTGAGATAGAAGTTTGATAATAAACATCGGATTAGTTGCATGGCGTTGGTTTCTCTCTCTTCATCCAATTGTAAATTCAAATTTATTTACAAACATAACTAGCATATAATTAAGTCACAAGACACAACAGTTAAACCAGGTAGATAATATTGGCATATATATATATACATATATGTGTATATATATATATTACCGTCAAAGACAACAAACGTTTAGTAATATCACCAATAATTTCTACATGTTTAGGTCCTTATCGACCATCAACAACCACTAAAATACTTATAACATTTATTGATGTTATTAAAAGTTTGTTGTGTTTGACGGTAATATATATATACAGATATATATACTTATATATATATACTTATATATATATATATATGACAATTTGAATATGTAACAGCTCAACGGGATTCCATTTAAAAAGTAAACTGGTTAGGCTGGCCAAATAGCTTGTGCTACAGCACTAAATTAGTACTTACAAGAACATTAGGCCCAATATTTCAAACCAAAGGTAATGATAATATCCATTACAACAAGTAAAGTTGACCTTAAGACAGTAGTTCTCAAATATTTTGTGTCCATGGCACAAAAATCACATTGGTCTTGTAATTCCAAAATTTAGCGGAACACATTCGGCGCCCAATTTAAACCATCAGTTTCGCTCGATTTTCTTGGTATTTCACAGTCCAAAAGAAGGCTATCGCGATCCATGTTTGAGTCTCGACGCTGGATTTGAGAACCGCTGTTTTAAAATATAAAGTATCCTTAAGGGGAACATAAAGTTTAACACAACATTACACTAGGTCCACTTCAGAACTATAAAATAACTAGCATTCTTCATACATTCAACATGAATTCGACGAATCTGTTCTATTGTAGTGACACACACAGAGTACAGTGTTTGTGAATTCAGTCTAAAAAGTGTTACAACGGAATATGTTAACTACGTAATGGAGTACCATGCAAAACTAAATATACGTAATGAATTTTAAGACATAAGAAATCTAATTAACATTAATTTCTAATTCTATTGCACAACTAACACAAGTAGATTACTTTAACAGAGGAACACAAATTACAATTTTAGTCACAGTGCATCTGTTTACATGCAAACAGAAATACAGATGATGCAAATCCTCGAATATCTTGCATCACAGGGGAGTGTTCTCTACATGCCCAAGCACTGCCAAAAGGGTGAAGTCCACGGAGCATTTACATTTAGTTAATTATTAAAATAACTGTATTTCTGTTAATGTTAAGTTACGTATTAGAAAGACTTTTATTTTAAAATTTTAATTAATTCAAGGCATATGGTTATAATTTTGTATCACACTGTGCTTAAAATACAACATTGTTTTGTTACAATTACACGTAATTGTCCCATTGTAAGAAAAATTAGAAATGTGTTCCCTTTAGTTGTTCCACTGGTACTGCATACTATTGCGACTAATGGCACTATGCTAAACACAACTGAATCCTAAGAAACTTGTGTTTTATTAAATCTAAATAACATATCGGGAGACATACGTCTTATTGGACTGAGATTTTACCCTTACTGAAGAGAAAAAATTTGTCTGCATCATATATAAGTGAAGAGGACCAGTACTGGCGTATGTGAATATGTTCACAGTAAATTTAATTCTACATGTGAAAGAGTGTTGTGCATAAACTGCTCTATAGTGGGTGCTTCTACTGGAGTGGTTCTACCCGTCAAGCATCTACTGTATTCAACCGCTACTGCAAAACAGCTGTGACGTCAACAGGGGATAGTGTAATGTGAATTTGTGCGATAAGATAATAAAACTTATCTGTTTCGCTTATTTTCTCAAACTACAAGGAGGATTAAAGGACAGGGTGTACAAAAAACTGTCCACAGGTGTCATTTATCAACATGGTCGTAAATTATGAATTTATTTAAAATACAATAAGGGGAAAAATTTACATGTCTGAACTATAAGTGTTTATATGTTAACTTAAGAAACGGTCTGACACAGAGTACTTTAAATCCATTTAATGACAAATTCCAAGTCAACCTACATGTTTCTAGACTCGTAAAATTTCTCCAGCAGTGGTTAAGTACCTAGACTAATAAAACAACGTTATATTAATAAAGTGCAATTGACGCATAGTCGTAAGTCGTTTTACACTCACTGAAAGTGGAACACTCGGTAACATACGTAGTATGTGCTGAAACATCGACCATGATCTCAAAATTTCTTCCGAAATATTGTCCATAGAAAACACTGTATACTTTATTAAAGGTGCATGAAATTTGATGTATGAGACGCTTCTGTTGGTACGTGAATATAAGATAATAAGATACAAAGGTAATAACAAATCTTTTAAAGTAAGAATCTACGTAGCCAGACGAATGTTTCAAACGATTATTTTACAAAAGTCAAAACTAATTCTATAACGTAAAGTTACATATATTTGAATTATTTTCTTGGTAGTGCCCTGTAACCGTACGATAAATACTGAACAATATACAGTAAGAATTTAATACTACCCAACATACCTATCACGAACCCCTTAGTTAATCGCGTGATTTTCAACAATTCGCTTTCTGTAATACTAAAATAATTGCAACCGTCGATAAATGGAAAGAGGGAAACAGTTTATTGAACACACTGAATTTTGCATGTAACAAGAGTTCATAAACATGCATATTAGATAGTTGAAATCCAGGTAAATTTGTCAGCACTAGGATAATAAATATAAACAATATTAAAATTATAATTTAGATATTGAGGATAAACAAAGTTGATTTTGTCAGCTGTCTCTAAAAACAACACAATTATTAAAGTAAGATAACAGATAGGGATTTATATATAAGTATTCCTTTACGAAATCCAAAGACTGCTTGACAGATTTTAGCCCTTCATCTAACAGCTTACTTCAGCATCTCAACTTATTTTATCCTCTTACTTTAAATTGTCTTTTCACTTCAAGTGACTTACCAGTTTTAACCATATGTTTGTTATTAGAAGCTGATTCTTCTCATCCTATTAACATGCAATGAGAAGAAAATGTGCTTTGTTAGTGAATTGGTACAATGCAAACACCAAAACCACACGCGGGCTTGGGTGGGGAAGGGGGGGAGACCTTGGGTAGAAAGGCGGACAACGCACGGTACCCCTGTCTCTTCCACTACCCGGATTACTTCCACGTTGTCCGCCTCTTTTCCAAGTTCCCGAGAACATTTAAGCAAAAAAAAGCAAAGTTCTAGAATACACTGCTCTTAGTGGATTCTAGAACTGAGTACACACGACTCGTCTTCAAATTATAACTTCATGACTACGTTAACAAGTTTATCTTCATTGCAACTCTACTAAGAAACGCTTATGTTCTAAACTTTCTCTTATTTGGGCAATTTTCTTACACGGTGTTATTAACATGGAATCTACATTAATGTAATTTAATTGAATTTAATTTTTAGGGAATTAAAATTTGAAGTCGAGTCGATTCAAAGTCTTGTTGGCAAGCCTGTAAGTCTAGTTATCACAGGAAACCAGCTCTCTCTTTCTCTCTCTCTCTCACTGTATTTAAACAATTACTTATATTTTCTGGCTTTGCCACTAAAACGAATTAGCTGGTCTCGTGTGAAAGCTATGCTGAACAGAACAATAACAACCCCGAGTCAGCACCAAACTTACCAAATTTAACCAAGCGTTAGTGGTAAGGATTTGATTCTTTTCGTCCTGCAGAGGAAGACCATGACCTGTTAACTACTCGAAAAAAAATGAGCAGAGGCCTATATTTAACTCACATTTGTTACAAATTAAACACGAGCATAGGATTTCATTTATTTATACTAGAATTATTTAATTAATTTTAAAAGCACTTAACAAACGACTTCTGATGTTAGAACAGCAATCCCATAAATGGCCTGAACGAGCTCCCAGATTTCAAGACAATCGGCACATGAAGGTGGTAAGGTTGTCAGCCCTACGCACCAGCCGTCTTTACCTCCCAGGAAATATTCCTGGTACTCATTTCTGTTAGAGGCTGAATCAAAACCAGGGCCATAGTGCGGCCGAAAGGATTATATCAATGAAAAATTCCAATGACATAATCGGGAATCGAACCGGCGACCTTCCGGCTTGTAGCGCAGTGCCTCAACCAACTGCGCCACCGCGTACCCCGAATGATAGAACGCTCTGTCAATAATGCATGGGAAACGATTTGGGAGCAAATGTGGCCTTGATCTAATTTAACGTGCTGCCCTGGCATTCGACAAAGCGACTGAGGAAGACAAAGTCTTACTGAGGACAGCCGAAATGTGGACCGAGCTACAAACACAGAACCTTCTAACAACGTAGCAGGATCGCCGATATTCGACCTCGTAGTGAGAAAAATACAGGCTTTAAAATGTGTATTTCTTAATAAGTAATTTGTTCTCAGGAAAATTCACATTATCGAAATTCGGGTAGTTCAAAGCGGTTCAGTGCGCCGTGCTTCGTTGAGATTTCATCTAATGAAAATAAATAAATCTCTTACTACTGAATTACAAATTGTGTGGAAAAGTATGCATTCATTTTTAACTGCTAATGGAATGTGACATAGATATATCCATCACTCCTTAAGACGAGTGTCTGAAAGTTTTGTATGGTTGTCTCTTTTGTCGTCAACACTCAATGCCCCTGTGAGCCAAATATTTCCAAGTTTTTAAATGCTACAGACTGAGGAGGAACATTTGAGTTCAACTTTATTTTACACAACTGCATTGTCCAATACAAATCGGGAACCAGAATTCTTTAAATTGTTTACTTTTCATCGTTACTCGTACAGGCCAATGCAGTTTCTTATTAATGAATTTTAAATA
>Ga0123357_10013759_pt1 | contig 10522 bp, 6 predicted proteins | sample TergutEmb28metaG_FD_89873 | JGI IMG/M metagenome (GOLD analysis project Ga0123357, IMG submission 89873) | Embiratermes neotenicus P4 segment gut microbial communities from Petit-Saut dam, French Guiana - Emb289 P4 | ecosystem: Host-associated > Arthropoda: Insects > Digestive system > Gut ...
ACAGAGGAACTGTCCGAACATGTAGAGCTTTATTCCAAAAATAAATTTGAGAAATTAGTGCATCTAGTTGGTTTTATTCTAAGAATGTGGCAACAAGTTTGAACACCTAAACTTAACACCCATAATTCCGCCACTCTATATATACCTGTGACATATCTTCAATCGAAATAAAATAATAATAATAATGTAATAAATTAAAATTATTCGCTTCGTGTATGTGTATATATGGGCCCAATATTGTGGAAATAATGATATAATTAACTTTCTAGGGATACTCATTGTACAGAACATTTTTCCACACAGCTATCTATCTAGTTTATTCCACACTTTTGTTCTCATAATTTTAAACACAACAAATCATAAAAAAATATTCAATTTCTTGATACATATTATTTAGTAATAGGACATTTTACGTATATCCGCTATAAACAAAGTGCGTAAATCAAGCGGTCTTTAACACCCTGTAGCGTAGTAATTACAATGAAGTACATAGCGTCTGTTTAACATTTAACAATTCCCTACTTGCATATTCTACGCACAGAACGAATACTATTAGTTGCATATAATTCTCAGAGTATAATATCATTTTGTTGCTATGCAACATCCACACTAATATATTGGAAGCTTGAAAAAAAAAACAAAAAGAAAGATTTTTAAGTCTAAATTTGATAAATTTATTTGCAAAAGTTTAACAATTCTCCATAGAGTGTGTCCCATTAAAGGACAAACCCCAGTGAACTGATGAAGCATGAAATTCCACTGTGGGGCAATCTGCGTAAAACTAAAAACTTTGAAGCATGCGCCTAATTTCGTGAATAACTTAGAATATCTTGCCACGGAGTAAGTCGTGTCACTAATCTGAGTGGTTTCAAGTTACATTCGACAGCGCTACATTCACTTCACTCTGCATTCTTTGAAGAAGTTAAAGTCGTTGAAGCAATCGCCGAGAATGCTGACGATGGGCCGTGATTTACTCACTGCATCATCTCACACACTCCGTATTTAAATCTTTCGTCTTGCCACTCCTCTTTCTACTACCTACAGTACACATTTGTGAGCCTGGAACAGTAATAATGTTCTGATGAAGGGATCTTGGGGTCGGTATGTCTGAGCGTACCCTCCTCTTAGCTTCAAATAGAGGTGTTGGAAAAGCACGAAGAAAACTGCGAGGGTCTGAGGAGAAAGTAAGGTGGTAGAAGATAAATAAGACTTGGTGCAAAGGGAAAGAATAGAATCGAGATTTTGTCGCGACAAGTGGCTTTGGAATGAGAGTGAAAGGAAGGAAAGCAGTAGAAGAATAAAGGAGATGAGGGGAGAAGTGAAGAGAACGAAGTAAAATGTAGAGAACAAAGAAATAAAAATGGGGGTTGCGAAACACGTTGTGTGCAGGAGTATACAAGACACAGACAAGATTGAATGAACGAGAGAGAAAATCGTATAAGAAAATAGAGTGATAGAATGAAACGGTAAAAGTAGGGGAACTGATGAGTAGTAGAGGCGAAGCAAAAGTAATCTGGCTGTCCGGTCGGGTTTATTTGGCAATTCACTTGACGACGAGAGCACAATAGGTAACAGAATGGCGGACCGGTAAAGCAAAGGCAACCTCAAGTTGCATCTCTGGTCTCGCGTGAGAAAACTCCGAGAGAAGGAGGTTCATTGGCAGGCGGAATACAGCACACCACGGAGAGGTCGTGAGCTGGGTAGCTAAGTCGGTATACTGACTAGGACACGAGCTGGACCACCGGACATTCGAACTTCGATTCCCGAGAAATGTGCAGTTAGTTCCATTTGATACGAATGTCCAAACAGACTACTGGTCCCACCCAGGATCTAGTCCAGTGACGACAAGTGTAAAGACGTTCGGAGCGAGCAGCTAAAGACTTACTTGCATCTAGGCCCTAAGATGTAAAAAATACTGGAGACTCACTTTACTCTCCCGTACATCATTCCACAAGTGCCCTTTAAAGAAACTCAAAACACATTTACGTATTCACTGGGATTTGTGTTTTGTAGTTATATAACGACGCTTTCATTAAAGCAGAACATGTGTAGCTATTGGAAATGATCTAGAAGGAAGCGATATTGGCCCAATTTGAGACAATATATTCGCATTTGTCTGCAGCAACTTAAAAAAATCCCGTAAAATAAGCCTGAGTGAGTTTAGTAGGTGCGCTGACACAGAACAAAAAAGGACATCTCCCAAACATAAAGTCAGAACAGCTAAGCTTTTCTCTCATTTTACAAGAAAACCCAGTGTGAAGTAGAAGAGGGTAAGGTAATGGGAGTATAGCAAAAGCTCGCACTAAAATAAATAAAGAAAAAAGGAAGTAGTAAATGACGAGAGATCTACAGAAGCAGAAGTTGGCAAATACTGACTCGTTAAAAGGAGGAAAAGTTGGTTCCACAGTTGGAGTCAAGTGAAAAGCTAGCAATCATTACAGTACGAACCTCTGGCGTAGGAAACGAAAGCATAGGCTAAATATTATTGATAGGAAAGTACGATCTTTAGTCAGTGGGCATGGGGACTTCTAGGCAGACGGGAGAATTCGTTAACCTGCTCATTTGACTAAATTCGTTTTTCACTCTTGGCACTCAAGACTCTTGTGAAGACCTCTGGAGGGAGAAAATTATCCACGTCAGACATAAATCAGTCACCTGTACGAAAATCGTCATGTTGGATGTTATGCCAACAAAGAACCCATCGCTAGACAAAATCTTATTTTCTTAAGTTACCCAATTACACCACTTCTAGAGTAAATTCCTTGTAGATATACTAATAAGCACTGTTCCTGAAACGTCTGAAAATGAACATGTTTCTTGATCGTATCAGCTACTGATCTGACACAAAATTTTGCTTCCTTTCAGTTTTACACAACTTTCAAGTCACAGTCCTCCGGGCTGTGACACCGTGTAGTCTTAATGGTAGCTACCAATATTTTGAAGAAATGCGCTTCATCCATCCTCAGAATACAAGAATTAAACACATCACTTTACCCGGAGTCAATGACATTCAGGTACCAAACAACAGAGCATCGCACCCCAAAGAATGACAATCTTAAGATCTACTGCTGTAATGGCCACACAACTCAAAAAATACTAAATGTTTTCTGATGGGCCCGAAGACTAATTTGCTTGCAGATCGAAAGAAATAATTATTTACAAATTAACCTTTTACAGCCTACTGGTTACAAGATGCACCAACAGTTTAACATTCAATAATTGTACTGTCTGCCCACACTTTATGAAAGTGTTTTGTATTTATCTGAGAATAAACAGCGACTTGTGCCATTTACAGCATAAATTTATTGGTTTTTATAAACGAGATGAAAAGTGTTTACAGCACCGTACGGACTGGGCCTTTAAGTAAAGCGGTCTGTGCTTCGTCTGTAAAGGGTTAATAGAAGCTCTGTAACGTTCACAATCAGTACGTCTTTTACATATATACTGCAATGGTAACAGCAAATTCACACACGTACACTGAAATTATTTTATATTGACAGTGAACTCCTACATGTTTCGACCAACAATGTGGCAATCTTCAGGGTTATAAAATACGAAGGTTAGGCACATTATCAGTATGTGTGACGTAAAAGTATCAGAACCAATGTAAAATTGTGGTTTAGAGTATCATCTGCATTGCGATACTTTCTCTCGGGTGGTTAATTACTGACTGAAATATTCTACGTGTATCACCCAGCCAAATTTGAACACATTCTTATCATAATATCTTATGGTTACGTAATTTTTAATGTGCCTTTTCAATAATTGTAATTACATCTTTAAGTTGGATCTGATTATTTTATAACTTCACTTTTATCTTTTTAATGTATCTAACCTTTTTATCTCATAATACTGAAGAAGGCTACATGGTTGGTCGAAACACGTTAGAGTTCATTGTGTATATAAGATAACTTCAATGTACTTGTGCACATTTCTTATCACTATTATTGTGCAATCCCTGAACACATTACTCGGTATGGGGAAATTGGCTACACATGAGATTAATATGAGACACACCACGATTTCAGTATGAAGTGATGCCTTCACTCATTCTGATATATGGGTTTTCAAGGCGGTGAGAATTAAAATTCGAGTGTTCTTATATATCAGGTCGTGAATTCTGTATTAAGCAATTATTCAAACTCGTTCTATTGCATTTTGAACTTTTGCTCCATTCTTTTTCTCTTACAAAATATTTACGTTTAAATTAGACCATTTTGTTGTACACGCGTTTTATTAACTCAAATGGTAAATTGTTCAAAACAGTCCTGTATTTAACATTTGAAACATCAATAAATGTTTCCCCTTTTATTTACTCGTATAGACGAATATACATGTACAAATGGATACGCCATATAATTGCGTGCTATTTTTAAAAATGTTGCTAACTTCTGATACAACAATAAATACAATTCCTATATGTATGGTAACTGTCACTATCCATCCTAATGATGCTCTCCGTGCTTCTTGAAGTCTGTACTTAGGACGAAAAAAAAAAAAAGGAGCCCAAGCAAAGCAGCACAATAAACTCCACGTTTTGCAGGCCTACATGTTACCGAAGAGGGCACGCGGTGGGGCAGTTGGTTCAGAAACTGCGCTACAAGCCGTAAAGTTGAGGGTTCGATTCCCTAACACGATCCTTGGCCCTGAGGTCGACTCAGCCCCCAACAGAACTGAGTAGCAGAAATATTTCCTGGGGTTGAAAGCAGCTGTTGCGTAGGACGGACAGCCTCATGTCCTTAGTGTGCCGACTGTCTCGAATCTGATAGTCTCAAGCTATTGACACATTTTGGGTCTGTAAGAGGCCTGTACAGGGATTACTTTAAATTACGTGTTACCAAACGTGACTGTTGCATAACGACATAAAGAAGCACATTGTAAATGTACTTCCCAGATTTTAGTTCAATCATCAAATCAAAAACAATGAACATGCAGCTCGCTTGAGAGACAAGGAAGATACATATAAAGTTTGTAAGACACTCCGATGCAAAGAGACCACTTGCAAAACGTGAGCGTAGAAAAAACGGTATTTTCAAGAGGTCTTAAAAATAACATGCTTTAACATAATCTGAAATCAAATGGTTCAAACAGAAAGCCAAATTTAAGTTTTGATTTTGGTAGAATGCAGGGAATGTACTGACACTGGAGCCACTATCAACTCCACATGAGTGTTCCTACTCTATGGAGGCACTTACCTACCAAATAGTAATATACTGGTAAGATCAAGACGGATCAGATTAGATGAGCATTCAGGAGGCATGATATATGAGAAGGACATGCAGACATTTATTCAGAAAATAGAAGAGGAAGAGACCACTAGGAGGACTTGGAAGTAGATTGAAGGATAATGTGTAAATTCATCTTAAGGAAACAATATATGAACTTTGGACTGGATTCATCTGTCAGTGTTTTAGAGCCGCGAACAGTAATGAAACTTGATGCTCTGTAAAACGACGGAATATTTTCTGAATAAATGTGTAACTGTCAGCTTCTTAACGATACTGCTCCATTGAGTTATTAATTAGTTACATAACTGATAGCTGGACGCCATTATCAGAAGCAGCTGTGAAGCAGCTGTGTTCATTACATGTAATTAAACCAAACCCTAAATGTATGGACTACGAGACAGTTGCGCTCACAACACCCTATGAAGTTTCCTATTCCGTGTGTTCTCATGACAGCAGATACCTTTTTTTAATGTCAACTAAATGCGCAGTATCTATTATATACGAGGTACATATATTTGTTGCGTATCTCCTACATGTTTCTGTGCGCAGCACTTCTCTGACCGCCACTCAGTTGGCGCCAAACAAAACCTTTTGCGCCCTCCTACCAGACACATGTAAGGATATAATCCAAACTGGAAAGCGATAAATACCGCCAAATGAACGTATATTGCCACAACAACTAAACGTCCACAGTAAACAATGCTGTCAGCCAATTATATAAACATACATACTTACTTACTTACTTACTTACTTACTCCGTGGAACAGAGTCTTTCCTGAGAAGCTAACGTATTTTAAACTAGTCAAGAAATTCCTCGCTTTTTATGGAACACGAAGGTTCACTGCTGCATTCACAAGTGCAAGACACCTGTCCCTATCCTGAGCCAGCTCGATCCAGTCCATATCCCCACATCCTACTTCCTGAAGATCCATTTTAATATTACATTCCCATCTACGCCTGGGTATCCCAAGTGGTCTCTTTCCCTCAAGTGTCCCCACCAAAACCCTATATATGCCTCTCTTCTCCCCTATTCGCGCTACATGCCCCGCCCAGCTCATTCTTCTAGATTTTATCCCCCGAAAAACATTGGATGAGGAATACAGATCATTCAGCTTTTATATAAACATATTTAATGCTAAAGAATATTTTAAACTTAAAGATTTAAAATCGAGACTGTATGACCATCATTCGTTTTTAACTGTTTTACACTATCAAGTCTTTTTGAAATACGCTTGTAAATTATATTATATATATATATATATGTTCGTGACATACAAGCTACAGAATTGAACCTATGGGCAACAACGTCACAACAGTAGTTTTTCAAGTAACTGGCATAGTTGTTCTCTCTAAAGAAGTAGCGTTCGAGACATGGAAAGGTAAGGTTGCATGTCGACCGAGAAGTGTTGAGCTGTTGCAAGGTGAAAGTGCCTGTGAAGTGATTAGTGTTTTGAATCTCTTCAGGGTAGTTTCATTTTGTTTGTTTGTCGGTGAGCTTCACAGGCCCACACTCAAAATGTGTGAAAGGTAAAATAGGCCTGTGGGTGCATTTGACGTCAGAAATCCACGCATTTCGGCATGTGGGATTCACGAATGGCTTTATACTCAAATGTCTTTTATTGACCAGGAAATGACGATGGTGTAAATCGACGAACCTAAATGAAATGTATCAAGTTTCGGGACTATGGACGTGGTCCATTCGACAGGAGGGCAAATACTGACATACCAATGGCGTAACATCAATAGTCTGGATGCATGCAGCTGGAATCGGATCGAGAAAATTACGAGTTGCCTCCTTACCCCCAGAATTATAGAATGGAGTATTGGGGACCGATCTGACTAGATATGGAGAAGTAATGGACCTTCAGGCTGAAATATGGTCACCTTTACACCGTTACCCAACGGTCAATGGCATTTGCCTGTGATAATTCCTCTCGCCAAACACATCCCGTCACATATCACTGTGGCTGACCACAGAGTGCTGGTGTCATGCGACAGGCAAACTATGACGTGTTATGAAACGGTTCATCTTTATCAAGCGTGCCTAAGACAACGGAGATTGCAGGAGAAGGCACCTATATTCACCCCTACATCTTGAGCGGATATAGCGGCGAGGGGCGCAAGATACCCTATAGGCACGTGAGGACCAACAGGGGACAGCACGGCACAGCGGAGTGCCGGAGCTTGTAGACCGTGCGTATGAGAATCATTGAACATCGCACCCGCCGGATCGACAGGGGGTTTCCTTGTTCAGGAGGAAGGTTCGTCCCTTTTCCATCACCTACAAATGCGGAAACGGCGAAATAGCTCATGATTATCGGCATTACCGGTAATGATGGGGCAACACAAATGACCACTACATATCCTTGTTGAGTTCCTGCGAAGCAAATAAAATACTATTTTAGTGGATGTTGTGTGTGTTAATCTTGTGGAGAAATCCGCGTATAAGACCTTGCCACTGTGATAGAGGGACTTCCTAGACACTCCCGTCACTAAAGAGGAATTAAAGGCTGTGTGAACCGGGGGCTTGTAACAAAGCTCTGGAAAGTGATGGCATCTGTCTGGAATTTTTTAAAGTTTACTGGGACTTATTATTTTTATATGTTGGCCCTACACATCCAGATGCACTTGGAATGACCGACACTCCCAGCATACCCTTGGACTATAGACCACTTACTTTGCTAAATACATGTTATAAAATTCTAGCCCGCATTTTAGCGAACACGCTAAGTCCTAGCATTTCTGACCTGTTAAACCTGAATTAATACTGTAGCGTGCCAGGTAACACGATTTTAGACGCTGTGGCGACGGTACGTGATGCTGTAGCGTACGCGGAGTTGACACACGCACAACTATGTATCCTGCACTTGAACTTCCCAGCATATAATGACAGCATTTCCCATATTTATCTCTTTCGAGTGCCAAAAATTATGGCTATAGCATGAAATTTATCAAACGCATAGGGCCTACAAGCGATGTATGACAAGACTTTTTCCTCGGCACAAATGAATGGCTACGTTGCAGGACCCTTTCCCATAAAGTGTTCCGTTAGACAAGGCTGTCCAATAAGCACTCTACTACTCACTTTGGTTATGAATCCGCCGATGTCTGTTAGAGCCACATCTCATGGACATCAAAACTGAACATCGGACAACGAAAACCGCTGTGGCGGCATACACCGACGAAGTCACGGGTTTTGTTACGGCACCAGCAGATATTCCAACAATCCGGGACCATCTTTTGCCCTACGAAAGGGCAACGGGTGCTTGTTTGAACATCCGAAAATCCAAAGCCATGGCGGCAGGCTCATGGGACACATCGATAAATATTCTGAGCGTCCCCTATTATCAGGACATAACCATACATGGTTTCGAATTTATGTGCGCGGTAGCCTGTTAAGGTATCTCACTTGTTTGAGGGTGACAGGTAAAATGAAAGCCCTGGCGAAAGACGCGTAAGGGCAGGACCTGTGTCTAAAACACCGCTTCCAGTACGCGCATAGCTTTCTACTCTCCAAGATATGGCATACAGCTCAGATTTTCCCGACTCCGATGGAGCACGAGCGACAAACCTTAATGACAATATCCTAGTATCTATGGCTTGGTGCAATCTTCAGGGCGCCTCTACCTACCACCCAACGCCGGACGGAAGACGGAGGGTTGGACTTGTTAGATGACGTATCCAAATGCCGTGTCCTTTTTATCACATTTTGGACCTAAAAGGACAAGATTTGGTCACTGACTACCGAGTGGCTCAAGATATGGGACTCGCGATCCCAAAGGAAACCCGCCCAAACATACGGGTGATTCCTAGGACCTTATAATACCTACTCATCTATTTCCACGAATGGGTGCATATGGAACTCCACAGCGAATGACCGAAAGAGGGAGGACTTTTAAAAAATTGTATACGACATTTTGTGAACCATTTATGCTGCGGTGAAGAAATCACGGGAGTTGCGCATCGTGCGGCTTCAGCCAGCCATTAACTGGTCTCTAGTGTGGAGCAATCTCCATAATGCAAAGTTGCCTGATGGAGACAGGTCAACATGGTATTTGGTGATTCACGTCATTCTGCCCACGAATGTGAGGTTGTACAGAATCCGACCGAAGGACAACGACAAATGTAAGCAGTGTGGGTGTCAGGAGACCGTATTACACCGTCTAACCGATTGAGGGATGAGACAGGAAATTTGGTAGTGGACCCGCATACGGATATATTCGATAGTGTAGACCCGAAACGTATAAACAAGGAATGGCTCCTTTGACCCTGTTTCAAAATACGACACCGACAAAGACATCAGGTGACCTTGTGGCTTCTGGCGAGAATGGTTTTTACGTGGTAAATCGAAGCAAGACATTATCATAGTGGACTACACTGCATTCGTCCGACGCAGTGGGACTCTATCAGGACAAAATATGTGCAACTGGTTGGGAACTATTTGGAGACGTCTTAGAGCAGGCCTGGAATATTGGAACATTCTATAAACGTGAAAATAAGGCAAGAGGCGTCGTCACCTGTAAACAGTTATCCGGGTTTACATAACCGATAGTCTTGCCCATCTCAAATCCGTACTATCTTCTGGGCAGAGTCAAGCCGTGGCTCAGGAATACGCCCGACGTCAATGGTATTTACCAAGTAGGTCAAAACTGCTTGCGAAGACAAGGCGACATGTTTGGCCCATACAGTTCTGTATTTAAACACGGGACCTGGAAACATGAATGGTATTTGCCCTGGCAAGAGCTGTGGCTAAGATGGGGAGATTTGTTTTAAAAACTGCTCCTACTTTAAGTAGGCACTTCGCTCTTTGAAATAAAGTGAAACGCCAACTTGATGCAACAATATAATTTATTGGTGTTTCCTTAGTTCGACATGTTTCGGGCGCATACGCCCATCATCAGGATTGAATAGTGCCGTGCGGCACCATCCAAACCGTACACACGACCTACGCAGCGGCTGTCAGGACCACCACCCATCTACAAACTGGGTGCAGAAACCCATATGCTGCAACTTAACATCTAGCGCTCCTGATGATGGGAGCATGCGCCCAAAACATGTCGAGCTAAGGAAAGTCAATAAATTACATTGTTGCATCAAGTTGGCATTTCACTTTATTGCATGATGAAGATGCACGGTCAAACAACCCTCAAACTTCGCTATTTACCTGAAACCCTCAACTACAATCATGTTTCTTATGTTTATGGGACCGTGCATCATCTTTATAGTTGAGTAAAGAGAAAACCAACTTGATGCCACTTATTTTATTATTTATTCAATACTCATTCAATGCTCAA
>Ga0123357_10013760_pt1 | contig 10521 bp, 3 predicted proteins | sample TergutEmb28metaG_FD_89873 | JGI IMG/M metagenome (GOLD analysis project Ga0123357, IMG submission 89873) | Embiratermes neotenicus P4 segment gut microbial communities from Petit-Saut dam, French Guiana - Emb289 P4 | ecosystem: Host-associated > Arthropoda: Insects > Digestive system > Gut ...
AAAAGTGTTTTTTTTTTAAATTTTTTTTTTCTTTAAAAAAGACCTTTTTATTTAAAAAAAAATAAAACCCCCCCCCCCCCCCCAGAATTTCATGTGACTTAAACTATCATACCTGTTTTACCATCTGATATTTTTAATTAACCTCAGGCAGTGATAGTAAACTACAATTGTAGTTCAGATAGTCAGCTGTTGTCACAGACTGTTGGAGAATCAACCACAGGGCTGTGGTTTCAGTCCTCAATCTTGGCAATGTACTAGCATTATAATTTTTCCTGATTAAGGGAACAACATGTACTGAGTAGATTTGAGAACATGATGCTGGGAAGAATATTTGGACCTAAGAGGGAGGAAGTAACAGGGGAATGGAGAGAATTACATAATAAGCTTCATTATGTATTCTCTTTGCAAACTATTTGGATGATCAAATCAAGGGTGATGAGCTGGGCTTGTGCAAGTCAGTGGACAGGACGGTTATGCATATAGTAGTTCATTTTAAACTTTAAAGAAGGAATGAAATTCTAATTAAGAAATTAAAGTTTACTCATGTAATTCAAAAGGGCAAAATTGTGAATGGATATGAATTGTGTCCAGAAGCTGTACTGCAGGCTTGTGCAGTGCTTTAACAGCTGTGGCTACTGTGCACATGTGTCGAGTAACTTTTGTAAATATCTGGAGTAGGAAATGTAAAAGTTAATTAATGTATGTACCAGGCCAGTTATCGTCATCAGAAAACAAGAAGTTAGAGTGCGTAATGTATCAGTATTCAGTATGTCAATGGAAGGGCCACTGCAGATGAGCAAGGCATACCTACAGCAATACATATGCTTTATGTTTGTGTAATTTGCTTGTGTGTGATCAAGTGTAAATATTGTTAGGAGGTGGAGACTGGTGACAGGACATCCCGACTGTTACAAATTATCTCACAATCATTAAGCTTCCACACTTGTTTTGGTTTTATGTAAACTGATGAATGAGATGTCTCCAAACTGTTACTGGCCCTGCAAAAGCTTCAGAAAGAAGGACGAATTTTTGTACCATAACAGATAGAAAAGTCATGACAATTACCTTCTTTTGTATATATATATAAAAAAGTGCACTTTGCTGATCGACCATTCTGTTTGTTTATATAATTCAAATAGTAGAATTATAAAGGAACAAATTCGACATTGTTTCCTTTAGTCTTTGTAATTTAGGAATTTTGCAGTTTGACACCTTTTAAGATGTGGTGTGTCAGCTGTTGCATATCTGCATTACACAGTTCAGTCCTCAGTGGATGGATTTTGATGAAATTCTGTATGTGATGCCTAAACTAAAATGCATTATGTAACTGAAATTTAATGATTATCAGGTATCAGATCAATCTGAATGTCTACAGTGATGTTCAACTCTAAACAATTTGCCTGATTCTGATGAAATTTGGTCTGGTGAGCTACACTACTCTTCTTTGTCTCCACCCCCACCGTCCTCTCTATAAATGTGCATTGTATCACGTTTCTGTTGTACTCTTTATGTTGGACCGGAGGACTTCTTGCCTCACTTTGACAGATTTCTTGCCATCCTGAAGATGGAGGCAGCAGGTTGTCCTGACACAAAGGTACTTTATGTTCCTATGACCGTGCATTGTGAGCAAAGCGTGAAGAAAGAATACCAACAAGATGCAACAATATAGATGATTTATTGTCAATTCCAGATGTTGATTATTGACTACAGTCTCGACAAGTTTCGGGCATAAAGATGCCCGAAACATGTCGAGACTGTAGTCAATAATCAGCATCTGGAATTGACAATAAATCTTCTATATTGTTGCATCTTGTTGGTATTCTTTCTTCACGCTTCACAAAGGTACTTATTTTCCAGACTACACACCTTCACATCCCTTAAAACCACGATCTTCATAGAATGATTTATTTGTATTACAATTTTAATGTTCAAATTTTTTTTTCCTTCTTCTTCTTCCCTCAGTCCACTCAAGTACATGTGGAGGTAGGATTTGAAATCAGTGTGATGCTCCAACCACATCCTTTTCAGGTCACTGTACTTAATCATGCCATTTCTTGCTATATAAGTTACTGCAGTTGCAAGTATTTTGCTATCCCATATGGTGTGACAGTGGCAATCTGATGTGGCACCCAGCATTTTGTTAACTGCACCACAGTACTGTCATCTAGTCTTGGTAGCAATAAACTGTGAATGTTTACTGTTTCCCAGCAGAAATAAGTATGAGTAACTTGGTGGAGGCAGATCATCTTGATGTTCCACTATAATCGCCTGGAAAGGACATTAGTTCATTAATGCAGAAACATTAGTTTCTTGGGTCTTGTAAACTTTCCAGGGAAAGACATCAAAAGAGGGAAAAGATCAAAGAGTCTTCGGGAACTGAGCTGCTATAGCGGAACAAGCAAAGGTACTGACATTAGTAAGCACAAATATTCACAGTCTTCACGTATGGAAGTTTGACATCACACTAACTGACATCACAGTAGGATTAGACAGCCATAAGGCAATTAATTCTGTATATATTTTTATTCCCAAAACACATTCAACCACCAGTCCACTGTCCAATGTTGTTATAAAATTGTGTTTTTTCAGTTTTTTGTTTTAATTTCTGAAGTTGATGTTTATGTGCAGTTACAGACAAAAGTGTGTAGCAGTAAATGATTGTACCACTTGTAATGTACAGAACAACATACTTTGAGAAGGAGACGGTCTGGACACGAGGGTAAAATATTACAGTGCATTGGGAATTCAGTACATTCTGTAAAGTAATTTAGCTAAATCTTTTAATTGACATATGGCTGTACTATTCTCCAAAGGGGATTGAAGAAAGGGACATGTCAATGTAGAAGTGCTCTGTGTCATTCTCATGTTGCAGACAGATTGTATCATTCTGATTTGCTGTCCTTCAAAACGTTTCCTACCTGTGGAAGTCTCCCTAACTTTTGTTGATTGATATAAGTCAGAATTTTTTTTATCTAATATTCTTCTCTGATAACTTATAAAATTTTCTAAGTTTCAGTGACATACATGAAGATACTTTTCACCAACCTAATTTGGGATTTGAGTTGCTTTTTTGTTACTGAATACTTTAGTGATAAGAAGACATACCACTTGTCCATTTAATTTTTAAAATTTCTGCTGATAATGGATGATACTGGCAGGAGTGTAATGAATTGACACAGTTATCTGATATACTGATGCTGTCCTAGTGTTTCCCCATAGAGTGGAGTGAATTAGTGCATAGTGAATGATCTCTGTACCTTGCACACTGTTGGAAAGTTGTACATAACTATGCATGGTTGTACTCTATATGTTGCTGTTAACATTTTTGCCTGTATGACTTCATGTTGGTTTTTTCTGCACTTTGCACTGTTTAGCACTCACTTATTAACCACGTGGCAGATGGTCAAGTCACTGCATGTAAAGTCATGCATATTATGAAGAGTCAGTATTAATTTTATGGGAATGTTTGTTGGCTTCTTGGTGTTTGTGGTTCTTATCATGTGTTATAAATATTGCTGTAATGATACTTTCACCAGGAATATTGAATATTTCGTAAAGGGATTCTTTTGAGTGTCATTAATTCTTAATATTCTGATTTCAGTCATGTCATTTAATACAAACTGTGACAAGTTAGTGTTTGTTTATGTTGTATTTTGGTAATATGAAAGTCTTTGTATAACAATGATAAACTCTCAGGTGACCACCTGCATCAGGTTGGAACAGAGTTCTGGCATTTTGGAGACCTTTTCTGTCTCCATCATTAGTAAATGATGTGATGACTAAGCACTGTTAATCATTGATCCATGACTTGATGCCTAAACTTCAGGAGCTTATTCACAAAGTAATTTCCAGTCACAAATGTCTTGTGAATGTACGTCCAGTTCTCAAGGGCTATGGATTGATCATTACCTCATTGTTGAAGTAAGTGGTTAAGCGCTTCCGTGGGTTTTTATTGCTTCCTTTAAAGTACATGTTTGAAATGACCATCTTCAGCCTCAGTAAACATTATGACACATCTGTGAATTGGCCATATTTGTCATTCTATTAGTGCTGTACATACTTGATGCTGTTTGCAGCTTCCAAAATGTAATGTAGCAGTGCATCTCATTTTTCCAGCTTCTTGCTGGTATACCAGATCTGTGTGTCCTGACAGATCTGTTGTGGTCTGTAGCTCCAGGCATCCAGTGTTGTGAATCATCATGACTGGCCCACCAAACAGGGAAGATTTGATAATATATGTTTTCACATATTTTTGAGTGTTTGGACGATAAGAGTGGTCAATTTGAACAGCTAGCATGGCTGTAGTTACAAAATTGATGTTGGAGGCAGAGTGTCTCTCAGAAACTTACCTTTATTCTGGATTTATGCAGTCACTTGCCTGAGACTATTTTGTCACATCTGGTCATTATGACAGCTTCAGGTCTTACATTTATAACATTATCTGCAGATTGAACCTGGATATCCTGTGTTCCATCAGAGTTTCTTAATACTGAAAATGGACATTCCATTGCAAGAGGGCATTTTGCGCGCTGTAATACAGCTTTCTTGCAGAGATCTGTTCCTAGTGTGATAGCAGTAAGATTTTCACAGAATTGTAAGGTGAGGTAAATTCAGTCCAAAACACGACTATGAATATATGGCTAAATGATGGTGTTTATTAGCAATAGAAAACTACATGTTTCGGCCTATAGCGGCCATCGTCAGGTTTTGACAACTTTCTTGCTATAAGAGTTATATATAATATGAATAAACCGCGTGGTGATGTTGAGATCTCATCATCATTATCAAAAACCGCCCCCTCCCCAACATAGCAGCATGTAAGGTACCACACCTGCAATCACAGTTTCCTCTCAACCCTACACCTACCTAACCAAAAGGATCCACACCCAGCTACCTATAAATGCATTCACGCAATAAACGTCTCACCAAACTTAGCTTAACAAACGCACGCAAATGATGACGATGAGATCTCAACATCGCCATGCGGTTTATGCATATTATATATAACTCTTATAGCAAGAAAGTTGTCAAAACCTGATGATGGCCGCTATAGGCCGAAACATGTAGTTTTCTATTGCTAATAAACACCATCGTTTAGCCATATATTCATAGTTGTGTTTTTGACTGAATTTACCTCACCTTACAGTTTAAACACACAACGGGGACAGCGCACCTCAAAGTTTTCACAGAAAGTGGCAACCAAGTCCCCAGCAGTGATTAGACGAAACATAGGTGTTTTGTGCCTGAACCAAAACAAAGTGCATGTTTGAAGGGTGTAACATGTTTCTATACCAGTGTTCATGTTTCAGAGCCATTGTCAGTAGGGAGGTACAGCCATTAGCAATGTGATGCTGACTTATTTGAAGTTTTCTTTTAGCTGCGTGGTTTGACCATTGATAAAGATAAAGCATGCTTTGTCTCAGAGGGCTGATTGCATTCAAGAGAAATATGTCAGTCATCTTGCCAAAGACTGTAGCTCGTGCGGTTACTTACGATAATGCTGTTCTGGAGTGTGACACCGTGTAGTCCTGTAGATGGGTGGGTACCAACATTTGAGAGGAACCAGAGTTGAAACAGTCTTCTGCATTGTCGACGCAGCAGTTTCCCCTGACACAACAGTAGCCATTCACCAGACTGTGCATTGCCACATCCCAGAAGACCACAGTCTGTAATATTCACTGCTGTGAGGATCTCGAATTTCTTTTGTTGCACAAGGAACCAGAAATTAGAAGTTTCAGGTTGCATTCACTGCCAGTGACTTTACTGCTACAGAGGTGATTGGGAGAAAGTTATGCATATGTGTATATAAATTTCTCATGAAGAGTTCTCAGTAAAATAAACCCTTGGAGATGTAACAGCATGTGAGAAGAGTGTGAAGGGGGCTTACATTGCTGAGAGGGGGGAGAGGGCAGTGACTATAAGATTTTTAACCATCACAGGCAAGAGACAGTTCAGTTTACATTCATAGTGCTTATTTCAATTCTCCATAACATTGCCATCAGCATTATTTTTTACTGTTTTTCCCTCATTTTCATATTTTCACTTTAAGTGTTATACACTAAGCCATTTCTTGAGGCTCATTCAGGAAAATGTACGTAGCATAACATATGTATCTCAAAGTAAAATGTTAATTTGTCCTTGTGTATGTCATGAAGGCGTATGGAAGGTGGAAAAATGGCTCCACACATTCTAAACTACAGCATTAAATGGGGGTGAGTGGTCAGCTCTTTGCCCTGGCCACATTCTTCCATCGGGGAAGTCCGTAACATTTATTAAGACATTCTTTGTTAAAATTATGGTTTTTTGGCAAGTGATGCCATGTGCTCTGGTGTATTGTTACCTGCACTTGAGGTAACAAGAAGCCATGAAGTGACTGTGGCACAGTGATACCTGTCTACCAGACAGTATGGCGTTACATCCCAGTAAACCATAGTTTTAATGTTAACCTGTGTGATGACCATAACTCTCATATAAATTATTTAAATAGAAATTTTTTTGATCATTTTTGGTTCTTTGTGTGTTTGGTAACAATTTTTGGAGTTCCATTTATCTGAGAAACAGTGTGCTTGTGTAGGGGAATTTATAACCATTTTTGAAAAAGTGCTTTTTGCAATGGCTGTTTGAGTTGTGGTGTCTGAATATGACACTGATGGCTGGATAAGTGAGACATATTTTAGCATATCTCCCAGTGGTTCTCTTTTAGATGTTTAAGCTCTCACCATTAAAAATGTGTCAGGTTCATTCCTCAAGCTGAAATCGCATACAAGAAAGTTAAGCATTAACTGATGTTTTAGATCCTTAAGTTTCCCCACTACAACATAAGATGTTCAGGATTTATTTGTGATTTATTTTGGTTCAATGTAATACTGTGTACTTTGTTAGAAATATAATGTGTAACATGTCATCTCCAACATTTGGCTAGCTGTTATGAGAGGAATGGCTTACATAAAACTTAAAAAGAGACTTTTTTATTCCACACTCTTCAGGGATATGGTGCTGCATAACATTCACCTGAAGCTGGATGTAACAGTCCCCCCCCCCCTCCAAAATTTGATGTTTGTGTGACCGTGCATCATTGATACAATAATATAAACAGCCAACTAGATGCAACAATAATAATTTTATTAATAATTTGAATCAGCCCAACATGTTTCAGGCGATAATTTCGCCCATCCTCAGGAACACTAGACTGTGTTTACAGCTTGTGGTATAAAGCACCGACAATGCTGCCTGCATCTACTTGGCTGTTTATATTATTGTATTTTTTTTTCCCCCCCCAAAATGTTGGTATCCATCTATCAGACCACATGACATTAAATCCCAGAAGACTGTAATGTTAGTATGTATGACCATGAAGACTTGAAATTGATATATATTTTGATTATGAACTAACCAGCTGTCTGTTCGTAATGTAGCTATTGTCATTCTTTCCCAGTACAGTCTATTCCATTTTTTTTAAACACCATATTTTGAAGGCATATCAGAGAGATAGTAAACCAACATGTGTCTGGAGGAAACCTTTCTTGTTTTGCTACAAAAAAAAAAACAACAGTGGATTGTCTTATAGTTACATTAAAATTTGCAGTTGCTGAAACACAGTCAATAGTGATGATAACACACACAATTGTTAATAATGATAACAAAATTTACAATTGCTGAAGCACAGTTGATTGTGTTGATAACATTCACAATTGCTGAAACACATTAATAGTGATGATAAGTTTCAATATTTCTGAGATACAGCCATTTCAGATGCAGAGTTGTTACATCCCTTCCATTGTACAGGTGCAAAGTTGTGAACACATCAAATAAATTTCATTGGATTTTTTTAGGATGTTCATAACAAAATGTTGCACAAATGCCAAGCTTTGCCATTGCAGTGCAGCATTGATTTCTGTGCAATCTGAAACTGGGGAGTTCCACATACATTTGTGAACATATTGCAGTGTTGGCTGAAAGTGGACACTGTACCTGAAGACACACATTCTGCACACACACACACACACACACATCCTGAGTGTAACTTGCTACATGTGTGTCTATGTGAAGAATGTATGTACGATGCATTTTGGAGAAAGATTGAGAGCCATATTATATCCAACGCATTTTTATCGGTGGATGGTATGTTTTTCCAGTGAATGTACCAGAATTGTTATGCAGTATGTACTTTTTCTAGTTTATTTAATCTGTTTTGAATCTTAGGAACTGGCTACATTGAACTGACTCCAGCACGCTCCTTGTTACTGACTTAGCCTGTTTAGTGAGATGTGTTGAACAAATAGTGGTATTTTAAATTCACTTACTCTTGAGAACCACTGGGAGGTATAAAATGACACTTTAGAAAGCTACATTATTTAGTCTTAGTGTACATCACTGCTAAACAGAGTGCAGTCTTCTAATATTTATATGAGCATTTTGGGGAAATTTGTTAGTAATTTACCATGTTCTGTGTCCTCCAGTCAGTCTTGAGAGATGGTGTCGGTTGAGAGGGAACTTACTCTTCTACTTCAAGTCCCGGGAGCAGTGGTCAGAGCCTCTCGGGGTCATTATTCTAGAGCAATGTTCCATCAAAGTTGACACACCCACTGCAGAAGGTCCATATGGCTTTCAGCTAGGTGAGTGATTGTTTGTGTTCGGATTAATGTGACACGTGCAATGAGGTGGTGATGTGTGCATGGGACGTGACGCTTACTGGCAGCTGTGTGCGGTGAGGTGTGCATAAATGGTGTCAGTATCTGGTGTTTGGAGGCTGTTTGTGTCTCTGTCATCAGGAAATGATGTAATGAATGACACAGCTGTCGTTAGTGTCGGTCTGCTTTGTTGTTCTTTCGGTTGTGAGAACATGTGGGTGTATAAATACAGCAGATGGCTGTGTCATTCATCATGTCAACTTCTGATGATAGAGGCACAGGCAATCTCCTAAACATTCAATATTAACTGAAATTTCACGTGGCTAATTGTCTAAGAATTCTTTATTTCAAATACCAACACAATATTGATACAGCATTCAGCTTGTTTCATGTGTAGTACAGGGGGAGTGCTGTGATGTTGAAATGTGATATGGAGGTATTGTTCACTGCAGTTGAGACGTGGTGTTAAGTGAATGTTTGTGAATGTTTTAATTCTCTTCAGGTGTTACGAATAACAGATCAAAGCCAAATTGTTTGACAAGGTGTTCCAAGCATAACACATGAGAATTTTTTCTCGTGTTACATACGCTAATAAACCTGCAAATCCATTACTTTTATTATCTTTATATTTCTTTGTGAAGTTAGGCACGTAAATACGCATTGCGTGTTAAGTTGGTCGCATATAACATCGACATTTCACGTTAGTGACATGCGTGTAATTGTTAACGTAAAGGAAATATTTTGTGCACATTTATTGTCTGTGTCCTTACCAAATTTTAAATGCCAGGCACTGGTGGTATACTAGTGAATGATATGTGGAATTTATAGTAAGTTTTTTGTGGCTGCCATGGTGTTGCTGTACATTCTAAAAAGTACTCGCTGTAACAAGAATTACTTTTTTTTTTTTTCCAAACAGCTGTTTGCATACGTTATTAATTCAGGTTTCTAAATTAAGTGGTGCACTGTCCTTACATATTCATGTGTACATGTGAGAAGTACCTTTGGGTGTACTCCATAGGTATAGTGTACATACCACATTTCATGAGTACTGTCTCTGACTTGTTCTCAGAGGTCATAGTTCACAGTTGGGTTGATTTCTTTGAAGGCATAATTTGGTTGCTTGGTATTTCTTCACAGTCAAAAAAGTTTTGGCAAGTTGTACCTTTACATGCAGTGAAGTCATATAAGTGTAGTGAAGATCTAGCTCCACTCATTCCTACCCTTGGCACTAGATGGAAGTAAGTGGGCAGCCTTATGCTGTGGCTGCTTTATCCTGAGGAGAGAATCTGTAGTGTCCATTGGATATGAGGCAGAGCTGTCGTGGATGGTTTCGAGAAGGGAAAAATATTTTTCTCCCGCCAGGATTTTAAGCCTGCATCATCCAGCCTGTGGCCTAGTCACAGTAGTTACATAATTAGTTCGTCTGTCAGTCAGACTGAGTCAGTTTAGATGAGAGAATCTGGCATGGTACCGGTGTACATTTGGCTAGCTAATTCATTCACATTGAAACAGACACTCAACTGAAACAGCCGTGGGATGCTGTAGGATTGTTCTGAGAGACAACCGCAGTATCACACATATATAACAATATTTATTAATGTCAAAGGTTGTACAGTCTGAAGAGTGAGGTCGCGGCTTATTTGCCGTTATTTGTCGTCTGCAGTTGATAATAATAATAATAATAATAATAATAATAATATTTACTGCAATTGGGTTGTCACCCGGTGGCAGTGGAGTGGTGTTGACTGCGATGTAGGGCTGCATTGCCATGTCGTGACGAGGCCTCCGGTAAGCTGCGGGCAATGATGAACCGCTGGTCACGCGGTTGATTGGCCGGAGGTCCGCGGTGGAATTGAGGCGGCTGCGACTGGTTCTGATGGGCTGCTGCTGG
>Ga0123357_10013761_pt1 | contig 10520 bp, 14 predicted proteins | sample TergutEmb28metaG_FD_89873 | JGI IMG/M metagenome (GOLD analysis project Ga0123357, IMG submission 89873) | Embiratermes neotenicus P4 segment gut microbial communities from Petit-Saut dam, French Guiana - Emb289 P4 | ecosystem: Host-associated > Arthropoda: Insects > Digestive system > Gut ...
ATCTCTTCCAATTTTGATATTATCGCTTTTAAAGCCTTTTTTGTGGGAATCGGGCAAGGAATTTGCGATATGGGGAACCCATCTCTCTGCATTTCGATAGCATGAATACGCCCTTTCCATACGCACACTAGGAATTGCAAAATGTCAAGAAAGCTGTAATCTGACGGAGTGAAGTGCAAGTCTTTCTCAAGGTCTGTAACAGTCTCCCTTAACGGAATGCAAAGCGCATCGGCGATCCGTTGAAGTGTTTCGACTTTAGGGTTACGCAGCCCACGTTCATATTGACTGATAAGGGTATATGAAACACCTAATTTGTCTGCGAGCTCCTGTTGCGTCATCTTTGCTGACTTTCGGGCTTCTCTTATCCGTTCGCTGATATTCATGAATAATCACCTCACAACCAGTACTTGTCCTCCTTGTTAGACCCGGCCCAGCCAAGTAAATACTCCACCGGCTCAACTGGTTCTTTAAGCAGCTTATGTACCAATGTCGGCCCCCCTTATTGAACGACGGTGTTTTTCTGCATCCACTCCACAAAAGCAAATTTGGGAACAATGATTCGTTTCCCCACGGTTAGCCGAGGAAATCCCCGTGAATTGACTAAAGCGTAAGCATGGGGCTTAGATATGCCCAGCACGGCGGCCACATCTTCAACACTTAGGCCAACGGGCAATGCGTCTATACTAGTAGGGCGGGCGGCTGTCTTTTGCATGTGCGTTCATCCTTTCCGTCACAATGACTTAGTTCCCCTTATGTTCCCGCCCTCTTCGGAGGGCGGCTTGTTTTGTCGCGCCGCCGTGGTTGCCTACGGCAGAGCCTGCTTGAAGGTAATCCAATTGTCGTGATTCCTTGTTAGACCCGGCCCAGCCAAGCAAATACTCCACCGGCTTCCCGGTGAGTCTCCACAGAGCATAAAGTTCTTTGTCAGTCCAGGGCCCCTTGTTGCATAGTTTCCGGCTCAGTGAGTTGACGCAAATGCCAAGGGCTTCGGCAAAGGCCTTCCGGTTCATATTGAGCCGGACTCTCTCCGCTTCGATATTTACGTAATATACGTTTCGGCTCATTATGTATCCCCAGCCTCACGCCGCCCTTACCGGGGCGGTATTTTTTATGCCTGTACCGGCTTGTTCCTCCCGATTCAGGCGCCGCGTTTGCCGCGGCGGGACGCCCATCTGGTTTTGTCCACCGCCTCAAGGAACTCCGGAAGAAAGTATGAGGCGTTCACGCCGATATGATAATCGGGAACCGAATTCTCGGCTATAAACGCCCGCACCGAGCTAACGTCGCGCCCTGTCGTATCTTTGAGCTGCGTCAGCGAGTAATACCACTGCAGGAGGGCCTTCTTGCCGACGGAAGGCGCCAGGCGCCTGTTTATGTGCTCTACGAGTGATTGCATCAGATCCGTATCAAGGCGCAGCGCAATGCCGGACTCTCTCAGTGCATAATAGAATTGATCCATCATCTGTTCATCAAGGACGGTCGCGTTGCTCTTGGCGATCTGCTCTATCGTCTTCCAGTTCATGAAATGGGGGGTCCTTTCTTCTATTAGCTGATTGCGTCAAAGAGAGAAAGCCGAGATATTTGGGTATAATGGTGGGTAACCATTTGTTGGCAATGTGGTAACATAAAGGTTTTGTTTGATATGCTATTAATATATGGATATGATGGTAACAATAGGAAGGAGGTGAAATTCGTGCCGAATGATCTGCATCGTAACCCACAATACGGTTTGCGCATCCCAGAAAGTTTAATGGATAAGTTGAAGTATATTGCTGGAGCTAGTGGTCGATCAGCCAACAAGGAAATTGAACAACTCATATTGGCGCACGTCGTTAAGTATGAGAAGGAATACGGGCCGATTGATCTCGATTCGGAAGACTACCTCTTTATACGCAAACGAATTAAGTCCGACGTTGACTAATTAATTAAAGGAAGAGCATCGACCGTATCTGACTTCGAGATAGATACAGGTGTAGTATCCGTATCATCCGCGAAAAGCACTGCGAAGTCAACGGATAAAGTGCCAAGAAGGTTTTTGCAAATTTCAATTGCTTCTGGGATAGTAAAATCGCTTCGTCCGTGAAGTTTATTTCTTGCGGCGGCTTCACAACACCCTAAAGTATTTTGGATAGCCAGCACAGGGTTGTTATATCCAAGCCGGAATAGTTCCGCTTTCAAAGCACGTTTCGTTGGGTTACCTCCTCACACTACCGATGTCGGTAGTATTCTATTACCGCTATCGGTAATTGTCAAGGGCTTTAAAAAAAATATTTTACCGTTCCCGGTAGTAATTCATTGACAAAGGGCCAAACAGATTGTATTATATTAAGTAGGAGTGAAACATGTATGTATAGTTATGATACAGAAGAGATGATTATTCGTATTAAGAAACTTAAAAAGAATCTTGGTTTTACGAACGAACAGCTTGCTGAAAAGTCCGGTGTTGCTGTAGGAACTATTAATAAGGCGCTTGGAACTGAAACAAAAGAGCCATCACTCAGCACTGTAATAAAGATTTCTAGTGCCCTTGGGGTGAGCGTGAATGAGTTAATTTTTGGACAAGAAAAAAAACCGGAAGACACTGACGACCTTCCGGTTGAAGAGAAACGCAGGATTCTTATGGATTTAGCTCAGAATGGGGACATCGAAACAGTCAAGAAGTTAGCCGATTTAATCAAAGTGGTAGATGCTTGGCGAGACAGTGAAGGCGGCTAATATCTTCGTCATTCATCCGCTGTATCCTTTTCGACATTTCTGTGCGCAAACATGCGTCCGTTTCGGTTTCGTATACCCCCGCATTGTTTGTCGCCCATTGCTTGCAGCAATCCTCGTTTTTTTTCTGTCCTATGTTCTTGTCCACGAACTGCGCCTCCAAACTGTTATGTATCAAGACGTAAAGGGTATATTGGAAGAATACACCATTTCCCATAATTTGTCAATTTTCTTTTTTATAATGCAATAACATAAGAAACTGGGTATTGGAGGCTTGACTTTTCGTATCCACACATTTATAATATATGTATCCACATTTAGTTGGGAGGTTGATAATGTCACCGAAAACAGGGCGTCCCCCATCTAATGACCCCAAAGAACTGAACACGCGAATCAGGCTATCAGCTGGGGACATAGAAAAGCTAGATTTTTCTGCTAAGGTTTTTGGGCTGACCAAGGCAGAAATAATCCGGCGGGGTATTGATCGAATGTATGCCGAGGCCCAAAAACTAAAATAGAGAACACCCGCCTGCCCCGACCAAGAGACGACGAGTGTTCCCCCATCGACAGGGTTTCCCCTATCTGGAATCTATTATACCCGATTGGGGGCTGCTGTCAAACATGAATTTGAAAGGAGTCCTTTTTTCATGCCCGAAAATAAAAACACACTGCTGCCCTGCCCATGCTGTGGCCGCGCTGCGGCGCTTGCGAAAGAACAATCCGCAGTGAAGCACCGGCCTATGCGCTTGCTGTTCATGAACGACCGCAAGCCGCACGAGCCTTATGGCAAGACGGCCAAAGAAGTCTACGCCAAAGTGGCGCAAGGAGGCAAGGAGGTAACCAGTAATGAGTGGGATGGCTGATTTCGATCGCATGTACTTCAAACTGTTCAGGGCGATCACCGCCGCGGTTGAGATTCTTCAGACCGCGCAGGCAGAGGCAGAGGAAATTTATATTAGCTATGAACCCGGTATCAAACATCTCACGATTGAGGAGGTTCCCCATGAAAAAGAATGAAAAGCCGACAGGAAAAAAGAATGAAAAGCCGAAAGAAAAAAAGACGTATGCCTACAAGCGCGTGACATTCTATTACAATGGCAAGCGTTACGAGGCGACGGGCAAGACACTTAATGAAGCCCATGCCAAAGCCGCCAAGAAGAAGCTCGCGCTGGAAAACGGCGAAATCGGGCTGAGCTCCGATATGACGGTTGCGCGGTGGGCGGCGGAGTGGCTGGAGACATACAAGGCTAACGTAGTCGGGGAAGCGCACTACTATCGGCTGTCACATATGATAACCGGCGTTATCGTACCGGCCATAGGCACTCTCAAACTAAAGCAGGTGAAAGATGTGCATCTGCAAAAGATACTGAACAGCCGGGCGGGATACAGCAAGTCGGACTTGTCCAAACTGCGAATCATTATGCGTTCCATGTTCCGCCGGGCGCGCATTTCGCGGTTGATTCCCTATGACCCGGCTGAGGATTTGGTTCTGCCCGCCGCAAAGGAGGGAACGCACAGGAGCATTACCGACTACGAGCGCGAGAAGATACTCGCCCTGGCGGAAACCCATTATGCCGGCCTGTGGATAAAGACGATGCTGTACTGCGGCCCGCGTCCGGGCGAAACCAGGGCGCTTGACTGGCGACATGTGGACTTCGAAAATAAAGTCATACATGTGGAACAGGCCATGAAGGCAGGCACCACACGGATCGGCGATCCGAAGAGCGCCGCCGGTGTCAGGGATATTCCGATACCGGACGAGCTTTATGCGGCCCTCAAGGCGGCCCCACATGACAACCCGTTTGAACCGGTATTTAAACAACTGTCAACTGGCAAGCGGCACTCGCAGGATAGTATGCAGGGTATGTGGGAAAGCTTTAAACGTGAGCTTGACATATCCATGGGCGCGAAAGTCTATCGCAATAAAATCACAGTTAGCGCAGTAGCTACTGACCTTGTCCCCTACTGTCTGCGCCATACATACTGTACTGACTTAGAGACCGCCGGTGTTCCTATCAATGTAGCCCGTTATTTAATGGGACACGCTAATATTGCCATGACTTCAAAGATTTATACCCACACCACAATAAAAACGCTTAAAGACGCGGCCGCTAAGATAAACACGCATCACAAAAAAGCGCCGAAAGATGCCGCCGATAAAATAAACCAAAATCCTTGACATGCCGATAGGAATTCCGTATAATTGGAAGCGCGTCGGAAAATGGATGGTGGAAAATCAAGTGGAAAAATCCGTGGAAACGTTGCAATAGATTGATTCCCAAAGGTTCTGCAGTCCGCAGGTGCTATCTATAACTATTTTCCCGGATTCACTGTGAAAGCCTTGCGGCACAAGCATTACATGGCTTTCATCTTCCTTTCCCCAACTATGTTTTTTACCGGTTTCCCCCTGTTTTTCACGATAATACGGTGGGAAATACGGTGGAAAAGATTCTGCGCCCCCTTTCTCCCCTATCCTCTTTCGACGCCAAATCACTACGGCGGGTGTATCACCCGTCGGGAAAGAGGAGCGGCATGGAAACCTATTTCAAAGCGCTTGACGAAATTGAAGACGCAATTGAGAACCTACCCTTCACCGATGCCGAGAGGCTGGTATTCTCAGTATACATAGCCCAAATGCGCAGGGCCCTCACCAGCTGGGACGCAGGCAAAGCGGAATCCTTGACATGAACTGAACGGTTGCGAACAAGAAGGCCGGGGGTGGTTAGCCCCCGGCCCTCTGCTTGGTGCCCAGTGCCTTTTGACGTTTCCTACCATGCCCGGGGGTCTCCTCAATTTTGAGGAGACCCCATATGTTGTGGGATTATAGCTGCTAGGCTGCCGCGTCCATTAAGGACTGGCCTACCGCTTCGGGCATAGTCAGTGTCATCTTATAGTTGTTGGTGCCGTTCCCGCTGTCAATCGTGACCACGACGTTATATTTGCCGGCGTCAATGTAAAACTGCTTACTGCTCTTGGCGCTGAATGTACCAAGCGTGACCGTCGCGCCTGTGACTATGTTAATCAGCTTGACCGTCATGCTCACTTTGCCGCTGATGTTGGTAATACTCAAATCCATGATTCCGGACGCGTCGGCCACGACGCCGGTGTGGATGATCGTGATGGGCGCCTTGCCTTGACCGGTGAAGTTGTACGAAACACGCGGAAGTTTTGTCTCAACTGGCTGTTTAGCTGTCACCGTCACTGTCCGGGTATCGCTCACTGTGTTGCCGCCCGCGTCGGTCACCGTGTACGTGAGGGTGTAGTTGCCGGGGGTTTCTGTGTCCACCAAGCCGGTGACAACGACCTGATCCGTGATGTCAACGCCCAGGCAATCCACGGCGATGTAACCCGGTTCTGTGTAAGTGCCGCCCGCTTCCAGCTGGATGTCAGCCAAACCGTTCAATGTCAGCGTCGGTGGGCTATCATAAATTGGGGTCTGTGGGGGTTCGTTCAAGGTTTCCATGGCCAGCTGCAGCGTCTTGCCGCAGTCAATTAGGCCGTAACCGGTCTCAATGTTGTAACCGCCGCCCAGTGGTTTGGCGCCCTGACGAATCAAGTCGTATACCTGGTCATTGGTCAAGTTGGGATTGACCGCCAGAATCAGCGAGGCCAGTCCGGACACCTGAGGAGAGGCTATGGAAGTGCCGCCCGCGCTCGAGTAACCGCCTGTGGCTGCCGTGGTATAATTGCCCCATCCGGCCACTACGTCCATACCTGTGCCATAGTTGGAAGTAGAATAGCGCGATACACCGTTAATTGTCGCCCCTGCGGCGATGACATTGGGATAACGCGCCGGATACGCGAGACTGTCACGGCTGTCATTGCCGGTGGCTGCCACAAGCACGCAGCCCTTGTCATAGGCATAGTCAATGGCACTTTTGAGCGTGATACTGTCGGATACGGAACCCAGGCTCATGTTAATCACCTTCGCGCCGTGGTCAGCCGCCCAAACGATGCCTTTGGCGATGTTTGCGGTACTCAGCAGGCCGCTTGCGTCGTCCACCTTGATTGGCATAATTTTCGCGTTCCAATTGAGTCCGGCGACACCGTTTTTGTTGTTGCCGATTGCGCCGAGGATACCGGCGACCATGGTTCCGTGTCCCACCGTGTCGCTGTTGGGCGACAGCCCATCCACCGCCGCGTAGCCGGGGAGCAAGGCTGGCAGATCGGGATGTGCGGCGACGCCTGAATCGACGACGGCAATGATCGGGCCGCCCTCTCCGGTGGTGATGTCCCAGCCCGCCGGGGCATTGATCAAGTTGTCGTAAAAACTTTGATAATTCACATAATATGTATCGTTGGGCGTGAGCGTAAACTGCGCTATGTAGTTTGGTTCAACATATTCGACGAATTTGTTGTTTTTAAAACGGTTTATGACAGCTTCAGGATTCTTAGACAAGTCATCCGTCTTGAGGACATAGACGCCCAATGCCTTCACAAAGCCAATCTTTTCTAACTTGTCGATCTCATGTTGAAGCTGTTTTTCCTGACCGGGCACCGTCGAAGGATCGACAAATTTGATGATGATCTCGTTTGGGACATAGGCGCTGGTATCCACTTGTGCCGCCGCCGGAATCACCGGGAAAATCATTGCCAACATGCACATGGTTAGGATAAATATGAGTACTCTTTTCATGTTTAATCCGCCTTTCTTGTTGATTTATTTTGGTGTTTAAGACAAGACCGGGGTTTACCCCCCGGCCTTGCCTTTTGGGCCCGTTATTCGTGGTGGATAGTCGTCATTGCAATTCCACAAGCATCCTGTACCGTTCCATCAACGCGGCGACGATGCCTGGCTCATCCATGTTGGCTGGCAGTCCATACAGTGCCGCAACCGCTCTGTCTAGCGCCTGGTGGGCTTTTAGCAGTTCCGATGGCATAATTCGCGGATCGTACAAATCGGCAAGACTGCTGAATGGAAACATGTCCCGCGCGTCAAGGACAGCTTGCGCCAGTTTTTCTATTACTGCTTTTTGTTTGTCGGTTACGTCCGGCCAAGGGAAGTTGTTGTAGACAATGTCTTTGGAATAACGGTAACGCATTTCAAGGCGCCCACAAATTGCTCGCATCCATGACATATGGACATTTGATGTTAATATGCCGAAATGATAAAGCGCAGCGTTGGGAATTATCAATGTAGCGTCACTTGCTATGGTTGTCGCGGATAAAAAACCGATAGGGATATAGCGGCGACATTCAGATGACACTATGGGAACGACAATATAATCTGTGTTAGGCTGTCTGATTTCCTGAAATAATGCTGGCGTTTCAGCACTTTTTTGCGTTGCTGCCGCCACACTCTTTGCTCGGAATGCCCGTACACTTTCGACACGTTTTATCACTGTTGGGCATTTTTTCAGTTCGTTTGGGTTTGCGCCCACCATCCAAAGACACCAACGAGATTTTTTGTTGATAAATTCATCCGCGCCCATAAAGCGGCGTATATACTTTTCAGATAGTGGATCGGCTTTAAGGAAGTCAGGCAAATCAACATCTTCGATTATCAAGTGGCCTCCATCGGTGGGGCCGTTACCCGTTATCATTTGGGGCACATCACAGAGCGGCTGCTGACGGCTCTCAATGAAAACATCCGGCGAATCCACAAGGTACGGATTGATGTTTGCGGCTGCAAGTTCGATGTCACCATCGTAAATGACTTTTTCACCGTTATATGCCGCGCTGAACCCGACAATCACGCAATGTACCGCTGATTTTCCTTTGGCCTCATTACTCCATTTGAACGTTCGATAGGCAAAATCAATGTGAATACCGAACGCGTCAAAAAGCGGTTTCCAAACAGCGGCCACTTGTTCTCCTTGTGTGATAGAATTCGTGGAAACGAAAGCGGCGCGGATTTGCGTGCCCGACAAATATTGTACCGCTTTGTAATACCACGCCGCTACGTAGTCAATTTTTCCGGCGCGTCTTATGGGCTTGCCATTTGTGTCGAGGCAGACAGCCAAAACATCGCTTTTTTGCTCCTTGGTTTGGTTTGAATAACCCGCATAGGGCGGATTCCCGAGAATATAATTCAATTCTTCCTTTGGAACCACGCTATTCCAGTCAATGCGCAGGGCGTTTCCATGCACAATTGTCGCGCTCTGTGTCAGTGGCAAGCGAGCGTAATATTGCCCGAACTGCTCTGACACGAGCAAATTCATCTGGTGGTCAACCAGCCACATACCCACCCGCGCTATCTGACAGGAGAAATCCTCGATTTCAATTCCGTAGAACTGCTCCACGCTCACTTTGAGCAGGGACGAAATATCTATCACCCTCTGGTTGTTATTGGCTTTCATTTTCAGAACTTCAAGCTCCAGCCGCCGAAGTTCGCGGTAGGAGACAATCAGAAAATTGGAACAACCACATGCCGGATCCAAAAATTTCAACCACGCGATCTTATCATGAAACTGATCCAGCGCGGCAGGGTCTGTCTTTACCCTGTCAAATTCTTTCCAAAGATCGTTCATAAATAGCGGGTTGATCAGTTTCAGGATGTTTTCTTCGCTGGTATAGTGGGCGCCCAGTTCCCGGCGCTTTTGCCTGTCCATGACGCCCTGAAACATTACGCCGAAAATGGTGGGCGAAATTTTGCTCCAATCAAGACCCGCGCAGTCTATTAAAGTCTGCCGCATTTTCGCGTCAAACTCAGCTGTTAGCAGCAGTTTCTCAAATATGCCCAAATAGCAATTTTTTTTCACAGCCCCAGCGCCTTCATCGTCACCGGCCCGGCCACACCATCAGATGCCAGTCCCCTTTTCCGCTGGAAATCCTTGACGGCGGCCTCGGTACCCGCGCCAAACTGCCCGTCCACCGAAAGCCGGCCCCCATTTTGATTGAGCGCAGTTTGCAGTTTCTTGACAGCCTCACCTGTCGAACCCAGCCGAAGTGTCTCCGGGGACGTGGCCGGCGTGACGATCCAGAACTGCTTGCCCTGCTTCTCGATCACATCCCGGCTGCAGCTGTTGCGCTGCGCGGAAGCCGGGTCGATTGTGTAGAACCGCTGGTTGAACGGGTCATAGTCCCGCAGTTCTATGTAATGGCCGTTCTTGGTGTAGTCGCCGGGCCCCATGCTGGCGATTACGCCGTCGCCGTCGGTGAGCGCGGCGATGGCGGTGTCGGCCCTGCTGACCTGCATTGTCTTGCACCCGTACTTCGCAGCGACGGGGGCGAAGAAGCTCCAGCTGGTCCCGTCATTTGCCGTGCGGTACCCGCCAATCACGGCGGCTTTGCACAGCTCCGGAGGCTCAACGCGTTTGCCGTAGGCGCTCATCGCGACGGCTAGAGACGTCGGCCCGCAGCCGCTATTGGCGATTGTCTGGGAATTGTTGCCGGCTGAGGTGTATACGATAGCCCCCCAGCGCGTGTCATTTTGGCGGTAGGGAACGATTGAGGCACCGCCATTGAGCAGCAGTTCCCACGTTTTGGGGCCGCAGATGCCGTCGACAACGAGCTTGTACGCGGTTTGGGCCGCTTTGACATCGGCAAAACCTTCACGCTTCAATCGGTCGCGCAGAAAAGAAACGGCAGGGTGTGTGTCACCCTGCCGTACGGTTTGCGGGACAGTGTTTGCGTAGACCGGCATTATCCCTCACCCTGCCCTTCTAAATCCTCTTCCGGCGGCGGAGCTGCGATCAGTTCATCGTTGTCCGGGATGTTGTCAGTCTTAATCTTGGTTTCGCTCATTGTAATTGTACCTCCTTACGTTTTATTGGTGTTCAGGAATGCCGCTTCTATTGTCCCCAGCGTGGTAATGATGGACTGCGTCACACCGCTGTTGTGTTCCAACGCCTGCGCCGCCCTTTCCA
>Ga0123357_10013763_pt1 | contig 10520 bp, 8 predicted proteins | sample TergutEmb28metaG_FD_89873 | JGI IMG/M metagenome (GOLD analysis project Ga0123357, IMG submission 89873) | Embiratermes neotenicus P4 segment gut microbial communities from Petit-Saut dam, French Guiana - Emb289 P4 | ecosystem: Host-associated > Arthropoda: Insects > Digestive system > Gut ...
GGCGGGGGGGGGGGGGGGGGGGGCGGGGGGGGGGGGGGGGGGGGGGGGGGGGGGGTCACAGTGAACGTCAGCTGAAAAGTCGCGCACGCGCCCTCGTGTGAAGCAACACAACAATTAACAAAACCTCTTTTTTCTCAGATAATTGGATGCCTTTTGTGCGCCCATCATTGGTTGCGCATGCGCAGTTATTACTCAACCAACGCTGACGTCGCGGAGTAGGGAGCCTCTGTGTGACACAATCACAGCGAAATGGAACGCAGCCGAACAAACCGATCGAACTAACGGTACACCAGCAGTCAATGCGACTGAGGCATGGGTATGATCTGTGGGCATGGCGGACGGCTAAACCCAAACTTTAAAATATTACATATGTAACAGACTGCCCACGAGAACCACAGTCTTGAACATTTTACATCTTTACAATACTTGCTGAAATACAGTTTCGTCTGTCTTTTTATGGGTGCGAAATTTGGTATCTGACATGCAGGAAGAACAATGACTGAGAGTGTCTCAGAACTGGCTACAGAGGAAGGTATTTGGTCCTAAAAGAGAGTAAGTTAACAGGAGACTGGAGAAAAGTGTACAATGAGGAGCTTCATTGTTCGTACTGCTCACCGAAATATTGCTAGGGCAATCAAGTAGGGGAGAATGAGACGGACAGAGCGTGCAGCACGTACGGGGGAGAGTAGAGGTGCAAACAGAGTTTTGGTGAGGAATTCTGAGGAAAGGGAGTGCTGCTAAGACGTACACGAGAATGGAAGTATAATATTAAAATAGGGTTTAAGTAAATAATATGGGACATTGTGGACTGGATTTGTGTGGCTCAAATGAGAGCCAAGTAGCTGACTGTTGTACACCTGCCAGTTCCACAACAAGCGGGGAATCCCTTGACTAGCAGAGGAACCGAAGATTCAATTCCCTGCGCGATGTGACGTTGTGTCTGTCGGTATCAGGGTCAGTCTGTTATTTTGGACGAACCCTCGAAACGTCGGGAGTTATTCCTCCAACGACACAGTGCCACATCCCAGAAGTCTCGAATCTTTAGCACCACCGCTGCGCGAGCCTGAAATTTCGCGCAGTCAAGCTGCTCAAGAAAGACTCCTGCTCTGCGGACGGAAACCATCGCTACAGATGCTGACCGCGTCCTTAGTCAACCGTAAATCAGACATACATATCAATCTAGTGATATCGAGAGTACTACAAGTTTCGGCTGTCTACATCAGCCATCATCAGGTCGGGTACTGGTTCACACAACGAGTCAAGGGGAGAGGCCTGTCCTTACAAAGAGTGGAATAAAGCTGTTATAAAATTATAATAATTATTATTATTGTTGTTTCGAAAACGGAATAATAAACCGCGTGAAATTAATATATAGGTTATGTTACTAAACTTCTAACATAATCCAATTAATTTAATGTCTTTTATTATTCCGTTTTTCCGAATTATAATAATTATAATTATTTTATAATAACTTAGCACCCACTGTTTTTAAGCAGAGGCCTCTCCCCTTTTGTTCCGAACTGATGATAGTTGATGTGGACAGTCGAAACATGTACTAGTATCAAAACTAATCCAAGGACACAAGATTTACGTAGCTGTGTTTATAGGCAGTAAGACAGCACCTTACTGATAAGGAAAACACACACACAAGGACAAGGTCACCTAAGGTTAAATATATATGTTAAAGTATTCCGCAATATCTGAGAGCCTGCTGCATGATGTGACGCATTTTTGTGCAAGTCATGCTGAAGTGTGACAAATTCTGAAGAAATGTTCATATTGTTGTGTCCATATTAAGCCTCTCGCCAGTTTTAGAGACAGAATAAGCATATGTAGTATCCAGTAAGCAACTACAGCGATAAACCAGCACGGGTTTTCTTGTCAGGCTGAATGATCTCCAGCCGCAGAAACAATAACCGATTGTTTAATTGCAATTCCAATACAGCCTACTGTCACTAACAGCACTCGCAGTTAGTACGGTGTCAGTTCCAATGAAACTGACAAGTCAGTGCACATCTACACATGTAAAACTATCCGTTCTGATCCTAATAATTTGATCTTCAGCCCACCATACACACAATTGCACTAGAAACAGAAGAAATGAGACATAGAAGCGAGCGCATTCACTACATACAATACATGTGACCAACTGCAAAGAGGGTGGTTTTCATAAGTCTATGTATATTTTACTATCGCCACTGAGTGATTCGAGCATTGGCCATATGTAAAAATCAATGGTGTCCAGCGTTGAACATTCAGAAATTCTGCACTATGCCCACAGAGAGCATTTATGTGTGTTGTGTGAATCTCAGAACAAACATCGATTATTTCGCAATACAGCATTCATTTAACAACCCAGACTCAGTGACTTTACTGCGCGGTACGAGTTGAATGTTCATAATTAATTTAGGTTAATAGTAATTCTTTAATGTGGTTCACAAGCCTGTCTAATTCATCAGGTTGTTTAAATACGTACCATGCCTGCATACTTTAAACAAATTCTGTACCAAAATCAATATTTTGTGCTGCAGCTTGTAAATGTCTTACAAAAGTCCGCAAGAAAATGAGATTGGAAATGAAATAAGGACACAATATGTTTCTGCGTTATGAATCACTACTCGACATTGTATCCACAAACACGTCTTTGCAATGTACAATTCTGAAGGTGTTGATGACATTCCAAATGAAGACAACTACATTTTCCCCCCTTACATATGTTATTATGTGGCGAAAGAGACAAAATCAGGCTTAAGAAAAATTCATGCTGCCCCACGTGGATAGGACCGGCGTCCATCGCCGCAATGTCCTGCTTAGAACTTGCGCTTCGTGCACAGGGGACCAATGTTTCGACTGTAAGCATAGAGACCAGCTGTCCTAACACATTTTCCTGGTTTTCCTTAGTCACTCCACTTAAAGACAAGGAGAGTACATAAAAAAAACCACATGCATTCCACGTCATGGTTATCCTCCTAGCTTGCGCAGTTGAGAAACTGCCATTAAATAAATTGATAATTAGTTTTGCCTTCATTACATTCAATGCAATTCTTGTGGTAAACGCAATGAATGTCAGTGACATCCTCCAGAATTAGACGTTGCGTAAACTGTAAGGCAACGGGATTCCAGTGTCACAGTGACAAATAGAGACATCTATCAACCGACTCCTCAACTGCATTCCTCAGGCCAACAATAAACAGGAAGACGGTTCGTGATTTAAGGTCCCACTTCACGAAAATTTCACGCTGAAATTGATGGAATGCATACAGAAATATTTACTGATACAGTAAGGAAATTATACACACTTACTGGGTTCTGCGTCTTGCAATTTACATTGCCATCACGTGAAAGAATAAATGAAAGCTACGGAAAAATGAGCCGTACAATTTCAATTCGTCACATCTGTGTTATTCATGCGTACAAATGAAGAATGAAATTAGAAGGTAAGGTCGTGAATGAAGTACGAGGGAAATACACATCGTAGAATACCGATGTTCGTAATTCACTGGGACTGATAAAGCCGTCAGAACGCTTAGTGGATTGCGAGAACTTAGGTAATGCCCTTAAAGAAAGTATAAAAATAACCTCGAACAGCATAAACAGCATGAAGGTTTGCCTACTTGAATAATACCCTCGGTGTGAGTGAGTGGCTGAGGGCCAAAGGGGTAGTATGTGGCCCTAAGGGCGCATGGCTTGCTGACAGCTGTGTACTGCTAAAACTCAGGAAATGCCATCTATTCCTACCAAGTCCCATATATGCGTGTCCATGTCACCCCACCTCGAATAAAAAACACAGTTTCGAAATATAAGGAAGCAAAAACCGGATCGAACTGCCAAGGACAACCCTGCGAAGGATTAAAAGACTTGAGAGTTGGCTCATGGAATATGTTATCGCTATGTCGGCCGGATGCCCTTAAGATGCTATTATCACAACTAGATTCATAGAAGTTGGCCATTACTGCCATACAAGAAATAAGATGGAAAGGTGAAGGAACAATAGATAAAAAGAATCATACTATCTTTCGTAGCTGCGATAAGAAACATCACATGCTTGGAACAGGATCCATAGTAAGTAAGAGGATTAAACGCCTATTTACAGGCTGTAAAGCCAAAACACCCAGAATATGTAAAATACGTGTTGGAGGACAATTTTTTTTAACAACAGTCTCGTCTGTGTACATGCATCAACAGAAGAAAAAGATGATGATGAAAAGGAGAATTTCTATGAAGATCTGGATCAGATGTATAATCATACATCTGGATCAGATGTATGAGCAGTGCCCAAAGAGACGTAAAAATAATCATCGGGGATCTTAATGCAAAAATAGGGCAAGAAGAGATTTACAGACTTATTACCGGAAAGTACAGTTTACGTACTTCATCCAGTGACAACGGAACTAGATTTATAAATTTTGCATGTTCTAAAACATGGTGGTAGCAAGTACATTGCTCAGTCTTAAAGACATACATAAAATGACATGGAGATGCCTTGATGGACAAATTTTCAATCAGGTAGATCACCTCCTAATAGAGGCAAGACATGTATGTAATGTAATGGATGTAAGGACTTTTAGAGGAGCTAATATATCATAATGTCAAAGATCAGAAGTCGAATTTACGACGCAAGGAAAACGTATGGTTCTTAAGCTAAAAAGAAATTAATAGTGAGAAATTGGAGAGTCCTGAAATTTCATCTGCATATAGAGAAAAACTAAACGAGTACTTAACAAGACATGTTGATGATAACGATAACAATGACGATATTAACGAGGTGTGGACGCATCTTAAAAATGCCATTACGCAAACAGCTGGCACCATTTTGGAAAGAATAGAAAGAGTGACATACAAAGAATGGTTTGATGCAGAATGCGAACAGGCAACAATCAGCAAAAACAATGCATACGAAAGGATGCAACAAAGAAATTACACTCGGAAAGTAGTGGAGGAATATAGAACTGCCAGAAGTGAGGAAAAAAGAGTACAAAAACAAAAGAAGAAGACATTTATTGAACGTGCACTTGTGGAACTGGAATGTCTCAGAAGTAACAATGAAAGCAAATCCTTCTATCAAAAATTAACAAAAGCAGAAATGACTTTCATCCTAGAACAATATTATGTCGAAATAAAGAAGGAAAGCTTTTAAGCGAGGAGGATGATATACTCAGTAGATGGGCGGGACATTTTGATGAACTGCTGAATAAAGAACTTTCCGATTAACATGTTACTAGCCAGAAAACTTATCAAGTATATTCAGACATCGTGAACCTACTCCAACACTAGATGAAGTATAAAATGGCATACAAAAGCTTAAGGATTACAAAGCACCAGGAATAGATCTTATACAGGCAGAAGTAATAAAGAAAGTCAGTCCAGACTTTGATGAATGTACGCACCAGTTAATAACAAAAATCTGGACAATTGAAACCATACCAAAAGACTGGAATTGGAGTATCATCTGTCCTACACACCACAAGAAAGACGTGACAATATCCTCAAATAATAGAGGAATAAGCCTACTATGTGTTGCTTATACGATCTTCTCCAACATCTTGTTTAACAGGCTTATGCCCCAAGTAGAGAAAGCCATTGGCGATTACCAATGTGGTTATCGCAGGGAACGGTCCACAGTAGACCAAATCTTCACTGTACGTCAAATACTTGAAAAATGTAGTGAAAATGGAAAGGATACACATCACCTCTTTATTGATTTTGAGGCGTCTTATGACAGCATAACTAGACGTAGCCTATATGCAGCCATGGAAGAGATGAATATACCACGAAATCTGATTGGCTTAGTCAAGGCCACGGTGAATAACACTCAATGTGCAGTTAAGATACAGAACAGATTATCAGAACCCATTAACGTTAAAAACGGGGTTCGACAGGGGATGCATTGGCTTGTTTACTGTTTAACCCTTATCCAGCTAACGTGGAGAATATGGTGAGCTCCTAATAACGCCAGCAAATAACAGATGGGATTTAATTCGGCGTTTCAAGGGTTAATATAGCATTAGAGAAAGTTATGAGAGATGCTGCTGTAAATGTAAGAGGTACCATCTTTTATAAGTCTGTTCAAATTTTAGCATATGCTGACGATATAGATATAATTGAAAGAACTCAGTCAGCTATGATTGAGGCATTCGCCAGTATAGAAAAAGCAGCTACGAGCATGAATCTGTTCATTAATCAAGAAAAAAACCAAATATATGCCAGTAACTAAGAAGAGCCATGCAGGTTATCCTCACTGTCTAGAAGTCGGACCATACAAATTTCAAGATGTTCATAGTTTCACTTACTTAGGGTCAGACGTCATCTGTAATAATATCAGTGCAGAAATCCAAAAACCTATCCTAGCCGCAAACAGGTGTTTTCACGGACTGAGAAAGCATTTGAGGTCCCATTTAACCTCAAAAACACTTAAATATTGATGTATAAAGTACAGATTAGACCTGCACTTACATAAGCCTCCGAAACACGGACTCTATCTAAAACAAATGGGCGGCGGTTGTCTGTTCGGAAGAAAGGTGCTTCGATGTATCTTTGGAGCGAAACAAGATAAGGAAACGTGGCGAAAAGGAGCAACTTTGAACTATACGAAGAATTTAATGAACCAAACATTGTTAATTACATCAAAGTCAACAGACTAACATGGGCTGGGCACTGATGTGTATGAATAATGATAAAATTCTTAAAAAAAAATATTCAACACCAAACCGGATGGAGTAAGAAGAGCTGGAAGACCGAAACTACGATGTGAAGATGGAGTTGATCAAGACATGAGGATACTGGAGGACAAGAATTGGAAGAAGTTCGCCCTCGACAGGGATGAATGGGCAAAGCTTCTGAAGAAGACCAAGGCCCATCAGGGGCTGTCGAGCCAATGATGATGATGATGATGATGAGTGAGTGGCTGAGTCACATCTTGTTCACCACGGCCACCACTGTTATCAGGTTGCGTGTTCTCTGTGAGGTGCGGGTTGAGACTGAAGACACAGTTAAAGAATGAACATATAATGCAGCATCGCACAACCAAATGGCAGTATTCTGATGAAATTAACACGCGGGTTCGTGTAAGCATTAAGAACTGACCAATGAAAAGTGACGTTGAGCAGCGCGTGAAGATTAAGGCGGTACTTCATATGAAGTCACGTGGCCATTTTTTAAATAAAATTTATATTGGTCGTTATGTAAAGTTCCCGTCATTCTTGTCAGATTTTAAAGAAGCTTGAATTTTCTTCAAATTTCATGAAATTCCGCCCAGTGGCAGCTGAGTTGCTCCATGCGGACGGATGGACAGGACGAAGTTAAGAGCCGCTTTTCGCAGTTTTGCGAAGGCGCCTACAACCCAGTCGTTTAATGCTGTACAGGGAAATAATCTCTGTTTGTTCTGAGATCCATGCAAAACACACTGTGTGGGCCAAACGTAGAGTTTACAAATGTTAAACAGGTTTAAAGGGTTCAGATGGTGCATATGATAGTTCACACTCAGTTCGGAACAAAAATAAAATTTAACTCGAAACTTATTTCCTTCTCAGCAAACAGCGCCAACGTTAACAAAAAATGTCCAGCATATGGAGAACACAACAAATTGCCAGTCAACCGCCAGATGTCAGTATCGTGCGCAATGTCTGTTCTGCCATCTGTTGAAGCAAATACTGCACTTTCGTCCGTATTGCTTCCTGCATTGAGTTCTATTGCTTTTGTGCCAAGTCGGTGGAGTTTAATTTCTAAAGTTCCTGGCAACTAGTTTACTTCTATCCATATTTAGCTCTTGCAAAAATGTTTAGAACATGTTGAAGTCACCTCAAGAAGCAACTGCCTGTAATTCAGAAATCACCTGCTGTTCGGAACGCTCTCCCCAAAATACAGACGCACAATAGTAACATTGGCGATGTTATACGGTACGGTACATGAAATACCAACTAAACACATACCTATTTAGGCGAGTTCACAAAATTGCGAAAAGCGACTATTAGCTTCGTCATGTCTGTCTCCCTGTCCACATGGAACTCGGCTCTCACTGGACGGACTTTTCATGAAATTTGATAATTGAGTTTTTTTTTTCTTCGAAAATATCACGATAAAATTCAGGTTCCATGAAACTCTGACAAAAGTAGCATCTACTTTTCATGAAGATCTATGCACAGCACATTAAAATCTCGCTTAATGTTTGCTAGCATGAGGCACTTTTCAGACAAATGCTGCAGAGAAAGCCAAAACACACAATTTATGTTCTATAACCTTTTTCCTGAAAATCGTGACTTTATGAGATAATGTGGAAAAATACTGTACAGCTGGACAGACCACATTTGGCAATACTGTACAGCTGGACAGACCACAGTTGGCAATACTGTACAGCTGGACAGACCACAGTTGGCAATAAACAGCATGCGTGATTATTAAGGCCACAAACATAAACTCATTGCTTCTCCGCAGCAACATGATTTATGCAACCGCACCCAAATGCTACGCTTATATGTACACTGCCTGTCTGATTTAAATTTCTCTAGATATACATACATACACCATCCTCTTTCACAGTAGATGACTGACACTTGGATGTATACTGTGGCCCCTTGTATTACTTGAATATTACATTTTTTTGAGACATTACTCTGTCTAGATTCGTATATAGGTTCAAAAAAATGAAACTCGCTGCCTATTTTCAGGGCAGTACAAGAAGACTGGAATGGATCCTGCTCTCACATCTTACAAAGTATTCATATGCACTGTTAACACAGTGTAAAAGAAGTGTTATTATGCTAGTCATGTGTCCATGGAACTAGAAGTAGCACCTGGAGGTTTAGATAGATGTTTATTGCTAAATTGAAGATGTGATAATATCAAATAAACTCCACATAACACTATACTTGAGAAGCTGTATTTCTTGGGTTAGTCAGAATTTTCCAGAGTTTTATGTCATCTGACAGTGCTCACATCTATGCCTAGATCTTCCAAGTGGGGTTTCCTTGGCATCAATCAAAACCTGTTTATTTTGTACTCCACCAAACATGCCAAATGCCCTGTCCATCTCATCCTCCTTGATTTGATCACCTGAATGGTATCTGATAGAAGAGTACAAATCATGAAATTCCTCTTTACAAAAGTATTTTCCCAAGTCCCCTGCAACTTGCTGGTAAGGTTGGTCTATGATAAATGCTGAGATCACTAAGTGGCAGTGGGAAGGGAAGAATGGGCATCTGTAATTAAGCAGGCCAAGGCTCTCAGAGGGCTGTACAGGCAAGGGGTAATTAAATTATGAATTAATTACAAAATCCTATCACAACCCAAAACACTGTCAGCCACTCAGCAATGAGTGCATGAAACCTCACACCTCACTATAATTAGTCCACTTCAGTAACTGTACTTAATACGGAATAAAAGTGTCCTCAGTACTTCACTTGCTTCTGTGGCCATCATGAAGCCAAAATCTGCACATTTTGTGTGGATTTCAAGCTGCAGTTTCCTCAACCTGCCTACCGATTCTATCTCAGGTCCAAACTTCCCCTTCTTAAAACACCTATTATTATTTGTAGCACTGCAGTGTTCTGGGATGTCCTGTCCAGTCTGGCAAGTAGGAAACAGAATAGCTCAGTCAGTATACTGACTATGATAGGCTGGATGATCTAGGGTTCCATTCCCAGCAAGATATTTTACTTAAAGAAAAAGTTCAGGCATGCTCTGTGGCCCACCCAGAGTCCTATTTAAAAGGTACTCAGGGTTCTTTGTCCCACCGTATATCAGCCAGAGTGTAAAGTTGACCACTTGCCTCCATCTAGTACCAACGCTAGATTGGTGGAGCTATACTTCAGCTCCCCCTAAACACAATGATGGTGTGCAAAAACACAACTTTACTTTTATCTTTACCTTTATCTTTACATAGTCCAGTGCACTGTGGATACAAGCAGGTTGAAAGAGTGTACTGGGAGGCAGACCCAGCAGGCTGCACTGTCAGTATGATCTAGCAATATATGTTAGCACCACTGAATTAGACCTAAATCCAACACAACACAGAATGACACGTAACCTGTAGAACAAAATACAATATCCTTTGTGTGTCTGTGACCACCATTAACCCTTCAGAAAATCAGACAGCAGCTTGAAATTTTGGTAATAAGTTTACGAAGATTATTGGATGCCTGTTGTCAAATACAGTAGCCTCTCGGTCACCCAGACCATACAGGGAAAGGAGCGGTCCAGTTCCCTGCATAAGCCAGACCACTGACAGGAAACTCCATAGTATAGGTAACATCTTATGTTTATGGGACCGTGCATCATCTTTATAGTTGAGCAAAGAGAAACCAACTTGATGCCACTTATTTTATTATATATTCAATACTCAGTCAATGCTCAACATGTTTCGGCCGTTAATATGACCATCTTCAGGAGTCTGCGACTAACTGGTTATTTCATGGGTGGTATCTGGTTTGGTGTGTGTTGGCGTTCCGTTTCAGTGTGGCTATGGCGGTGTGGTGTCTTTATGCAGTCTGCATAAAGACACCACACCGCCATAGCCACACTGAAAC
>Ga0123357_10013764_pt1 | contig 10520 bp, 10 predicted proteins | sample TergutEmb28metaG_FD_89873 | JGI IMG/M metagenome (GOLD analysis project Ga0123357, IMG submission 89873) | Embiratermes neotenicus P4 segment gut microbial communities from Petit-Saut dam, French Guiana - Emb289 P4 | ecosystem: Host-associated > Arthropoda: Insects > Digestive system > Gut ...
AAAAAAAAAAAAAAAAAAAAAAAAAAGTACTGACTTGGCAACAAACTGTTTCTTGGACCGGTTTGAGGAATGCTAGTAAAATCAGTAGTTGCTCCCTTCACCTCCCTAACCCCTGCCTCGCCATTCAACATTCCCTTGCACGTATCACATTAAATGTATCTGACTGAGGCTGTTCTTGCAACACAGACATTAGGTGACCAGATGACATTGCAACAAGAAATACATATTGAAATTTGGGACATGTCACTTGTGCATATAGATAAAGGGCATGTACTGTCAGTATTTGCTAATGCCTCCTTGTGAGTTACAATAGCTTGGCTATATTTGTATAACTTTGTAATAACCTGCATTTAATAAAGAAGTAGCAACTAAAATATGGTAGCCAGTATCTTCTTCCAGGATTTATTACTTCAGATTTTTCAGTGAACAGGACTGAACAAATCCCCTCATCTGCTAATCTGTGACATGTGAAACATGAAGGCCAATGAGAGTGGAGGTTCTCATAGTGGTGCTGATGAAGATCCTAGTCTTCTGGGGTAGACAACATGTGTATTAGTGTGTGTACATATATATGTACATAAGTACATATATATGTGTGTATGTATGTATGTATGCACCCCATTCTAGGTAGCATCATGTCTTAGAAGACTCCAATCTACATGGCTGTAAATATCTTCCAATTTATTTATTAATATTCTCCACAGATACTGAACAGCATGCAACATATTTTAGATTATGTGATGCAATTACAATATTGCAAAATACATGCACTTAGTCTTCATTTGGAACATTCAGCAACTTGTAGATTACTGTCCTCTGGGGTGTGACACCATGTACATTGGTGACCAAATTACTTGCTAGTTTGTGGAATGGGAGTGAAGAAGCAATCTGTTAACATAGGCACACTCCATAGGCACCATCCAGCTTTTTGTGTCCGTTTCAAAAACATCCACTGTGACTGAAGCTATAAATGTACTCCCAGTACAGTAAATGTTTTTGAAAGAGGAATAACACTGCCTGGCTGTTCCAAGGTGAGCCTAGCAGTGACCTCGCTGTACTGACTGCAGCTATGTGTAGTGTTAGGGGGCTGAGATAGCAATTTACCTGGCCACTACTGTACAGGGTTTGGCAGCTCAGCTAGCAACTTATCCAGTCACTGTTATACACCAGCACAGAAATGTGGGTTCTGTTGTGGGGAAACATTTGAACAGCACAGCTCTTGCCTGGCTGATGAAGAGAACCAATGGCTGTTGACACTTGTGTATAGCCATGTTATACAGGCATTTTTATTGTTGCACGTTTTTAGAACACAGTGTATACACAAACAAGCCTCACACATGAGGAAAACTGAACAAAATACTGAAACATGCATTGCAAAAGGCACAACATACAAACATACCAAAAAGATCACTAATTTTAACGCTCGCTATAATTTTCACAGTCATACTGAGCATCTTGATATTATCAAAGTTTTTTTATTTACCAACTGATGCACAAGAGAGTTGCTTTAAAAAGAATATTAAAATTTACATTAAAAAGCTCTGACATGTTTCCATTCAATCACCATCATCAGGGAGCGCATTATTCGAGCTTGCTGCAGCCACACCACCAAATTAACCACATCTATGTATTTTAACTGATTATTTTAACAACTGTAACTTTAGCAAGCTCTCAAATAATGCGCTCTCTGACAATGGTGATTGCACCGAAATATCTCAGAGCTGTTTTAATGTAAATTTTAATATTCTTTTTAAAGCAATTCTCTTGTGCATCAGTTGGTAAATAAAAAACTTTGATACCTGCTGTAATTGTTTGAGATTCTTATACAAATTAAACTTACCTGTAATGGTCGGCATGATATTCTGATCATCCTAAAATACACAGAAACTCACTATCTTTTCATATGTACACACTGATTACCAATATTTTGCAGTCAATATAGGTTGTATGCTCCCAAAGTATGATCAGTTTTATAGTCTGCGTTTTTCAAATGCACTGTTTAATGATGCTGTTAATTGCAAACCTTACATTGTATCAGTGACAGATGACTGAATCAGTATGGAGCATTGGTGGAATGATACTGATAGGGAAAGCTGAAGTACTCAGAAAAAAGCCTCTCCCAGTGTCAGTACGTCCACCACGAATCCCACATGGACTGATCCCATGTTGCACCAATACAAACACTTTATACTAAAAAGTCTTTTTATTTAACTTATTTCCAACAAATTTACTTCAGGTATAATATGCCTACATATATACCCAAGAAATAACATGTCTTTTGGTCATTACACAGTTCACTGGTGCAATTAATTACCACATCACGCTGCAGTGTCAAGAGTTGCTAGAATAGATTCGAATCAGGTCCCCCATATCTGCAGGGTATTTGGTCACAGGACAGCAATGGTTCTCTTGCAGATACTGCGCAATGCAGCGGTAGCAGAACACAAACCTGTGAACGGAACACCCTGCATGTACTCAGGTTTGTGTGTGCGTCACAGCAGCACAAGGTATACGCCAACATCCAGTACACACGTCTGCAAAATGCATGCTTTGTGATTCTGCATACCTCAATGGGCTTACAGTTCCAGATATGAACTGCCTGTTTTTTAGGTAAGCTGTTTAAAGACAGTGTCTATTGCTAATATTAATTAGTGATCATGACTTATGAATGAATATGGAGCATTAGTGGAATGACACTGAAAGGGGAAAACCATAGTACCCAGAGAAAAACCTGTCCCAATGCCACTTTGTCCACCACAAATCCCACACAGAGTGGCCTAGGATCAAACCTGGGCCTATGCAGCAAGTAGCCTGGGAGTTCTCATAACTACCCGAACCATGACACGACCAATTTTCGTGCTGTGAAACCAATCACAGTGCAGATTACAATTTTTTTGGTTGTACCGACATTTAGCATGGTAGATAGGTACTAATGTTACAGAGAAACCTGCTGCCTCCTTGTTCAGGGGGAGAAAAGCCCTCATGATGGAGGCTGCAAATTTGTCCTAAATACAGTCACTATCAAGATGGGATTTACAAAACAGCCAGGGGAGACATAAAAATAAACATTCTGGAAAACACTGGCAGTCACAACATTTCTACTGGCCATGAGAATTGTTGAGGCCTACTGTAATTTATTTACTTCAGTCTTTGTGAAAGTAATATATAATAATGCTAGCTGCTGTGTTACTGTGCACTGTCAATGCACAGTTAGTAATGAAGGGTTCATCAACATATTCAGACTAAAAAAGACAGGAGATGTCCTCAGAAAATGACATTTCTGTAGCATATTTACTCTTTTGTTACCCCCGCAAGTTTTCTCTGGATTGTGGCAACAGACTTGGGGCTAATCATATTTCCACTGTTTTGTTTGGACAGTAAACTTATCTTTGGCCTCAGCTTGTATCTGCCTCATTTGTTATTTTTATATCATCAGCTCTTTCTTTGGTCTCAACTTGTATTTCACAGACAATACAATGTCTCCATTATAAAACCCTAACAAAAATGAATGTAGGAGTCACACAAAGTGTATTATTTTCATCTTGTTTTAACCAAACTTTACAATTCTCAACATATTTTAGAAGAAGCCCCAGTACAAATTTTTTATGAAATCCATCCAGTGCTAGACAAGATGTTCCATGTGGATGGCAGGACAGACATGACAAAGCTAACAGTCACTGTCCACAACTGTTTCCACATACATGCCTAGAAACTTACCCAGACACAGACAGAACAGTTTCAATCTTCCAGTTTTGGAGACATATTGGACACTTCCCTTGATACTGTGTCGCTGCAGCCAACCCCTACAGAAAGAGGCAGGAGTGTCAATTCACAACAGTACAGCCAGTGTCCATCATAGCAGAACTTAATCACCACTACTGCAGTCCAACCAAATAATTCTCTTACTCTTGGATAAAGACTAATACACTGACTATGAAACCAGTTCTCAGTTCAAGATGCAGATTTAGTTCTTGTGCAACACAACACTGTATCAACTGATAAATAGTTACCGACATTGCAGATGAACATGCTGTCTCCATCGTCATGGTCAAGTGTAATAAGTCAGCCCACAGCCAAGGCAGTACCTGACTGAGCTATCCTGCCTCTCTCAAAACAGTGGCAACTGAATTTCTTAACAACAGTGTCAAAATCCTTCTGTGTCATGACATGTTTTAGCCTGGAAGGCAGGTACTGATGTTTCAGAGGAAAAATCTCTTGCACCTGCTTGCATTTGAACCCTGAAACCATCCAGTTCATGGCCTAGTCATCAGAGTGATTACACTTTTACAGCTCCCAAACTGTGTATAGTAGCAACCAGATTATAGGCTATTTGTTGGTATGAAAGTGAACAGGCAAGCTGACACAAGGTAAAGCACTGGTCACCCACTGCCTTGTGTTAACTATCTGTTTCAAAATTGTCCACAGTGATTCGGGCTATGAATGTTCTCCAAAGAAAGTGCATTTCTTTGATGTATAATGCTGCCTGGCCTTTCTTAGGTGAGCCTCACAGTGGCCACCGCATGCTGACAGCTGCTGTGCACTTTGTTTAGAAGCTCAACCATCCAATAAGCTGGTCACTATTATTTATGATGCTCCGTTCAGTATTCTGTGTGACAGTATATTCAAAACAGCTAAACTTTGACAGTAGTACCTCAAAAGGTGGAGGGACAGGCAGTGCAGTCAAACTGGTACGATGCTGGTCCCCCATGTGCCAGTACTGCAAGAACTGAAGGAAGAATGCTCCAAACTCTAAGATGCGTGTCAGCAGGTAACCCACAAATTTTGCTGACAGAAGTGGGAACCTACAAAGAAAGCAGTATCACTAACTTAATCACATCACACACTGTTTTCCATATGCATTATTATAGTCTAAACACAAACCTTAGATCCTGGTCCCGATTTACTGCATATTTCAGCGTAACGCCGGCCAGGCGGAGAAGAGGCGAATGACTGGCAGCACGCCCACTCATGTAGTAAAGGTAATTTCCCAACACGATAGCCTCCCACAGAAAGTGAGAAGCTGAATGCAGTCGCAGCAGGACCTGCACCCAGCCCTGTGATGGTCCCAGAAGCTGGCACTGAGTCACTCTCTCCTCCAGCTTGGCTCGCAGGTATGGCACCACACAGAGGCACAGCAAAGACACAGCTTCCTGGCGTGGTGGCAACCGAGGAAGTTTAGGCACAACACTATGTAATGGTATGCGCTGTAAGCCGTACACCACCTCAGCAAATGATGCCCCTGAATTGGGAAGCATGAGACAGTGTTTACGTAAGTGTGCAATGCAGAATTCTGGACATATACTTACATTGTTCATGGTTTTACTGCAATTCATGTACTTTGAACTAAGCCATTATTTTCCCACACGTTACTTGACAAAGGGAGCATGTTCAGTCGTCTTGTATCAGTTATGATAATTGTAGTGACATCTAGCATACTGGCACATATGATGTCTTTATCAACTTCAAATATCACAAGGTCACTGTAAGCAATAAGAGACTTGGGTAGTCTGTGAACCCGGTGTGCGTAATGTTAGAGACAGTCTTCTAATTGTTGCAATCAATGATATTAGGGTTTCATTCCGGGTAAGGAAAGAGAAGCTTCTCCTCTCTGCTCTCCAGACTGGCTCTGGACCCAACCAGCCTTCTTTCCAATGGGTATTGGGGCCTCTTCCTCCGGGTGTGGAATGGTCAGGATATGAAATGGACAACTTACCTACATACAGTATCAAGGTTAAAAACGTGTGGAACTATACTTCCATTCCAAAATATATTTTAATGATATGGTACTAAAACACATGGGACAACTTTTACCACTTGCAGTTGCAGGAATACTTGAACAAGGACTGGATATAAAAGATTGGGAACTGAAATTTGGGTCCACTTACTTCAAAAACACTGATGATGGAAGCTGTGATTAACATTTAGCATAGTCCTTTAAATGTCACGTTTCTACTGTGACCAGAGCACTATTCAATTTACATGCCAATTGCAGGACAGTCTTAGCTTCTTTGGACAAAAAGAATGTCCATGTAATGGGACGTTGTCCCGTTATCTGTTAAAGGTTCATCTGTCTCGACTGTGAGGTTCCCATGTTGCAGACATTATATGGTGTCATGTAATAACCTACAGACACAATGGCCAGAAGGAACATTCTACGATGCATGACTATGCCTTTTTTAATTTCTTTATTTAAAAACTAAAAATTGGGCACAATTATCTTCTTTTCCTTGTTTAACTGGCCCTTATTTGTTAGGTATGAGCTATTAGCTATTTAATTCAACTAACACAGGAAATAACTCATTCAACTTTCCTTTAACTATAATAACCTTTGATAGAAGCAGAGAAAATGGTTTGGAACTGCATAATGTCACCTGAATTGACCCACTTTAACAAAACCACATCAAATCACTTCAACAACATAATCGATGCAATTAAAAACCAACCTGGAATGTGGTATGATGGTGCACCCAACTGTGTTATACATTTTCAAGACAGTACAAATAATGCAGGGCAAAACCTAACTTACCATGACACCTTATATAGTGGTACTGAAGTATAGTGTTAAATGTGAAGTACACTTCCTCAAACCAGGTGACAAGCCACCCATATCGCTCAGGGTTACATGTCGCCAAGAACTGAAATAAGAAGCAACTTGTATTGTACATGAAGGCTGAGAAAATAAATTATGGTCTTCTGGATCATGTCATTGTGCAGTCTCACACATGGTTACCAACATTTTCTTATAACTGTCTGCATGGACCATATCATCACAGAGGAAACAGACAACATGCTTCATTCCCAAAAGATGAACAGGATGACATGTCTTCACCACGTTGCAGTAACATCTCATTCACTCCCTGACGAAATAAAGCCCCACTTTGAGGATACACCATTATGAGCATTATAGCCACTCTCATCGACACGTACATCCCAGTCACACTACCCCCACTGGCTCACTACTCCATTTACCTACCCTGTACTTCCGCTGCACAATATCACTTTCACAAGCAACTCCCTCTTTTCACACTAGCCACACGATAAAAGAAGAAAGTAACTCCGAAACGAATACCAATCCAAAAGGGGCCATAATCCAAAAAAGGCTTGAACTTTCATTTCGGAAAAAAACTACTGTCTCATTGTTTGGGGTAGAAGATGGATGCAGCAGGTTCCTCCAAAACGTCGGTAACCACCTACAAACTTACAGAGTGTCATGACACAGAGGGCCACAAAGGCGTTATAATAAATAAAATGTCAACAAAAAGCACAACATATCAACAGTAAAAGCAGCTTTGCTGACAACAAATTCGCTTAAATGTTACAAAGCACAAGTTGGAGGACTTAAGATAGGTCATTCACTTCATATTTTGTACAAGTATATCGCGAAATATCACGCTCATCAACTTTTATACCGTAGCAACACGCTTTAGTGCTGGATGAAAAGTCACTGACAGCGAATCCTGTGCAATAGCTTCGAATATTGAAGGTTTTGTGTGCGAAGTAGCAGTTATGTGTGCTCCTCGTTCTGCCATTGTAAGTTTAATGCGTGTGGTTAAAGAATGACATGGAAATATTTCGCCCCTAGACAACGATGGGCTGCCATGTTCGTAAACACGTGTTTCACACCACGGATTATAAGTAAGATAAAAGATTACAGATAATTTCACAACAGAAACAGGTTTAGTGCGCCATTGCGGGCATTGTGGATTGTCAGGGTTGAAGGTTGGGTGATTTTGAAGTAAGAGGTTGTGAAGGCGTGAACATGTTTTACGGTGCTGGTTGGAGTTTTCTGTAGGTGCTATGAGGGCGCTATTTTCGGAGCTTTTGATTTTATCCTGCAATGATTTTCGATGAAAATGAAGGATAAAATGCCTCCATTTAGGCCTAAGAAATCGGGTAAATCGTTTCCCGTCAAAGTGTATACTTTGGACGCTGAATTGGAATTCAATTTAGAGGTTAGTTGTACGTACAGAATTTGATTTGCTGAACCCTTGCTCAAATGAACGGACATACATTAATCAGAGTTCTATTTTCTTTTTCAGTGGAGAGCGACAGGACGAGACCTGTTTGACTTGGTGTGCCGAACAATAGGTCTCAGAGAGACTTGGTACTTTGGATTGCAGTATGAAGACTCGAAAGGATTTATTTCTTGGCTTAAACTGGATAAGAAAGGTACCTAGTGTTATATTTGTAGTGAGCTTAACCATCTTACAGTAAGTCTGTTCTTAAAAGTTTTGTTGGTTTTCCAGTTCAAGATCAGAGGATCTCACAGCAGCCTACAACTTCTTTCATGTTCCTTGGCAAGTTCTACCCAGAGGATGTGGCTGAAGAACTGGTCCAAGAAGTCACACAGCATTTATTTTTCTTGCAAGTAAAGCAAGCTATTCTCTCTATGGACATCTACTGCCCTCCAGAAGCATCAGTTTTATTGGCTTCGTATGCAGTTCAAGCAAAGGTCAGAAACATTTCTGTTGTAGTTTAGTGTAGATGAAGATGGTGGAATGCATGATTGTGGATAGTACAGACCAGGTCATGTTCCTATAGTGTAATTGGATGCTATGAAAGCTATGTTGACATAGTGTAGTTAGATGCTATAGAATGGTGCCAAAGTCTGCCTGACATATGTACTTATGTTAATATTATAATGGAATTCTGTGGAAACTAAGCAGAGGGGAGCATCATGAAAATGAATGTCATAATATTTGATGGCACTTAATGCCAGACATCATGGCCGAGTGTGCAGTACTCCTGATTCATATTCATGAGGATGCAATTCTGGATGTCAGCACAGAGGTATGGCTCTTCTAATTTAGGTCTGCTGACTTCTGTTCAGTTCCACCAGCAAATTCCAGGATAGAGCATCAGATTAAGCCACACTCTCTTATCTCATATTCTTTTTAAGCCAGCTGTCACTAATAATTTTATCTATGGTTCAGTGCTGTATAGTTTGAGTTACTGACACTGCTTTAAATAAACTGCAAATAAATAGTTTAATCACTTAATGGCATTTAATGTTGAAGTCGTTTTTATGAAAATGATAGAATAAAAGTCATATTAATTGTCTCATTCCTGTAGTATGGTGACTATGATGAAGCAACCTATAAGCCAGGAATGCTGGCAAGTGAGGACCTGCTGCCTCAGCGTGTAATTGACCAGTACCAGATGACACCAGAGATGTGGGAGGACCGTATCAAGATCTGGTATGCAGATCATCGTGGCATGTCACGAGATGAGGCTGAGATGGAATACCTGAAGATAGCCCAAGATCTAGACATGTATGGTGTCAACTATTTTCTTATCAGTGTGAGTACTCCACTGGTGAGGCATGTGAAGGTAGAACAGATGCACTGTGGAGTGAGGTGTTACAAAAGAGATGGGTGTATTGTATGTTGCAGAATAAGAAGGACACCGAGTTGTGGCTGGGAGTCACTGCTCTGGGGCTCAACATCTATGAGAAAGAGAACAAACTTACCCCCAAAACGACTTTCACATGGTCTGAGATTCGACACATCAGCTTTGATGACAAGAAATTCACCATCAAGCCTGTGGATAAGTCATCGCCTAACTTTGTGTTTTTCTCGAAGAAAGTACGCATGAACAAGTTGGTGGGTACCTCCTGAGTTTGTACAGTGACCACTACGAGGTTCGAGAATTCTGTCTTTGTGTGAATGTTTCTTTTGGAACATTCCCACTTCCTGTGTCATACATTATGGGCAGTCCTCATTTACTATTGCTGTGTACAGCATCAGTTCACTTTAGCATTGACAGATTTTAGGGATCCAAGATGTGATAAGTGCTGCCTAGCCTAGAATTAACATTGTTTTCACTGAGTGATGGCATGATCTTCAGCAGACAAACTTGGTGGGTCAGTTTTTGTTTTCCCGTCGCTGCATGAACTGTATATTTAATACCTTCTGTATGGTGCAGTATGTTTGGTTTGCTCCTGCTTCGTGACTTCCAGATGTACTGCATCTTCAGTAAAGTTGTCAAGGTATGGTAGGGTGTTACAGAGATTTGTATGATGGGGCACCTGGATTACCCTTTCTTGATTTCGAAGGATTGAAAGTTTTACATGTTATTAATAAAGAAATTTTGGACATAACTGGATGTGTAGATTTGATACATTGGAGCGTTGTGGTGTACATGTTTGTTATTTGATTTCAGGCGTCTGCCATGATGTAGAAGATGAGATCAGCGCTGTTGGGGGTTATGACACAGTGTAGAGTGGTAATTCCTTATCATTGTTTCAGGACAAATATCAGTCCCATCTGCAAGTGTCAAGAAATACAAGGAGAAGGCCTTCTTGATTTCTTGACGCTTGAAGAGGGGACCGATAGTTGTCCTGAAACACTGATGAGGAATTACAACTCCATGCTGCATAATATCCCAGATGAACGGTGATCTCATGTTTCTTGTTTGTTTGTAGTGTATCTCTTTTTATTGTTTTTGTGTTATTTATGTATGTATAAATGAAAGTTCCTATGTGTAGTAAATGTTTCTATATAGCCATATAATAAAAAAGG
>Ga0123357_10013765_pt1 | contig 10519 bp, 9 predicted proteins | sample TergutEmb28metaG_FD_89873 | JGI IMG/M metagenome (GOLD analysis project Ga0123357, IMG submission 89873) | Embiratermes neotenicus P4 segment gut microbial communities from Petit-Saut dam, French Guiana - Emb289 P4 | ecosystem: Host-associated > Arthropoda: Insects > Digestive system > Gut ...
ATTGTTTAAAATATTCAAATATTTTATGTATTCTGTGGATGTAAACACGATGGGATCCCAAAGTGTGTATAACATCTTGTGACACATTTGACAAAATAGGCCTGAAGATGACTAATCTATAGTCAAAAGACGTAGCCTTATAATTACCTTGAGTAATAAAGTGGTAATTGTGTTGATGTACACTTTTTAATATCATATTACATTTAAAAGCACATCGTGATGCTTCCATTCAAACCTATACTCACTAAACATCATGGTGTATCCATAGCTTCTGATGGCTTTCCTTAGTTACAGGGACAAGCTGGGATAGTGCCAGAATACTCTGCATGTCCTACTATGCCTTTCACAAATCCAAGAATCGGTCATTTTTTCAGACTCTAAAACTGGCTATAAAAACAGTACAAATGTCATTGCTAGGCCCATGTCCTGTTAGTACCAGTTTATTTCAAAACCTTCCTCAACAGTGGCATATTTTATTTAGGTCACCAAACCACCACTGTGTCTGACTGTATAGAGGTTACCCTAAACAGAGCATTCTGTACTCAAAGGCCAATTAAATGCAATGTTATGTGAAATCAGGCATAAGAATGATGACAAGTAGGCAACTTGGCATGTAGCAGGAACTATGGTCACCTATTGAGATGTACTATACTGGTGCCTTAGATGATCTATAATGAACTAAAAGTCTGTAATTACATGCCATTTGCCTAGGAGTTGAGGTTGATACCTCTCAACGGTGAAAGGTGAATATTCTGGCCATGTGTTTCTTGGCTGTATGTATTTTTAACTAACACCTGCCAATCCCCAAAATTATTTTTAAAAAAAATTACTGTGATTGCCCACACTAAATGTTGTATTGAAGCCAAGATTTGGGTTACCACTTCTGTGTGGATTACAAGTTGCTGGTGTGGCACGTCAGGCAAATAATGGCGGCCAAGGAGTGGAAATGCCATTGATTTGTAGCAAAGTGCATGAACACAGTCTCGTACCACAGTACAGAACGGCTGATGTCTAAACCTTAATAGATACGGCTACAGGCAACTGGTGTCAGAAACACGCACCAGCTGCAAGTTCGATAAGTTTGTGCTGTACTTATGAAGTTGCCAAATAATATAACCCCAAATATATGCATTCCTCGCAATATTATGAAACTACGCAACAAAGACCAAGTACCTGAATCAGGGCCTTGAGTAGTAAACTATGGTTCACAATTTCCTGTCGTACAGCTGTAACTTGCAAGTTATCCATTTCAATTCTTTGTATATCTGATTATCGGTTAGTGTTACAAGGTTTTAATACATCATGGTAGTTTAGGCATTTCGTATGGCAAATTACACTGGAGATATACGAAGGTCTGACCAGTATAAGTATTACAGCCCACAAGTCGTCGAAGCTTCTTGCTCGGAAGTACACCACGTGAACCGTCCACACAGAACTGACGTCCCCCCATTTCACGGTAAACATTTGTCGGCAGGGTTTCTCGGATGATAAGAATAAGATACATATTTCATATAGCGTATAAAAAAGAAACATAATTACTTGTACTGCTGTTATGGGAATATGGGACCATACGAACATAACTGCAGGCATACACTCTGTGTGTAACCTGTGGTTTGTCATACCCATTATGTAATTAATGGATGATCCGTGGTTCACGTAACCGAAGTCATGGATTGCAACAGCGACCCTATTTTAGCCACAGATAACAGTAACGTGGCGCAGCTGTTTCTACACTGTGGTCAGTGTGGAAATTTTCACCCAACACGCTGATATCCGTGTCAGTTTGACCCTTTTGTAACACCTAGGCATCATCATACTCCGTACCGTGGAAAGTAGTCGTGTCATCATCACCTGCCAAATATACCAAATTACCAGGGGGTACGTGCAGTTGGTTAAACTTCCAATTTCAATTTGTAATAGAAAACAATGACTCCTTAAGATGATCAAATAATTTGAATTCGAAACTGTTGTGGAACGAGTAGTTCTTGATGTCTCGAAGAGTCGTAAATAATGCCACTACGGTCCTTCGCAACCATTCGCCCATCAACCCATCGCGATATGCCAGATTTGAATCTGAATCAAAGCCGCTGTGAGATCCTCATATGTTTAGGGCCAGAGAATAACACACATTAAGAATAATGTGGCACTTTGGCATGAGGGGTCGTGGTTGTACGGGTCCTATGAAAAGTTTTATATTTAACTCAGCAATTAATATAATCTTGTTCAGCAACTAAACTGCAACATTGAAATGAAGTCTGAAGCTAAAATTGAAAACACGTCGAGAACAGCAAAAAATAAAATCGCTTTAGTCAATATTATTAGCGATATCTATGACCCATGAATGTTTGTTGAGGGTATTGCATCCTGTATGTATTAGCGGGCTGCTATCTCTCATCCGTGACACCAACGCACAACCGGAAGTTGTGCAGTCGTGTGGGAAACGGAGACGCGTCGCTGGAGTTGGCGCCGTTCGTTGTGTGGTAGGTGTGGGAAGATGATGTGCTTTTGATGTGTAAGTAGTGATAATTACTAAGTAGAAAACAATAATAAGGCAACACTGTGATGAAGTCTTTTTCATTCTTTCTTCTGTGTAACACCAATTTCGTCGCACAAATTGTTGCCTCATTCCAGTCACTGTAGAAGGCACGTGGTAAACGTAGCCAAGTCGGTGTTGTGTTTAGGCTAAGGAGTGGACGATCCGGGGGATAAAATCCCGGGACGGCCAGAGCCTCCTGTTTCAATGACAAGAAACAGCAGTATCCGTATGTTTAAAGCGCCTAGGGCGTGAAGTTGGCCCCTAACCTCTATCAAGTGCCGAGGTTAAAAGTGAGTAGAGTAATACTTCACTCACTGTTAACGCTAGGGACAGAATTTTGTGTTTAATTGTGCAGTATTTCAGTTTTACGTTTATTACATAGGATTGCATCATTCAATGCAACTTTCTGCTGCCTGCATATTACTTTCAAGGCGTTGGTAGGTGATGTAATCGTCATGCAAAATTTCTAGAACATTCCTGATCACGTGGCAGGGCTAACCAGCTTAGACTGGGTCATTTCTTTGTTTCACGCTAGGGGCGGGAGAGGAGCTTGGCGTCACTAGCATCAGTAGACCTCTGTTCCACACGCGTTTTAGACGTGTCAAGGCATGGCTAGCTCTCAGAAGAAAGCCGTCCTAAAATAAGTGCCGGTTTCACCAGGGAACCGTACTAATGAAACGTACATCGAGTGCATTTACAGTGCAACGATTATGGAATATTTTGGTGCAATTATCAGTGTCAGTAAAGGCAAGTTGTATAACTTCAAGTCACTTCGACACAAATAATAACAGTGTAGCTAGTGGGTTGTTCAACATAAACCACTACAGTGATTGTAAAGGGCAAGTACAATAGTTGTGTTACCACAGAGATGACAACAACACTATTTACAAGTTACATTGTAATTTTCAGTATACAACAAGTGCAACTATAAGAGTTCATTACAGTTTGTAACCGGTGTACAATATTTAAGAAACATTAACCAGTTTATGTACAAAATTATTTATACTTGTTGAATTTAATAATACAAATTAATTGCTTTGACCAGCCAAATATTCGTAACAGATTTGTTCACTCTGTTGTGTACGAACCAGAGCATACACTCACTTTATGTGCCTTCACTGCATATACGCAGAACGTTAACTTTACGAAAGTGCTCAGGAATGTAGCAGAACATGCTTCAACTTCCAGGGCTGACAGGATGCAGCAGGCCACAGACTCACATTGTATAAGGAAGCTTATATCTCCGTGCACTCAGTAAAGTGGTCAAAAAACCCTCTATCATACTTATACAAGCAGCAAGTTTGTATAGTCTTATGAAATCATTGTATGATAATTAGGTCACCTTTGCACATTGAAAAGTTTGCAGTTCCTCAAAAGGAGTTTTCAGGGTATTAATTAATTGCACATTTCTTAAGTGTTTGTATGTAGTTCAAAACAAGATTCCTCTTTTTTTTTTTTTTAATTTAAATACAATAACTTACACAGAGCTATTCATGAGGCTGAGATAGTTTCATATGAGCTTTACTTCTGTACATAGTCACCAAGTCTGTTTAGATGCTTAATTTAATCATGTCAGTTTTCAGATCTTCTATAGGAAAAATGTGTCCTGGACATGTAAGCATTTCGTGATTTCATTTTGAATATCTACATTGGAGTGGAAGTGTTAACCTTTGAGGCGAACTTCCATTTTGAGAGTAGATGGGAGTCCGGCAATGCAAACCGGGACTGTATTGTGGATGCAGAAGAATGTTTCAAACCCGGGGTTTCAAGAAATTCATGTTTGTGGGAGCACTGTGATGTCTAGCATTATGTGAAATGAACTCTGTTGGTTGACATCCAGGTCTCCTTTGCCAAATAGCTTCCTTCAAGTCTTGTTAAAGAGTTTCCCGATAAGCAGCTGCATTTATTGTTGAACCTAGAAGTGTGAAATCAACCAACAGAATCCCCTAAACATTCCAGAAAACATTGGCCATCACTTTACTTGGAGACTGCACTGGCTTGAGCTTCTTTTTGACTGGAGAGTAAGGATGCTTCAAGATGCTGAATTCAGCCTTGTTGTCTGGGATGTAGTGGAAGACCCAAGTCACATCTCCTTTAGCTATTCAGCTTAAGAATGCTTCACCATGCTCTTCATAATGGTGACGCATCAGGGATGACCCCATATGTGTCACTTTGTGTTCGTTAGTCAGTTGACAGGGAGCATACCAGGAGCAAGCTTTTTTGCTACTGCTGTATGGTGGTGGAATATATGTACTAACTGACCCAGTGCTTTCCAACAGAATGCAGAAATCTTTTCAGTGGTAATAAAATGGGAAACCCGTCTTTTGAATTGCCCTTGTACAATGTCAGTCTGGATAGGGTACAACAAATTTTCTGGGCAGTTAAAGCGAACTATTCACTGCTTTTCTGTAAAAGAAATATTACAGTACCATGTGGTATACTAACTTTTTTTTTTTTTTAAATGAAGGCCAACATTTACAAGGTGACTTGATTCTTGCCAGTGATGAAATGTTGAACAGTGTAATGACTATGATGATTATTTTCATACATGCACTACCAGCTGAGGCATTTGATATATGAAATTTATTTCAGCAACTTTCTACTGGGAAGTCATGATATGAGATAGTAGAGGCTGTTTTCTGATCTTACTCCGTACTTTGTTTTGTTTCAGAATGTGGCTAATTGAAGGAGGCTGATTTTTTGGAAGTGGTGGTGTAGACTTTTTGGTATGTAAAGTGCTTCATACGTACAAAATTTCATTATGGTTACATTTCAAGGTCTGGTGGTAAAGGGAAAGGCATTTTTGTTTCCATGTCAAGATAACTGAAATGCTAATGATTCATTATGCAGTAGAGTTCTTTTTGTAGTTGGTTGCGTGACAATATAGCACTTTTCAGCAGTGGGCATTCACCAGACTTCATAGTTGAATATAAACAATGCTGCATAAAATAGAACTGTTTAAAAAATTTGAGCATGGGTAAGTGTAGACATTTTTAATAGTATGCTTTTTATTTGGACTTTTTAGTCACTGAAATGTATGAAGTACATCTTGAGGTGAAGAGGTGCAAATGTGGACACACAAATAGAAAAGTGCTTAAGCCAGGAGGAAGTATGTTGGCATTTAGAAGGCCATACGGTAAGGATCAAGACTATATGATGAGGTATTACAGTAATTACAAATGTTGTGTATAAAAGTTATTGCAAGGGGAAACATATGCCATTTTTAGTGTATTTTCCCAGCTTGCACCTGATGTGACAAGTTACAAGCATATTACAGTTGGCATACATCATGTTCCTACATAGTATCAAGAAATTGAGAGGAAGGGATGAAAATCTAAAATTGGAATATTTGCAAGGCCTAAAAACTTAGACTAGAAGGGAATTTGTAAAATGCGTGATACAGTGTTAATGCCTCAACCATGGGTTTCTTTTGTGGGCCTCAGAAATGAAGGTACAAAGTTAATAAAGAGACCTGTGGTTTGGTGGGGACACCAGGTGTGAGAAATCATACAAAAAGGAGTTATGAAATGTTGTGAACAGTTAGGCGAGAACTTACTTGTGAGGTTGGAGATCAGTCACATTTGTGTCTTCCTTTTCTCTCACTTCGTTTTTGTTACCTGCATTCTGAACTGCGCAGTGTTGGCAGTAGATGAATGAATATGATTATAGGGGAGTATTGGTATGATTTGATAAATGGGCCAAAGTACTGTGAGAAAATTTTGTCCCAGTGGTGCTTTGTCCACCCAGAATCCCAAGTAGATTGCTTGTGGATCGAACCTGTCTGTCATGAGAAGCTAAAGATTAAACTGGCACAGCTGTGGCATAGCCTGCTAAATGCTTGTCACAAAATAACCCACAGTGGTGAAAACATCAGAGGAAGAGGAGGTGGAAGTGGCTCATGGTGGGCATATAACCAGTAGCTGGATGCAGGGAATGTTGGGGTAATGGTTTGAAATCTGACATACACTGTTAACAGTGGGAATTTTTCATTATTTCATTATTTAAAAATTTTTCAGCTCATTGCCATAATATTGCAAACCCGATGCTTCAACCCCTATCACTTATAATCCTCCAGATGAAACACAGTATCATAATCGTGGTGATATGAAGAATAGGTCTTCTAGGTTGTGATGCCTTGTAGTTTGATGGGTTGGTGCTAGTGTTCTAGAGGAACTTTCTTCTGAATAAACATGGGGTAGTGGATTCCTCATTAAACTGGTGCCCATTTGCACAATGTCATGTCCCAGAAGAACACAGTTTTCACACTGATCATTGTAAGTTAAAGTTGTCTTTGCACACGCCATGATGGCTCGTGGGGGTGTTGAAGTATAGACGCACTCATTTTTTCACTTTTGCATTAAATGGAGGTGTGTGGTCAGCATCAAGCCATAGAAACTATTCCTGGGGATGGTGACCTGGGTACCCATTGTATAGGAGGCTGGATGGGCCTTAAGAGCTGGTTTGAGCACCAAAGAAGAGAAAAGTCTTTTGCCTATGCTGGCTTGTAGGTTATCCAGGCCTTCAGTGTAGTCACTACACCAAGTGAGCTGTCTCTTTGAGAACAGCAGATTTCAGATCCTGAGAAATGATTTGCAGGATTTTAGTGGGCTAATGTAATCCAGGAAAAATGAACTTAAAATTATAATGGATATTACATAACCGTTTGACGCTTTTAATATAGAATGTAAAACAAGTAAAGTCAAATGTTCCTAGCATCATGTAATCAAGATGCAGTTGTATGAAGTGTTATACGTTAATGCTGCTGACAGTGTGAGGACATGGTGAACTCTAATGTGTTGGCAAGGGGTCCATTTCACTTCACAGTGTTCCGAAATTTTTTTTGAGTGCTCTCTGTTACTAGTAACAATTTCTTTGCTATTAGTTCTTCTCCAGTTTTATTGCCATCATTAATGTTGTTATGTAAGGTATACTCATTCGTACACATACCACATTCTCTTGCACACAGGTACGATACAACTGCATTGTGTTGATTATAGTTGTTGAATTACGCACATCAGGTGGATTTTGCAGGTGGGGGTTCTGCATTTCATTCATTCACAATATACAGGAAATGTCCATGGGTTTTGTTGTACTATGTAATTTTTTACCATAGGTCATCAAAAACGGCAAATGAGTTGCGAATGTTTTCATCCTGCAAGAGAATCATAAGATCACAGCATCAGATACAAGAAAGATGGATGAATGATGAATTTGTAATCATTTGGAAGAAAGTAGTCCGCTGTGTTCAGTTACTGTCTCGGCATTTGCGTGCAAGCTGTGGCATAGATAACTGATGGGAGGCTTGAAAGCCAGTGCAAAAGAGCCCACAAAAATTTTAGTATCTTGTACATCTGGGAGCTGTACTGGCCCACTAGACCCCCACATTATGATGGGTTATGTGGTGGTCTTATCTATGCCACTACCTTGAAGGTCTGTGGAAATCACAGAAAACCTCAGTCAAGGTAGCTGTTGTATGAGTTGAGATTGAAACCAGACATCTACCAACTACAAGTCTGGTGGAGCACCACAACACCAGTGCTCGGTACATGGTGTCATAACCCATATATCAATAGCGGTCTTGACTGCACTGCTAAGAACCTCAGACCTTGTGGCTTTACTTACCATGGAGCAGTAGTTTATGAATTCATCAACTGTTATAACGCCATCATTATTCAAATCCAGCCTCTGTAACAAAATAAATGATAAAACATGGTTTTAATGTTTGTTTCAGGATGATACTGTGATCAGCTGCAATGGTTATGTTGCATTGACTGAGAACAGCATTATTTGTGGATGGTTTGAAGAATGTGGAAGGAAGTGATTGTGATATTTTAAAGTGCTGTTCCTTGCATCCATGCTTAGTAAGAGATACGTGTGTGTGTACTGTAAAATACATCAACCTTCGTTGTGGTTTTGTGCTGCGCATTATGCTCTGCTTGCTCCTGTAATTTTGGTGGTGAAATTTTCAGTTCCGTGTTTGTAGTTATGTGTAGATACACAAAAGTCATGACCTATAATTGTTGTCAGAATTTTATTTACTGTGTATGTTCAGTGAGGTATTCAATCTGTCCCTGTTGGCAAAGAACACACTGAAAAATTCAGATGTGGTTAAGGTAATATAGGGTGTATTTTTTCCTACTTGAACCATAAGTGCAAACGTGATGCTCTAGTGAGATTTTATTAGACTTTCTAAAGATTATTATCATTGTGATCGTTTGTCTAGCTTCCCTGTCATCGACTGTTAAACCAGCCCAACGTGCAGCATACGATGGAATCCTGGCAGAGTGTCAGTGGGAGCTTTGGGCCGGTACTTATTGGTCTAGCGGGGAAAAAAGTCATATATTTGTGCTTGTAGGAATGAACTTGGAAAGAAGTTAAAGCATCAGATTTTGCGTGCTTAAGGTTGGGGCTAGTTCTTAAGATGTTTTAAATATTTTACATTAGGAGCAGACAATAGCCTGTTGACGATGTTGCCAAAGTTCAAGAACGCAGCAGTGACTTTTTAGCGTGGCAGTCAAATTACACTGGAAGGCTTGCAACAACAGAAGTTTTTGTAATGTATGCCACTCACTGTGTTGGGACTGTATAGTATTGATGTTAGTATGATTAATGAATGATGAATTACAGAAGATAAGAAAGGGAGTTAGCTTAACCAACAGTGGCCTGATGTTTGCTTGAAGAACTTGGGGGGTGGAAAACCTTTAAGGACCTCATGGCAGCGGTCATCCCAGCTGAGATTCAAACTGGGTACCTCCCAAATACAAGTCTGTAAATTATGTTAACTGCTCAGACCTTGCAACATTGCAGCTTTATAGCTTATAACCATAGAAACGTGGATATGCCTCAGCTACATACTTGTTCACAAATCATAAATAAAAAAACATACTCACAAAGGGTCCTAATTTTAGTCATGCCAAGAGTAATATATAAATGGATAGGAAGTTTTTTAAAAATAAAAACATATCAAAGAAACTAAAATCAAGACTCAAGAACACAACGATAGACAGAACGTTAACATATGCATTAGAAAATTGGACACTAACAGAGAGAAATAGAAAGCGATTGAACATTTTTGAAAGGAAAGTGTATAGAAGAATTTTATGCCCAGTATATGAAAATGAAAATTGGAGGATATTAACCAATAAAGAAATTTATGCAAGTGTTAAAAAACCTGCTGTAACAGAGACAGTAAGGTTAACTAGATTACGTTGGTTTGGGCATGTACAGTGAATGGAAGAAAATAGAATTCCCAAAGGGGTATTATATATGAATTTGGGAACAGTACGATTGAGAGGTGGACCAAGAAATAGGTGGCAAGATGAGGTGAGAGAGGATGGAAGAACAGTTGGTGGAGAAGGGTGGCAGGAAAAGGTACATAACAGAGAGGAATGGAAGAAGCGCCTGAGAACGGCAAGGAATCGTCGCGCTCTGCACATGCCAAGAGTAATATATAAATGGATATGAAGTTCATTTACCTTAAATATCTTGTTGACATGTAACTCTGGGCAGTGATCAGCTACATTGCCACTGTCCCCCATCAGGTCATATATGGCAGAAATGACAGCAAACATTTCTGATTTTGTAATATACCCATCATGATTTACGTCATACAGACTGTAAAAAAGCAACATGTAATAAGTTTCATGTAACATCACAGTTATTTGAGACGTGTTAAACATGTGTATTTGGAGAAGCGGTGGAATGTATGCTCAGTGTTTTATTTATAGTGTGCTTATTTTCATGAAGTCCCTGGCATTTTTTTTATTGAGCATGGACAGATGTAATAAGTTGGGAAATAGCTTGTGCATAGATCATTGTTCTGCAGTTGTTGAGGGGAATGTGCCTGCATGGGTTTTGGCATTTTTATATGTGGCAACTGTTGTACATAAGGAGGTGGAGGACCATAAAGTCACATTAAACTTGCACTGAAGGTTGTTATACAAAATGAAGGGGACTGTATGGACGTAATCCATATATACCTCA
>Ga0123357_10013766_pt1 | contig 10519 bp, 7 predicted proteins | sample TergutEmb28metaG_FD_89873 | JGI IMG/M metagenome (GOLD analysis project Ga0123357, IMG submission 89873) | Embiratermes neotenicus P4 segment gut microbial communities from Petit-Saut dam, French Guiana - Emb289 P4 | ecosystem: Host-associated > Arthropoda: Insects > Digestive system > Gut ...
ACCTAACCTAACCTAACCTAACCTAACCTAACCTATCCTAACCTAACCTAACCTAACCTAACCTAACCTATCCTAACCTAACCTAACCTAACCTAACCTAACCTAAACCAACCTAACCTAACCTAACCTAACCTAAACCAACCTTACCTAACCTAACCTAACCTAACTTAACCTAACCTAACCTAACCTAACCTAATCTAACCTAACCTACTGTCAAACTATCTAACCTAACCTAACCTGACCTAACCTACCCCAACCTAACCTATCCTAACCTAACCTAACGTAACCCAACCTATCCTAACCTAACCTAATCTAACCCAACCTAACTTAACCTAACCCATTCCTAACCTAACCTAACCTAACCCACCCTAACCTAACCAAATCTAACCTAACCCAACCTAACCTAACCTAACACTAACCTAAGCTTACACTAACCTAACACTAACACAACCAAACCCAACCTAACGTAATCCTTCCCAACCTAATACAACCTATTCTTTCCTAAGGTATTGACACTACACCATTTGTTCTGTTGTTTTTTTTCTCACCTGAAGCAATAATTTTTTTAAAATTCCGCCCCTTTTTCTTCCTTTTCTCTTTCCCTCGTATTATCTCTAAAGAAGTGTAGATGTTTCATACACAGCTACCACTTCTTCTTCTGTTAAATTCTGAACACGTTCTGGCTGTTGCAATTTCAATTTCACGGCTTTATTTATCTCGAACAGGCTTTGGGAACGGCCTTTTAAAGCCTAGAAACATCCGGTGACTGAATTTTTGACACCTGTTGAAGTCGCTTTTTTACTGGGATGAAATATATGTATCCTATATTTAAAGACGCTTTTCTCACCGCGCAATAAAATCAATCCGTTTCGATTATAAAAATCGACCAGTTAATGCTGTACAGGGAAATATTCGCTCTTAGTTCTGAGTTCGACACAAAAATCCAATACACTCTGTGTTCGGAACTTAGGATTATTGAATGTTATACCTTGTGTTATAAATGTTTTTTAATCATTACTCTTATAGTGGGTCATCTCATAACAAAACCGTTCGCCCGACTTATCTAATCAGCGTTTATCCTGTTCAGCATTCAGCATCAAAACTTTAGTTTTTCTAAAATAAAATTTAGGCTCAAGAACCCCGTGGAAACGCCACAGACCTTGCTGTGTTCTCGTGATTGTACTAATGACCACTACGGGCGTTTATTCAAATTCTTCAGTAACAATTCTCAACAATGCAGAGCACGCGAGAGAAACTGAGTTCTCTTTTCAATCCTAAAGGGCTAATCACCTTTATAATTCGAAATTTCGAACCAAAATTATAATGCAACTTTACGGAGTTGGATACTGAAAGGGAAACTTTCTTTGCTGATCGGCATGACCTGCAGAGACCCGAAGGACCCAGGAGCAAATTAGTAACTATATGCACCAATGAGTTTTAAACGTTCAAATACTCCGAAATTTGCCATAATTTATGTATCATGTATGGATCTCACAACAAACCGCGTTTATTTCCATAAGTAGCATTAGCTGATTTGTATTTTTAATGGTCTCCCCGTGCGTTTTTGTGAAGTACGAGGCACCAAAAGCCTAGCATCCGACACGTTGCGTTTTGTTATTCAGTTTCACGTACGAGCCTTAAGGCTGACGTAAATAGTTCTGTCATCACAAAGTCTTCCTGCTCTGAATCTTTCTCAGGGACCTGTAACTTAACGCCCCTCCTTCAAACCTCTTCCTGTCGTAATGCGATAGCGTACTCCTCAGGTTCGTTTGTAGGGTGGCGATCACACAGCGTACCAGTGCGATTTGACCCTACAACTCTGCCATGAAGATGTGGGCTAAATGTACCTCCGAATGTGCCTAACCACACAGCTGCACACGCCAGAAGTTCGTAATATCAATTTCACAAAATGCTTACATCTCTGTCTCCGAATACATTTCTCTGTTGGCGAAACAGCCCATTCACGAACGAACCGTCCACAGGGAGCCAGGAAGCATGACCATTGCTCGCTGTATGCATGTCCAGATATCAGTTTTGGAAAAACATAAAACGGTCCCGTACACACTTACATAAGGACATGCCTGTCATTAAATGCCTGTGGTTACTATACCAGTCCCGATTAAAATAAAGGAACTAACACTTCCTACCGCGCACGGCTCGCTGTGCCCTTACATGTTCTGATGTCTGGCAAAATATAGTATTTCCGTTTCTTTAACCCGTTTTATGGTAAAGAATGAAGTCGCATATTGATTAGAGTATGTACACATTACAAATGGCACATCACTATCTTAACATCGAAAGCCAAGCATTACAGTTGTAATCAATAAGACTAAAAACATTTTCTATCAATTAGAAAGGTTTCTTGCATAATTGTTCAAGACAAACGAAACTAGAAATGCAGTATTATTTTCCCAGAATAACTACAACGTATAAATTTCAGTTACAACCAGAAAATTCCCATTGCAACAATACGGCGTGGCAGCAGTCGCACTGGAATATGTTAAATCGCGGAAATGCAGTGACAATGCGTACAGTTGGCAAATATAGTGCCCAAGACCGCAAAATTCACTCAGGAAAAACAAAATAGAAATTCTTTGAGACGAGAAATAACACCCATAAAACACGGAACACTGTGCTTATCTGAAACACGCGAACAGAAAGCCGTCAGAAAACACAAGTTTTGTGATGAGCTGACAGCACAACACCACGCAACAGTAGGACGCAGTTTGCATTGTGTTTGCCTGTACTCACACGTGCTTCGGCGCCTGTCGTAGCAACACTACTGACCGGCGAGCCAAGTAAAGCCAAGCCAAAATGTTAACTGAGGGGTGGAGACTTGCGCTTCGTGCAAGTCGACATCCCCCTGTCTTTTAGCCATTCCTGCGTTTGACCGCAATGCTGGGCTCAGTAACAGACACCTAAACTCTAAAACGGAATTATGCTTACGCTAACGATTTTGAAGTCAGGCTGAAGGTCTTGAATGATTATGCCAAAGACTAGGGACTAGGTTGCCCTGGACTAACTATGGGAGGGATAAACTTTAGTTGATTGGCTGTGTAGGTTCCGAGCCCAGACTGCCTCTGTCGCATACTGGAGTTATGCGAACTTTGTCAGGCGCTTAGATGAAGCCGCCGCGTCTGGGGAGGTCTCTGCACCGAATACCCTGGCATTTGTCTTACAACTGAGGAAAATAACGGAAAACCTCAGTCAGGGTAACCGAAGGGCGCTCGGCTGATCAGCGCCGAACGCGATTCGTTTAGTCGACTTGGCCATCGCGGGCGATGGCTTCGACTGGACTGCTGTCCCCTGCCGCCCTTAGCTTTCGCGTCAAGCGACGGGGTAAACCCACGGTAAGCGTAGGTATCTGCCGAGTTGCCGCACTATGGGATTCAACACATCAGCTAACTTTGAATCAAAGCTCTCGGCCACCTGGGGCAGGATGAGATTGTACGGACTACGTAAGACGGGAAGTTTAGGAGCGTTAGCTTGTACAGGAGGCCATCGATCCACACGGTATCGGAGGCTTTGGCCACGTCGAGGAAAACTGTGCCGGTGAGTCTCTTTTCACAGAAATTCCCTGTCATTCTTTCAACGAGGCGGGCCAGCTGTAAGGACGTGCTATGCCTGGGTCTAAACCCAAACTGCTCGTCTCGCATCAGTCCGCGTTCATTTACTACATGTAAATCCTAGCTAGTAGGATCTTTTCAAACAATTTGCCAATAGTGTCCAAGAGACAAATGGGCCGATACGAAGAGGGCAGTGCTGGATCCTTCCCCGTTTTATGGATAGAAATCACTCGAGCGTGCTTCCATGTTTGGGGAAAGTGATGGGTGCGGAGAGCCGCGTTAAAGATATAGGTAAGGATGGAAACCGCTCGCTTCGCAAGATGCTTTAATGCCCTGTTCGGGATACCGTTCGGACCCGGAGCCTTCCAGACCTTGAGACCCCTGATGGCTTCGTGAACCTCGTCAGGGTTGGTTAACTGGGGTTCGCTGGCAGGGCTTAAGAAGAAAGACCTCAGCAACACGTCAACCATCTCAATAACTGCCGGGACCGAAGGATCGGTCACCGGCTGAAACTGAGCCTCCAGATTGTCTGCAACGGCTTCGGCTTTTTCAGAGTCTCAGAGAGCGATTCCCCGGGGTGACCAGGGGGAGATGGAGTAGGAACTCTCATCACCCGCTTTGTCATCCTCCTTCGTCTTCAGGATCAAGCAATTCGAGTGTAGCGCTCCAATGGTCGTTTCTCCACTCTTTGAGCCGGCGGGTCACCGACCTCTGGAGGCGGCTGACCTCGGCTTTAAGATCGTGGTCCCTGGTGATCTGCCACTGTCTCCGCAGCCGGTTTTTCAGGCGTATCTCGTCCCGAATGCCGGCCGGTATCGGATGTCGTGGGTCATCACGCGGGCGAAGTTGACGCTGCCTGAGCCTTCAGAATGGCGCCGGAGAAGTTCTCAACGCATATGTCGATTGTCATCTCGTTGTGCAATTCCAGATCGACTGAAATTAGTTCTTCCAAGTTAGTCTGGAAGTTGGCCCAGTCAGTGCGCCTGAAGTCAGGGCGACCTGGTGGGTGGTGGAAGGATGAGCGTCACGAAGTGTCAATGAGAACCGGGAGGTGGTCCAATCTTAGTGCGGAGCACGAAGTCAGATACACCGGGAATGATATGTTATTGGTTATCACGATGTCCAGGACATCGGGAGTAACCGAGGAGATGTATGGGTTGGTGGTTGGGGAGCCCGGTCTAAAGATCAGACAGGAGTTCTCGTCAGCATAATCACGTAGGAGTTTCCCCCATCTCGTGTTCAGCCGCGAGTAAGAATCCACGTGATTGGGGTTGAGGTCTCTAGCCATCAAGACCGGCAATCCCCCGCCGAAACAGGCGGTCAGGTCCGCTCCGATCAGTGGGTGGGTAGGCGAAAGATAAGCCGCAAGGATTAACATCGGTTTACCGGCCAATGTGACTTGGATGGCAGTAGCCTCCAAGTGGGTAAGTAGACACGTACATGCATGTCTTCTTCAAAGGGGAGAAGCCATCCTACAATAACTGCAGTTTTCAAAGGGGAAACCGTACTAGGAAAGTACATTGGGTACTTTAGAGTGAAACAATCATCAAGAATTGTGGTGTTAATATTATCAATAATTAGACATCAATTGGCTCTGTGTTTATCCACACGTGTAAATTGGATGCTGCAAGAGGCGGCTGCAACTTATACCAATATAAAGGTAGTTATCTGAAATATGTCCAACTGACAAGAATTGTTGTGCGCATATTTTCAGTGTCAATATTAGCGAGTTCATATGTAACTCCGAGCCAACTGTACATATAGTAAACAATGTAGCTTGCGCGTTTGCAACATAAACCACTACAGTTATATTGCAAAGGGCAAACAATTGTGTTACCATAAGGGTGATAACAATCCACAAGTCAGTGTTAATATGTCAAGCGAACAGTGTAACAATTATAAGGTTCGTCAAACCCGTTGTGTTTATAATAAACTAGATTGGAGTGTGTATACTTGTCTAACACAACTATATGGTGGTAGAGATATGTATAATTTATTACATAAAGAACAACTACAGGTTTCGGCCCATTTCATTGGCCATCTTCAGGTTGATAAATGAAAAACTTAGTAAGCAGCTACACTTGTATACAGTGGGGAGGTAAGATGTGGAGTGGGAATGAGATCTCGCATGTTGTGAGGGATGGGTGTTGTAGTTAGTTTGTATACCCCTGATATGGATTATCTGTCATGTGCTCTGTCTTTGTGAGTAAGTATGTTGCTAACGTGTGTGTGTGTAACGGACCTCAGGATTACATTCCGTACCACACACACGTTAGCCAACCTACTTACTCACAAAGACCGAGCACATGACAAATATTCTCTATCAGGGTTATACAAACTAGCTTGCCCTGACTGCCACAAAGCGTATGCCGGACAAACACGAAGACAGTTCTCCTCCCGCTACAAAGAACACAAGACAGCATGGTGCAACCACAGCACCACCTCCAATTTTGCACAAAACCTTATAGAAGAAGCCCACTCATTTGGTCCCATGAACCAGATCATGGAAATAGTACACTACCACAAAAAAGGAGCGCATCTAAACATATTAGAGAAATTCCATATCCATATTGAATCCGTTAAAAACAATCACCTTATTGACCCGCAGACTATACACCCCAATGCCATCTTTGACGCCCTCATAAAGCCCAACCGACCGACCTTTAAACCCTACAACTGCCCAACCCCCTCGCCCCGACTATAGACATTTCCAAGCACCTAACAAAAGGACAAGGCCATTTACACGAAACATAACAGCAAACTTCCACCCTAATAGCCACATGCTTACTACAACGAACACGGAACTTGAGAACACTCAGCACGAGCTCAGAATCATCGACTCACACACAACGTGACTCTATTCAGTGATACAAACGCGCAAGTATAAAAGTGTATATGTGACAACATCAAACAAGATATTGCATGAAACGAGCCATAATAATCCCACCCGCACCGCCATCTACATACCTAGCTTTCTGTAATCCAGGGAGACAACCCTGCCAACGCCATTAATCAACACACCACACAACACAACGACCATCCGACCCTCAAAACTGTAAGTATACCACATAAGATCAGCCATTTTTTATACATGTTCTGTACGATAACGGCAATGTGAACACAACCAATAAAAAGATCACCCTATATCTTCCACAGGTAAATCCACACTATACGAACAAGCGCAGTATAACCAGCTAACAAAAATACACAATAAAGCTGGGCGTCTAAGGATCGTCCTACCTGCTGTCCTCGAAGTTTATCGCCACTCGTAGAACATTCCAACCAGAACACGCATGAATCAACGACACCAGAAGAGAAAATTAACACATCAACATTACCTTAATTTAAATTAATTTAATTTTGCTTGTAAAGTAGGTCGTGGTTCCACACTACTATTTGCTAATGCACGTTCCTTACCCAACTCAATTTTATTCCTTCCTATAATAGTACCGCTTCATACACTGAACTGACAAATTATGGAAATCAAACTCGAGGTATTGTCATGAAAAGTAATTTCGGAATTAACTTTTTGAAAAAGAAACGTTACGCAAGAACCAGGAAGACTTATTAGCTTCTTGATATTGCCGTAACTAGGAAGCCTGCAGCTTTAATAAGCAAATTCAGCAATTTAGTAGCTTGCTCTACTTATTTATACGGTAACAACAGCTTGACTGATCTACAAGGGTTTCCTAGGTTTTGAAACTGATATTAACTAACGTCTATGTATGGTCATGTAGGAAGTCATAAAACGCTGACTGATGTGCCTCTTTACTATATAATGCTTTTGAAAGTTACGATAAACATCTTTCGTCAAACTGATTTTCGGCGCAAATAACTCGACGATACTATAACCGGCGAACTACGTACCTACGTACAGAAGTGCTGCAAGTTATAATACTGCCATTATACGCTGGTATTTAAAATAATGATTGTATACACAACAAAACGCTGTGTATACAAATACCAAGGTAAGCTTATTTGGCATTGTGTTATAACTCAGCTGGTTTTCTAAATTCAGTCGAGTCGAAATTCTAAATTCGAAGTATTACTTGAATTATTACGTGAGAGGCAAGCGTGATAAGTAGATCCCTTAATGACAGAGTTTAACTGTGTAAATTTGTAAATACTTATCAGTAGAATAGATGCAAGAAAAGCCTGGAACCTTAGATTTGTTCTACGAAAATTCCTTCCCGCGGTAATGCTAGACAGTTTGCCTAAACATTTAGGCTGGTGGCAGCTCAGCCACGCATACCTAGATCCATATCTAGAACCGAGGACTTAGAATCCTCCTTCCTCCGACCTCCAACATTTTTCTCTCTCTCTCCCCTCCGTGTCCGTCTGGGCTTAGCTTGGTGGAAGATCAACCCCATGCCCCAGTGGCCACGACAGTATTATAATAACAGATGTAATAACAAAGTGATTAAATCAATGAACCACTACAATTATAAGAACCATATTTGTTTATAGTCTTAGATCAAGAAACCTACTATAACTATAGATACTAAATTCATATAAGTTGCACACTGTATATATTTTATAAGCCAAATGTACATGTACATATAACGTCTACTAACATAAGATGATACTATAGATCCAACTATATTAACCTAGAATAGAAAATAGCAGAATTCATGTACCTATACCACCCATCCTACACAACATGCGAGATCTCATTCCCACTCCACATCTTACCTCCCCAATGTATACAACCCACACAAGTCAAGTGTAGCTGCTTACTAAGTTTTTCATTTATCAACCTGAAGAAGGCCAATGAAAAAGGCCGAAACATGTAGTTGTTCTTTATGTAATGAATTATACATATCTCTACCACCATATAGTTGTGTTAGACAAGTATACACGCTCCAATCTAGTTTAACAGTGTAACAAGTTCATTTATACCGATGCCACTACGGCGTGTATAAGCTTGTGTTATGCACGAGGCAAACACTTGCTCCTACCACCTTATTACTATACAGTAAATTACAAGAAACATTATCCAGTTCTAGAATGTACAAAATTACATCATTAGTGCTTAATAATAAAACTAAATTACATTTGCTTTGACCGGCATTTATTTATGAATAGATTACTTTCTTTTCACGCGTATGTGTTCCCCTGAACCAGAACAGGGTGCCAACACCCCGCACTAGGTCACAGGCTGGTGGACGGCTGGGGATGGTTTCCACACAGGATTTTAATATTGTAACTCGTAAAGAAGCTTGATATGTAGGCTTGTGAGATCATGCTTCCTATGCATGACTCGCCATTTCAATTTCCAACCCAGTGGATAGGTTTGTATCATTTCAACGGAAGCTGACATCATTGTTCTTACTGCAGGAAACCCCCTTACTAAAATCAGCAATACGAACTTGGTGTAAACGCGAAATTGTGAGGTAGGACACTAGCTCCACGAACTTAAGCGTCATAAAATGTTGGGTGGTTGCAGAATTTATAAACGTGTGGAACTTTTATTGCAGTATCATTTTTGTAAAACGTAAAATAAGATTATGAGACTTTGCGGGAGACAAATAAAGAATCCTTCGACTTACGTATGTGAAATTTAGCAAGGACACAGACGATAAGCATGACAATAGATAAGGTCTAACACGAAGTTATCAGTATACACACATACACACACACACGGCAGGCATGCCAAGTTTCGACGTTGCTTTCGGCAGGGTTAGCCTACGACGTAAGTAACCACTCTGTCACGAAAGTAAAAAATAAAACAAAAGTTATTATATCGGCAGGTACGAGCTTGTAGGTGACGTCTTTGTTTTAACTGACAAGTTTCATGTATTTGCCGCCGACATTGCGCTTCGTGTGTGGGCGCTCGATTGAGCGGGCAACAGATAACTTAACGCGATAAGCAAGTTGACAGGAAATGAGCTAGAGAGCAATGTACCGTAATACTGAAACGCGTTCGTGTAACCACTGTTGCAGTGGAAAGTCAATAAATGTTACACATTGTGTGTGTGTGTGTGTGTATTTTTGTAGCCTTAGGTATCCAGCATGCAATGCGCATGCGGCATGTTTTATCGTCATATGTCCTGCCCCGATCTGCAATACTGTTCTACATTATCTCAAAAACGGCACATTTTCGGAAAAAAAATTATTCAACATAAAATGTGTTTTGACTTTCTGTATAACGTTTGCGAGAAGCCATTCTAAGAGCAACTGAGCGATTTATGATATAAAATGTATATTAGTCTCCATCTGAAGTACCCGTTATTGTCATCAGATTTCAATAAAAATTGAATTTTCTCGACAGATTTTCGTAAAAAAAGTCCTTAAGTACCAAATTTTATGAAAGCCATGAAGTGGGGGTCGAGTTGTTTCATATGGACGGACAGACGGACAGGCATGTCGAAGTAAATATTATAGGGAAAATATTCCCGTCATCAAGGACTGTAACGGACGATTACAGAAGCGATAGAAAAGGCCAATACGTTTAACTCCTATTATTCGACAGTATTCAGCAGCGAGTGCGATATTCTTCATATACAGGGTGAAAATACAGGCGATCCATTCACCACTGATATTAAAACAATTAGGAGGATTAAAGCGATAGGGAAAAACAAATCATTAGGACCAGACCGGGTCTCTGGAGAAATTCTTAAACTGGGTGGGGAAGCCATAATTTCGTACCTTGCACGACTACTATACATAACAATGAATAATTGCACACTGCCAGGTGACTGGAAGAGAGCCACGGTGATTTCTATTCACAAGGGGAGCGATCGATCATTAGCCACGAATTATAGACCGATTAGTTTAACCTCGATAGTTTGCAAGCAAATGGAACACGTTATAACTTCATATCTAAGGCGAGTGTGGGATAATGATTGGCTGTACGCGGGTAAACGTGGATTCAGACCGGGATATTCGTGCGAAAGTCAAGTAATCACGGTATGCCAGGACAATGCGGACTCTCTGGATAACGGAGACAAGAT
>Ga0123357_10013767_pt1 | contig 10519 bp, 4 predicted proteins | sample TergutEmb28metaG_FD_89873 | JGI IMG/M metagenome (GOLD analysis project Ga0123357, IMG submission 89873) | Embiratermes neotenicus P4 segment gut microbial communities from Petit-Saut dam, French Guiana - Emb289 P4 | ecosystem: Host-associated > Arthropoda: Insects > Digestive system > Gut ...
AAAGTCCTCGCCGGTCGGCTGTGCGTCATTCCAAGAAACTGGGACTGTCAGAAAGCAGTGTCAGGCGTATTTTACACTTGGATTTGCACTGCGGATACAGGAAGAGATTTCAATAATCCCGGTCGACGTGTTACGTAGGGCCATGAGTAGTGTTCACGATCGGCTTGCTGAGTGTGAGCAGCGTAATGGAGGGCATCTTGAGGATGTAACAAGTGGAATCATGTGTTGTGTTTCTTTTTGTTCTGTTTTATGTTTCCAGACGACCGACTCACTTATTTCTGCAAATCCAAAATAAGTACTTCCTTATAAATGTAATTGTATCATGAAATCCAATACTGTTAATCTTTTTTAACACTTAAAAATCGCCCGATTCGCTGGTGGACATTATATAGCATAACGGATTACGCATTAACACCATTCACAGGATAACATTGTCAAACTTTATAAGTGGATAAATATTGACATATGATTTGGACATAAATGGTCTATATATACATATATCTATATATATTTATATATACATACATACATACATAATAAAATAAAAGAAAGGGACGGGAACTTTTTTTTCGTTTTGGTTCCCTTATAACAGTTTTTCCAGATAGTGTAGTGGTAAAGCTGACTGCTTGAGAGAAGTTTCGTACGCGGAGACAGCAACGAGAACTCTCATCTGCAAGCGATCAGCAGCCCATCACATGGCTCTCTATCACTTTACTTCCCGCTGGACCAGTTCTGTTACATACAGGTGATACTGCTTTCAAATGCAGAAACTCTCCATGCTGAAATTTGATTCATTGATGTGTTTACCTTCTACCGATCAACTCCCGAAAATAATAAATAATCGTCAAACATCCAAGCAAGATACTTTCGTGACTAAATTTCAGCTTCAGATACAGGTCATGTAAGTGGCTGATGGCCACAGTTATAATAGAAACATACTTAATCTGAAATTAGCGCCCCTCAGTTCTAACGCTGCATTTAAAAGTAATGCAGGTTTTGTTCCGGTACAGGAATTCAGTAAGGCACCGCAGACAGCAAAACGTGTCAAAACATCTAGGCCTTAAGATAAGCGTGGGAGGCTAAATACTTACAGAATTTTGGTGGGAAAATCTCTTACAAAACAGCCACTTGGATGGCAGAAAATGAAACACAAATATAATAGTAAAATATCTGATAGTTATGTCGTGACGAATATGGGGTGATTAAAAAAATCTCAGGGTTGTTTGCTGTTGGACGTTATGTTATTAGCGACGTTGAACCTGTTTCGAGAGTGCTAGGTTAATTTATTTGGTGTACGGAACAAGATAATAATTACAAAATATTAATAAACGTGTCGTAAGATTAGAAATGATTGTATTTTAAGACATTTGAAGTTTCTCTCAATATTTGACCCGATTTTTCGATAGCTAAAACGATGCAAATTAAGGACCATTCAGCATATTAAAAAACAAATCGTTTGTTATGTCGACTACAACTACATGTTTCGGTCGTTCAGGACTATCATCGGACCATCAACAGAATATTTTAAAATAAGGTGAAAGGCCTTACATACGTATTCACCATATGATTTCCATCTATGGAATCCTACAGTTTTAAAATGTTTATTACAGTAAGATATTCTAAAATCAGGTCGCATGGTAGCTGACGATTGTTAGAATTTTAGTAGGTCTTGGTAACATGTACAATGATAAAATTAAAATATTAAATTGTAAGATAAATTTGTCAAATTTAATGTTGCAAATTTTTCATGCAATTATATAACAAATGCAAAATTCAACACCAACTTGTTACAAAACACATTATTTGCTAATTAATGCTCCGACATGTTTCGGCCTTAAATATTGACCATCTGCAGGGAGCTTTCTTTAGGATGTGCAGTTTATGTTTCAACTCACATGTTAGGAATTCAACATTTGATTAAAATTATTGTTATTATGATTAAGTGTGACAGTTCTCACAATCAGTATTGCGGTTTAACTGCGGTTAAAATAGAGTATAAAATTATTTTTCTTTGATATAATTGTTGCTTGCAAACATCAACGTTTCAGTCTTTTTTCAAACGAAGTAAGTTTTGGAATCACATGTTCGGCGTCCTGTGTCCACGCTATTAATAAGCAAGCTACACTCACATGCTGCTCCAAATTACTCGTATATTTCCACTATGGCCTGTGTGGTTCTGCAGTTTTTTCAGACTATTTCATAAAAGGTATGATTTTCAGAAAAAAATTTTTGAACATAAAATGTGTTTTGATTCTCTCTACAAAATTTTCTAAAACATTCCTCATTCTAAGAAGAATCGATAGACATATTCCGATAAATGTCCTTCGGTCTACATGTGAAGTTCCCGATTTCTTGTCACATATTAAGTGAAATTTAATTTTTCTGATATATTTTTGAATAATCCTCAAATACCATTCATGAAAATCTGCCCAGTTTGGGCACAGTTGTTCCATGCGGAAAGAGGGGCGGAAGGACGGAGCGACATAACAAAGCTAATGGCCGCTTTTTGCAATCTTCCGAAAGCGCCTTAACTCTTTAATTATTAAATACCCGTTTGTGTGAGAAACAGAATGAAACATAACAGGAGGACGTTAGGGTCAAATTGCTTAACATCGCCATCACTTTTGTACTTCGCCCCTGGCTATTATTCCGTCAGGAATACCGCACCTTCAATAACCGGCAAAGTTTTACAAATGGGATCGCAACACCAGAGTCTTCGAAGTAACGGGATTATAGAGGAGAGCGGCACGTTACACGGAAGACCTTTTCATTAGAATTCTGACACACACTTAAGTCGGATTTTCAACTAATCCCATTGTATGAGGTTGCCATCTTAAGTGACAAGGTCCTGCTAATAGTCATGTCATAAACTTTAAATAATTTCTATTTAGTTCCAATATTTTTGTAGATTCATTTAACGAGGTTCCTGAACTAAGGAGCTTCAAATGCCTCTGGCTACTTCCAGTAACCCAGGTGTCTTCTACTCTTCTCAAATAAGATATACGTCTTTACCTGTTTGCTTGGCGTGAGAGACTTTTACCTCGTCCTCACTTTCTAGGCTTCAAACAGGACCATATATGGTGGCGGAGCATTATTACGTGGTCAAATTACACTCCACAGTACACCTTTTTATAATCTTGCGTGTTAGCGGTCATTATAAAATTAATTTAAATACGGCAGTATTTGTCGTGATAAATGTCGCTTTCGGCTTCCACATAAACCAGAGACAAATCGTAGTCATGACAACGCCACTAGTTAAGAAAAATAAGAGGCACTGGTGTTTCCGACTAATTTCATGTCATTGATTAGACCATAGATGGCCAGACATTAGGACTCAATGACCTGCTCTAAGGTACAAAATCTTTCGCGATCTACCGTAGTTACGTCTTAATAGTATGTGAACCAAGCGGAGTAAGGTAACATAGGGTAATAACATCAAATTTATTAAAAATTGATCTTCTATAACCGAAAGAATTTACCATAATTAAAATATTGGTACAAGACACCGTATAACTTGCGCTGACTTACTGAAATAGGGTTCACAATTACCTAGGCAAAAATGAAGGCAGTATTTTAAATGTTCATCGGTCGGACGGCTTCGGTGTTTGGATATGTTTATTTTCATCTTGGAGAAGGCTTTTTCGCAGAAGTTGGTTGATCCAAAAAATGCTGTCAAACGAAGAGCTATATATACACGTACGTATAGTAAAGCGGCAAATACATTTTTATAGAGAACGACAAGTGGCCGCTATCGACTGTTCAGTCACTTCTGATTTAGATCATTTTCTGAAAAGTTTTACCACTAAATCGCAGTATCAACACTGCTTCTTCTATCAAGCTGTCTTGACACTATTGGAAGGAACAAACGTAAAACCTGTTCAGCTCGTTGTGACAAGTACTGCAGGGTTTCTTTGTCAAAAAATAATACCACACCTTCAACACGTTGATAATAGTTTCGTATCGCCTTACTTTTATGTATTTAACTTATTTAGTACTGATATATATGTTACAATATTTCTCGTAATTTTAATTTTAATTTTATGTTCTTTAACGGCCTGAAGATAACCACTTAGTGGTCGAAACACCTAGCCGTGTATCCCATCTGGTAAAACATAATGAATAAATGTGTTGATGGCGAATGTTAACTGTCTTGTATTACACTCAAACACTACGTGATATCCAGTGCGAAAGGTACATCTAGCACGTAAGTAGAGGCGATCTGAACGCTTCGAAGGAAGACATCCGTATTGCTGCCGAAAATAGACACCTCATTATTCCTGTGTCATTCATCCGTAGCCTAGTGGCAGTACTGACTGGTGTGGGAGGGCTTTGTGATATTATCTCGAGGAAAGAATACTGCAGTGCAAAGAAAGTGTTCCAGCATTTAGCTACAGGGAGTTAATTGATATTCAAACAAGCGAGTTTTATATTAAGTAGATGCACCTGCCCATCTTGTTGGGTATCCATTCCGTCAGACTGCTTTAGTCAGCAGAGGAGAAACAAAATTAAAAAGAATTGCAGATGCAGACCGTGTTTAGGCGTGAGAAAGTAGAGAGTAGCAGAATTAATATACATATGTAGAGGAATGATTCTTCGTTAGAACAGACTACAGTTACTTCATTCTAACGAGGATGTTCATGTGGCTACCCCGGGAACTCGGCGCAAGTTGCTTGCTTGATCGGAAGCTTCATTCTGAGGCGAACCTGGAAGCAAAGTGTAATTTGGTTTTGAGAGATTTTGATATAATATTTGAATGTACGTTTTAAGGAACTAGGATGCGTCATTCAAGATGTGAACCTGGGACGGCGAGTAAATCTACCGTTTGTCACCGAGCGAAAGGAGAGCACAAATATCATCAAGGTCGATATGAATCAAATAACGATGTTTCTCATTTTGCAGTTTTATGCAGTCCTCTCATTCCCCCGTAGATACTCTTCTCCAATATTTCAAATTTAATTTTGTGTAAAGGTAGAGCTATCCCATTACAGGCCTGGACAGACCCTGGGTTTTCCCGGAGGTTGAGGCTCCAAGGTTTCTTAATTTAGCGTGCTGTCTGAATGTATTTGTATACAGACACCAATACATAACCGCATAACGTAAAATTTGTTAAAATCACATTCGACTTCATGTTTCTGTTATGTTAAGTCATCTACATAAGGATAAAACTATACACAACAGAGAATGTAAAACTCTGAACTTAATATTATTAAAAACTTAGACCTCAACTGTTGTCACATTTGTCATGTTCACATATATTATTTTATTAAAAAGTGATTTTCTTTTCAATATTATTGTATAAAACATGAACATAACTGAAGTGACAAAAACTGAGATCCCAGCTGTTAATAATAAAAAGTTTACACTTGTACATTAATTTTTATTTAGTTTTACTGAGCCGAAAGAAAGAGATTATTATTATTTTAAAAACGTTATATTAGGCGGTTAATTACTGCTATCTATGTTCTCCCAGTTTATATTTTTGCACTAACGTAAAACGCCAGGTTTAATACCCATATACAATATATCTACTTACAGGTTTATGTATTTTAATCTTAAGGAGTTTCAGTAGATGACAAGAAAGTACACGATTCTGAACCAAAGGAAGGAATTTCACAATGAACTAATTTCACTGAAGATTGCGTGTCACTTCGGGAATCAAGAGAGGGTAAGGTGTCTTTCTGGGATAAGAAACCTGGTCTTCGCTATGAAGGAAGTACAATATTATGAGGTGTTCTAAAACGCAGTGACAAGTGGGAAAGTTTGACACAAGATTTGTAAAGAGTATGAGAAGTGGAGATGGGAATGTAAGGCGCAAAATATTTGTACTGCCACTTAGTACTGACTGAATAATTGAATCTGCGAATTTTACGGTACAAAAACATCGAGGACAAGTGGAAGGAACTAGAAATGTAAGATCTTATTTGCAAAAACTAATGGAGAAAAGCACTTACGCGACCGACATGTATAATTTAAGGATTCTGGTCTTCTAAGATGTGACACTACGCTACATCCCAGAAGAATGGAATCCCCAATGACACTACTTTGAAAACCTCAAAGTCCGCGTTTATTACAAGTTTGTAGATTATTTAACGATGATGTCAGTGACTCAGATTACATAACTTTCAGCGCTAGCAGTGGTAGTGATTAAGATATCAGAAAACATGTGGAAGGAAGCGGTCTTGACTAATTGAAGAACTGCTTAGGTACTTTTAGGAAGGGACTGCAGAAGACCAAGAAAAAACTTAAGTTAGGATAGTAGTCGTCTTTTCCGGGATTCAAACCAGACATCTACCTATTACACGTCACAAAAGCCTTAACCCTTAAAGCAATGTGACCGGTGACCGAGGGGGCTATACGGGACGATACGATTAAAATAAATTGTGGGAGAATCGATCGTTAATTGAACTGCATTAACTGGCTCCATGTACTAAGTCTCTGACCAGCTTCTGCGACGGAATTTGTGAACCTTCTACCGCAAACAACTACAGAAACTTCAGAGTAACTACCATCTGCTTTTTATGTCTTTAAATTTATGATTTCCATTATTTTCAAAATATTAGCAGAGATGGGCAAATAAAAATCGACACTCAGATGTACTTGTCGCCCCAAAGGAGGAGTTGCTAATGCTGGCTCCGTAATGCAGTTGACCTGACCTTTGCGTCACACGTCACTCGCTTTCACCTCCCGCATCTGCTTAACCTGCTTTGCACTCACTAACTACATTGCCGCGTGTCTCAAGTGACTTCACTTCCAAATATTTCACGTAACTTAACAGTAATTGCCCAGTTACTGGTTTGTTGGTCTGAAATTTGGGAGCCTCGGGTTCGATTCGACCAAGGCCACCGATTGTTGTGTGAGCAGGTTTCGCCTTAGAAAGCTCAGGAGACTAGTCAAGAAGTCTATCAACACGTAAGCCCGGGTTCAGTACCAGACAGATTACATTGGGTAAACTACCACTGAAGCAGGTTGTCCCGCGCTAGTCACAAGAAATTTAGATTGTGTACCATCAATATTTTATTCATGAAGCCTAAAATTATGATACGAACGGTCACCAGTAATCTCGCACTTAACCTCTTAACTGGGCATGACGTATACGTACGTAATCGTGTTGCGCTATTTCAATGGGTATGACGTACTATTATGTCCTCGATCTTTCACCGCTAATATCTCCTGGGTATGACGAGATATGACTTACGTATTAGTACTGTTAAAAGCACTGAGCAGAAGAGTGTAACGGCGGATCTCTATAATCGTAAACGGACGATGTCCGGTTCGAGCCTTGGCTTTACATCCGCCAGCCTAAGTATTTGGGTGGGTTTCCTCAGTTCCTCCAGTAAACACCGGTAATTCACCGACAAGCCCCTCACACTCTGCGTCATTAACCGCCCAAGATTCGCAAAACATCATTCGGTAACACATGAATATATTTTAACATCTACAATCATAAAATCCACTCTGTGCCCTTGTATTAGTTTGTGCTCGACAAAAGGGCACATGTGTTGCAGTTACAAGTAATATGTAGCATACTTGTAGGTGCTAAATTTTATCTCTTCTTCAAACGTCAATATCAGAACTGGGTTCACCCAAGCTCACATTCAGTGGAAACTGGTGGTAGAGCGGCTGGGCCGTGAAGCTGACCACTCATCCTATCTAACTATAACGTTAAGAATGAATGGAATTGTGCCTCCAGGCCTCCATAAGCCTTCATGGTGTGCACGATAACATAGGTGTATTTTACCTTATGTAGCAATTTGGTATTTTAATATTTTTCTCCCACAACTTTAAATTTGAGCTACACTCTTCCAAATGAAAGTAACGAAGTGGAAATAGGAACTTGAAACGAAAGAATGAAAGGATAGAAAAGTGAGAAAGAATGAAGTAAATATAGGAAAATTTAGAGATTTTCAAACAACAACAACAAACCCCGAAGCTGAGTACGTCTATATTAACTACATACTAAATAGGAACACTATCTAGAACAATGTATAATTAAAGGCAAATATAAGGTTAAGCTAGCAAATGTGTCCTGTTCTTGAACACCACATCATTACGCTGGGGAAGTAAGAGTGCAAATATTCTTAAGCTCGGCTGTACATGGGATACAGTGGGCAGCATCACCTTCTGGCTGGCATGTGCTTTGTGAAAGTATTACAGGTCCTCTTTAATAGGCGGCTGGTTTGGCCCCAGGGAAGATCTAATTCAGATGACCAAACAAAAATGTACGTCTAACCTGGAATCGAACCCCAGTCGTCTAGCCCATGTCCGTTTAATTGACGTATTAGCACATAAGCAGCCAGTATGATTATATCCCGATTTCCGTTGTGCCATTATCTTCTTCTTAACACAAATTTACTTAATATTTGTCAGCAGCACATAGGCTGTGTACTCTGTGTACTGTGTATTGTGTATTGTGTATTGTGTACTGTGTACTGTGTCAGTAGACCATAGGCTACATTCTACATTTATCAGCAGACTACAGACATTAACCTCTCCTATTAAGTACAGTATAGGTTTCATTCTCTATTTATCAACAGACTATAGGTTTTTCATTCTCAATTTATCAGCGAAATATAGGCTCCATTCTCTAGTTATCAGCAGACCAAAGGCTCTATTCTGTATTTATCAGCGGACGATAGCTTCATTTTTTAATTATCAGCAGGTTATATGCCCCATTCCCGTGTCAGTGTTACAATGTAAAGCAACCACCACAATGTGTGTACATTTAACGAAGCCAGAAGAATGCAACGTCAAAATAAACCTGATACGCCAGTTTTCTTTTTCTTGTTTTGGACAACAAGATGACGGTGACGTCACGTATTTCGCAGCATCACTTCACATCGTTTGTGAAGACGGTAAGTCTAAAGAGGGTATTATGTACCGACCGTGAACGAAATTTCACTGTCTGACGGCGTTATAAAGACACTGTCAAAATATCAACCGAACAGACAAACTGCAAAAGAGTAACGGTTTTATTATGTATAGCCTATTGTGGGAGGAATATTTGGACCCTACAACATGCAAAAAGTGAGGAAGAGTATTTCATAAGAGTAGCTCCACAAGTGAGTTCTGGCTTTCTCATACCGACAGATACCAATATTAGGATAATCCATAATGGGTTGCCGTGCAAAACTCTAGGTAGGTACCAAATTTAATGAGAATGCTGTTGCATGCATTCTCGATCACGAACGTACGGGGAAGGGAATAAATAAAAGCAGGCACTTAAAATCATGCAAACAGTTTCAGAGTGTGGTAACCAATAACTCAGACACAGCCTCAAAACATATATGAATGTGTTAATAATATGTATTAATTTTTTAATTTGATGCTTGACACATTGCCATACAATTAATCTTTTGGCGCCGGAATTATTTTTTAAATTTTAACACACCCTGTATATAAATTGTGAATAGTACAGGAACCAAATACGTTAGATTTATGAAACAAACTGCATTTTGAAGAGGAAAAAACGGAGAGTAAATACCACGTTTAAAATATTCAGTACCTATATGTGTTGAATAAATATATAAAATGCAACGTTTAGAGGTTAGCGGTGCGGTACGACCACTATAGTCGTCATTAGGCGTCAAAGGTTTAATTTAATTTGTCAACAGATGTAATAAGTTTATTTGAAGTTGTTTAGTACGCATTAAGAGAGACTGTCTAGGAATATTTCTTTAGCATCCTGATATAAACAATTTCAATTTTTAAACAAAAACGTCTTACAAATCTTTGCTCTTTGTTTGCATTTCAGGGAGGATAACACAGAATTTTAATCGGACGTTAGGTGATTCGTAAAGGCCACAAATTTTCATAAAATTTCAGAAGGGTGCAATAGTTTATTCCGGGAACAAAGTCAGTACAAAATAGATTTTAATATTATTCGTTTCAAAGTAACAAAAAATTTATCATCTTTCCATCCAGCAGCTTCGCGTATATTTTAAATGTTAAACAAATCGAGTGTTTTATACCAAACCAGGGAAAATTACATTACAAGTTCCGCGTCCTCCACATAATACGACCAGACAGTTTTGGGTGTTTCAAAGGCAGTGCAAAATTTGGCAGCGAGGGCAGTAGGTTATTTCAAGTCAAATTATCATAAGTTGCGTTTTTGAAATGGTAGTTCAAATTACTTACAACTAATAAACAACCATTCTATTTACTTTTTGAAGTATGTTAGAAGCAGTCTATTAGTCGTGTACTTCTGTCTTATGACGTCATGTACTCTTATTGGTGGCAAACAGTGCTTCGAAGAAATACGTTCACTCCATCTTCAGTACTGAACAGAGTTGCGTGAGGCTGTATTAGGGTTACATAGAGAGGGTCCATTGAAAATGGTCACTCAGACCCATAGGATGGGACGAGTGATAAGGCCAAGTAGAGACAACAGAAATGAATTTTATGTTTATTGGACCGTGCATCATCTTGATAGTTGAATAAAGAGAGACCAACTTGATGTCACTTACTTTATTATTTCATTATTTAATGCTCAACATGTTTCGGATGTTAATACATCCATCCT
>Ga0123357_10013768_pt1 | contig 10519 bp, 3 predicted proteins | sample TergutEmb28metaG_FD_89873 | JGI IMG/M metagenome (GOLD analysis project Ga0123357, IMG submission 89873) | Embiratermes neotenicus P4 segment gut microbial communities from Petit-Saut dam, French Guiana - Emb289 P4 | ecosystem: Host-associated > Arthropoda: Insects > Digestive system > Gut ...
AGACTAAAAAAAAAGAAGGCCGCCGCTGGGAAACACACCCACCCCTTTCTCTTTCCCCCCCCCCCCCCCCCCCCCCCCCCCACCTCCATGACTCTAAGGTTCATCTACGCTTCTACTATTTCTTAAGAATATCTCTCTCCTTTCAGGCTGGCTTCAAAGTAAAAAACACTTTGAAAATTACCTCAAATACAAGTTGTAGTTGTGTTCTAAACATTTCGTAAAATGCTTGTTTTTTTCTGGTCAGGAATTGCTTGTTCCTCGTCTTGCCTCATATTAATTATTGTGGCTATCACTCGTTTCAGTATATCCAGAATGTTATCCAGCATCCTTCCTCAAGATTAGCCCCGTATATATACATGAGTGTTTTGAGATAATCAGTCTGGATTTAGACGTAACATACCAGCTAATGATCATATAAAATGCATTCGCCAGATACTTAATAAAAACGTGAATACAGCATAGTAGTACTGTACATAGGTTAGCCACTTCCTTTAAGAAGACTATGAGATGGTTAGAAAGGTTTCTTAATATGCTATACTCACTGAGTTTGGTATGCCCGTGAAATTACTTGGGTTAAGTACAATGTGTTTACGTAAAGCCTTAATACAGACAGGACAGGCCAACTTTTGCTCAAAACTTTGTTTTTGAATGTGCTGTTAGAAACTTCCAGAGAAACCAGGAGGAGCGAAATTGAATGGGGCACTTCAGCTTCTGTTATTAGCTTATAATGTTAATTTATTAGGCGAAAAACATAAACATTCTTAAAAAAAACATAAAAGCTTCATTAGCCCTTAAGGTTGATCTAGAAGTAAATTCCGAGTATTTAAATAGCTATAGCATGTTCATAACTCAATAGAACATAGGACAAAATCTCAACATCAACATAACTAATAAATCCTTTTAAAGTGTATCGAAATCCTTACACGTGGGAACGACAAATGCTGCCTATCATTCGGTTTAGAAGCTTTTGTCTTCAGATTGCTTTCTAAGAACAAAAAGCAAAAAATACAGTCCAAAAATCTATATAGCGCTACCCTCACTTAGCGTCCATGACGGACAGTGAATAGAAATTCCCCGTTAAATACTATTTCAATTAACCGCCACAAACTGCAGTGAACAAACAGTGGCGATATACCGAGGTTGGACTGTATACAGAACTATAACGTTGCTGGCAGTTTTACATGGGTGAGAAACTTTGTCTCTCATAACAAATGAAGAACAAAAGCTAAGTGTTTTCGAGAAGGGTGACAAGGAAAATATTTGAGCATAAGGAAAAGGAACAAACAGGATACTAGGGAAAACTGATTAATGCGAAGCTTCACGATTAGTATTATTAGCAGACATTAGGGTAATTTAATCAAAGAGGGTGAGATCGGCGGGGTATATGATACGGAAGGGAGAGAAGAGAAATGCACACAGAGTTTTGGTTGAGAAAGTAGAAGGCAGGAGACCGATTGGAATACCTAGGCATAGATGGGAGAATAATATTAAAGTTAATATTAAAGGGAGAGCATGGGATGATGTAAACTGGATTAACCGCGGTCAGAACAGAGCCTAATGGCAGGCTGTTGTGAATACGGTATGAACCATCGTGTTCCATAAAATACGGGAAATTCTCGACCACGTGAAACTTACCAGCATTTAAAGAAAGGCTCTGCTCCAACCAGTTATTTAGTTAGTTCATTCGTCAGTCAGTCAGCAATTCAATCAGTCGTTTGTTAGTTAGTTAGTCAGTCAGGCAATCAGCTACATATTTAGGTAGTTAGTTTGTAAGGTAGTCAATCAGTCAGTAGTTGGTTGGTTAGCTGTTAGTTCGTCAGTTGGTTTGTCGGTCGGTCGGTCAGACACTCAGAGAGTCAAGTGTGTTTTAAATATTTACCGACTTGGAAACCTCAAATCTCACACTACTTATTTGTTCATCTGAAACTTCAGATGGAGCTCCTAACGCATAATAAAAACGGGAAGACAACGAGTGACGGTGGGCGGTCTGCTCGGTGATTTATATATCGTGTACATCTGGCCGAGAGTCGTTGTGTATACTGCAGTTTGTGTTGGTCCTTGTCCATTGTACGGGGACCGAACCCATTTCCGTCTTCAGACGACTGTTATTACGACACAGCCACCAAAACGTATGGAAGGTCTACACCCCAACAGTCGGTCCAAACCTGTCACCAACCCACTATACAGATTTAAATGCGTTTTCACCACCCCACACCTTGAACACCGTCAGTGACACATCCGTACAAAAGCACTGAGACATCTGTCCATCTCTTATCCTGCTGTCCACATGCCGATGACAGCCGTCACCTGAAATCAACAATAAATTGTTTCTCTCGCTCCTCGTCAAGATGACAGATTAATACTTTGAACATTAATATACTAAATCATGTTATATACAGTCAAATCGTACCTCACAGAGGATAGATTGTACTTGCATTAGAAAGACCAATAAGTAAACGCTGTAAAGGGCAGTAATCATTGTTTACTCTAAGAATCATACGGTACATATAGTATAAGTCTACACTTCGTGGAACAAATTCGAAGTCTTTAGTGTTAAACCTGGCGGTAAGTAGTCCTTAAAGGGTTAGGAGAAATCGACGGGCTTTTAGTAAGATAAACGAACAAATGATGATAGCTTCATGCCAATAAAAGGTATGGATGTGCTGCTACCGGTCGTCACTGTCCCAGGGTCCCGATATCGACACCACATGTTTCTTTATTGTACACTTTCACCGAGCAAAGACTTGCCAATTACAGAACACAGACTTTCGCTGCTACGTTTTAACACAAGAAGCTTTATTTCCAATGCTGTACATCAGCTGCTGTAAGTGGAACATGGATGTGGGAACAACAAAGCTATACAGGCCTCTCCTTTAAGATGCCAAATGAGGAAAATGTAACGTCACTGAAAATTCAATTAGCATGAGATTAGACAGCACAAACTTTCGCAGCTTTAATCACGGAGCCGTATACAAACAAACAACTTTCTTTTATGACAGTCAGGATCAAATCATCCGAGATAATCAGAAGGAAACGATGACTTCGGTTGATGCTCATCTGCTCACAAGACGGACAGTGAATCGCCTTTATTGTGAAGTTATTTACAGCACAAATCCAGATGCTGGTGTTTCTAATCCAGAATTCATTTTCCGTTTTTCATAGTTCGACAACTCTAGCGGGTCTAGGCCTCATTATTGTCGAGGTTTCGAGATCAAACTCAGATAATACACGTCCGAAAGGATTCCTCCGGATCAGTGATCGGTCCTCTACCTGACAGCATACATCATTCAGAAGAGACAGATATCCATGCCGCCGATGGGATTCGAACCCGAAATCCCAGAAGGCGAACGGTCGCAGAGCCACGCCTTAGACCGCGGGGCCACCGGGATCGGAAGCCTTTATTAATCGCAGGTAAAAATCTTTATAGCGAAAAACTGGGTTTTCCAACATTTTAAACTAGCAAATTAGAGCAATCACGCATTCCCACGTCCCATGGTCGAACAGCTTGCGTCTTCGAGACTGCAGGCAAAGAAATGAAGGACATTTGTCCTAAAACTTTGACAGTCCCTCAGCTGGTCAAGAAACTCCCCGCTCTCATGATACACTAAAGTCGAATATTCAGGTCTCCTGGGGTGCTACGCTATGTCGTTTGGCAAATAATTCTAGACGTTTCGAAGGAGCGTGGTACCTCCATCCACAGGGTCAAGCAATTCGGTAGCAACGGTAATGTACCGTGCGATTCCACAGGTTGGGAATTTCTTCATTAGCTAAGAAACTGTTTAGATCCTCAAGAGGAATTCCGCTACATTTATTTAATTATTTATGATATTCAATTGCTTGTTTGGTTATTTTGTTACTTCGTTGGTTGGTTATTTGGTTACTGTGTTTGTGTTTGTCAATTAGAAGGATCATTACTTTTTACATGAAAGCCACCACTAGTTTTCCTCCTGATGTTACGAGCGTATTGCAAGCATGTCGCTTGGAAGTTATCGAGGAAGCTCGTTCATGGAGGGAATGCGATTTTAACCAATAACAAAAAACGTATCTAGGCGACCGCTTGGGGGGAGGGGGGCGTAAATTTCTTGCTGTTGGGTGAAATAGCTACCGGCTACCCAGCTAACATCCAAACCACACGCTTGCAGTGCCTCCGTACCCTGAGTTTGTTCAATTGGGTAAACTACACGCCCTCTTTTCAATGTTACCTTACCAGCTCCGTCTAAGTCTCCAAATTGTTTCATTCCCTTCATGTTTTCCGATTAAAATTCCAAAAGCATTTCTTATTTTTGTATTGAATCCTCTTCCTACTTCATCATTCTTGATTCAATCATCCCAGCCATATTAAAGAAAACAAATTATTTACCTCCTCCCTATGTCTTTGTGTCCAACCGACCGCAATATCCATTTCAACTCGACGGAACAGGTTAGTTCTTGCAAGTTCATAGGTTACAGACAAGTGTAGATACTTTGTACTTTTTATAGAATGATTACCGCGTCTTCAGCAGCTCTCTAATGATCCCTACCCTGAGTCTATTCCTTAGGATTCGTTTTAATATTATTCTCCCAAATGAGATTAGGCATTCTAAAAAGTTTCTTTCCTTCGGGTTTTCCGATCAGAAATTTGTGTGCATTATACATCTGCCTATACATTCTCAATCCTCCGCCCAGCCCATACTCCATGATTTCATCATTCTAATAGTTAGACTAAAACTTATGGAACTATTACTTCCTCTCTACGTCCAGATGTCCTCCTAAATACCAGGGTCTTAATCGCCCTCAACTTGCGATTGTTCCTTAAAATAAAAGCCATCCATCGAGTCATGTTAGACGCCAATTCACTTACATTTGTCTTGTTTGTAGGCAATTTGAACAAGGTCACGCTGGCTGCCTAACACAGATTAAGTGCTCTTCAGTTGTCAATTTAATTGCTGCAGTTTTCTCTACAAGTTAGGTCCCATGGTGCATAAAGCATGAATACAAAGGTTTCCAAAACACTCCCACTTCAAAAACAAAATAAAAAAGGGGACATTTGAAAGTATGAGCTCTGTTTACCAGGTCTGAAATTAAAATCATCTTTATCTCTAATTAGCAGTAACAGCTCCTAACAATAGTTTTACTTTGTTAACTCGTTACTTTGTTTACAATGTGTTACCAGAACACTATCGACACACTGTCTAAGAAATGTCTCGAAATTAGTGAACGTAAACTTGTTACCGACCCTTACCATTCCACGCCCGACTTACCTCTTTGAAAACACATCTGGATTTGATTTACTTAGTGAACGAGATAAAATAAGAACAGGGCTGTATCTCCCACCACCTCTCAATACTAAATGCGAAACAATCCTGACATTCATTAATAGAAATTTTACATTAACAAGAATCAATGAGGAAGGTATTAAAGACTACAAATGCGTCTCTTTCTTATGAGTAGTTACCAACCTCCTTCGAAGCAGTTCTTTTGCCTATATTAATAAAATAAAACTAACACTTTACTCCTTGCTACGTTCGCTAACCAACCGATGTGTGATTCAGGATAGTAAAGTACTCCTTTACGTGATTTCAGACCTCCGCCGCAGCGTATATGAGACTTGCGCTCATTTGGGATTTTGCACAGCGTAGAAAGGTAGTTTCGTACCGCCTTTTCGGGACAACTTAGCGCTCCCGTCTTCAAATGCCACAGAAGTCCCTTCCTGGATGATACAGTGACCGGGATAATAAAGCTGAGCACTCTCCCAATCTAAAACAGAAGTTAGGAATGCGCAGAGCTATACCGCTATACCTACACTCCTCATTACCTCCTATGTCATAATGTTTAATTAAGCATAGCAACAATTATTTGTGTAATACCTTAGGACGGAGAAGGAACCAGTCCCTCCCACAACACAGTAACTTTCAGAACGTAATATTTAAAATCAGACAGCTGGTGAAGTCCAAGTGAAGTGCCAAAATAAACAATCTCTCAGTCGCCGTAAATTCGAGTACTAAACTATGATGGCATGGGGATGACAGGGAGATAGTTCTTCACATACACTAAGGTTACGTAACTACAGGGAAGAGGTCTATCTCACATTTACTCTGTGGATCCCAAGGAATCCGCGACCAGTTTACAGGGAATCCGTGGATACATTTCTGTAATGGTTACGCTAAAGTTTGTTTATTTTTTTAATTAAGTGAGTAATGTTTTGTTTAAAAAATGGAGGAACATCTTTAATTGGCGATATGTTTATTTCGTATGACTGTTAGAACATCTAATTAAGAAACTTTCTGTACCCAAGAAGCTTAATTAAGGTAAAATCATGCAATGCACTGTTACGTATGCTACTGCTATGTTTCTTAGCTATCTAAATATATTCTGAGATATAAATGTATAATTTTGGATACTTATCATCTGGACACTATATTTACACAACCAAGTATGTGAGGATCAGAGGTTATTTTTCGGAGCCAAAAGGGCTTGGAAAACACTGATCTAAAGAATGCGAAGGTAAAACACTCACATCTTTGAAATGCTTAATATAACGAAGATAATTATTACAAATTAAAATGTCAAACACTTTGCAAAATAATACTTCTGAATTCAATTACAAACATAGCAAGTTTCGAAATTCAACATCTTGGAGTCTGGTATTTTATGCGATGCCGACTGTGATATAAGCGATAAAATATACCAGTATGAAGGAATATGAAGAAAATTAACAAAGGAAATGGAGAAAAATCAAAACGAGACGGTTAGTTAACATTTTATACAGCAGTAATAACAGACCCCACACTTGTGTAGCAGGGTGGAGCGGAGCCGCTTCGAACCGATTCAGACGAGTACGTAAAAATTCAAAACAGCAGATACCCCGGTAAGTGAGGCCGACTTGACGAGAGCGCAGGGTGACGACTCACGTACAAAACGAAATTATACCTTCCAGTTACATTCTGGAAAGCTATACAAATCGACAATTTAAAAATGAACATATGAACCAGCAGTGACCGGTACAAGTCTGACAGCATATTGCTAACAAAGAGAAAGAAACATAAGTAACACTCCAAACGATGAAATCACATTTTTGAGAAGTGTCAAATGCTGCTGTGAACATGGTAAAGAAAGTTTGGGTTCCACGGAAAATGAAGAATTCCTTCCCAGCGCAGTGATGATTAGCCTCTCACGGACTCTACTCCGTGGAGTTTGCTCGTCACAGATAACTGGCCCACCAGATTATACTAAAGAGCACAGTACTTCTTGAGCAGCTGATAGTCTCAGCCAGTAAAAAGTATCACATATTCTGTTGAACCGGAAGATTCATTACCATATTCACAACACCCTACACCTGGTCCTCATTCTCAACGAGATTAACCACTCCACACATCCCCATCCCATTCTTTCAAAATTTATTTTATCATTATCCTTCCATCAACGCCTAGGTCTTCACAACGATCTTCTTCCCTCAGTTTTTTCAAAGGAAACCCCTGTAATTAATTTTCCTTTCTCCCAGTCGTTGTAGTTGCCCCACCCAATTCTCCTTGATTTTATCACCCTTACCAGGCAATTACAAAACAAATTGTACAGGAGGGACGAAATGTTTATTCAGAAAAATAAATAGAAGAATATACAGAAAACTGGCTTACCCATCTGAACAATACATCTGGTCATCAGCAGAGACAAAATGAATACAGCCACTAAAAAAACGACGACGTCGAAGCAGGAGTGTGCACTGACGCAACACAGAACGATGCACTAATTAGTACACTCTTCTTTGTTCATTGTTGTCCGAAATTTTAGTGGCTGCCATCAATCCCTCGCGCCTATTGTCGGGAGAGTAGCTGAGAATGGGCCACGACCGCTTCCTTCCACATTCATTCCAATTCATTATTCACCCATGTAGGTAGGTCTACACAGTTCAGCCCCTGAGAGTTCAAACTATAAACCCGTGAAAAAAATGTTTCAAACTTTATGGCGCTGCCATCTGAACAACGATCAAAATGACTGCCGAAACGTCGAAATGCAACTGGTGCCGCCCTCGCTGAACAGAACGGGCATCCACAAATTTTTATGGCAAAGGGCCACACCAGTACTGTGGGCTAGATCGCGGGTGGCACGGGCGAAAATAACAACAAACATAATACCTAACAGCCTAAATCATTGTGTAATTTTATAGTACATATATAATTTAACTGAAAGGGGAAGCATTAGATCGTACTCTGTGCAGAACTCGATTTGGAAGAGGCTATGGCTATGTCGTAAGACGGACAGCAGAATGATTTAAGTACGTAATTTACAAATGAGGCGGCGTTCCGCATAACACAACCTGGCCGGCTGCAGGTTGGAGAGCAATGCTGTAGAGCATTATGCTCCAAATGCGCACGAACTTGTTTAGCGCCCTTTCTTGACGCTGTCACTGGCAGTTCAGACACGCGGTTGTAAGGAAGTGCCTCCTTATGACGTGATTGAGTCAAGCGGTGACCATGGACCACAAGCAGAAAACGAATTGCCAGGCGCGGCAAGAAGCACGAATGACTGGCGCATTATTGCTTAACTTTACGTTCAGGATCGTAACAACAAAATAGGACCACTGGTAAGTCTGAAAATGCATTCTCACACAGCATACCCTTATTTTATTTATGTAAGCATTTATTTAATTATGATTCCTTCCACAATGCACATCACGTCATTTTATCATCAGTCAACTTCCACTTATTTCCTTGACCATCACAATGGCACAAATTCAAAGTTAACTAATATGAATTTCTGATTCTTAATGTTTAATTTGTAGTATTTTTACGTTATTTGTGACATATTTAATGGCGCTGTCTGTAGCTCAACACTACACCAAGTCGAATGACAGGGTAACAAGCAAAATGTAATGGACGTGGCTGGAAGCAATCCTGTCCAAATTCTAGGCACCACTCTGGCATTTGCCTGGAAGAACTGAGGAAAACCGGGAAAACGCTCAGTTACGATTGTCGGTGTGCAATCCGATAGTTTAACCCGGGACATCCATAACGCAAAACAGGAGTGTTCCTCATTCTACCGTGACGTTCTGTTCGCCTCTCGCATATCGCGTTTAGTATCACTGTTAATATGCGGACATAACATCAGTACGACTATCAGAATTAACTGGGCGATTATCAGTTAAAAAGATTACTAAGGTCTAAGATATATCCCGTAACAAACGTGAGGAATAAAACAGAAAAATAAACTTCACAAATTGTACGTCTCACTTTAATAACGATGGGCTGATCATTATGAGAGTGAAATAAACAGGCAGGACATGTAGCAAGCATGACGATGTGAAAAGTATCACCTGCGAAATTTAGATCGAAACCACTCAAACGAAAATAGCACAATACATAGGAGCTGATGGCAGGATAATATTAAAAATGGTGTTAAATTTGGCATGAAAGTGTCACGGGTTACAGGGACAAACTGAGGATCTACCTCATCAAAGTGTTTGAGGTAAAACAAAAACAAAAAAGTCTCCTTTAGTCCAGTTAGTCTTACGCACGCCAAGCGGATGTGACGTAGATTCAACTGGCTAGAGATCATGTTCTTTATCACGCTCTGGTGATGGTGATGTTCACCGTCGCCCGATGCAGACCAGAGCGCCAGAAGCACGCCCTGAGGTATGACAAATGCAGAGTTACGTCATTACTGCAAGGAATCACGCCACCTGGACATGCAGGCCTGCAAATGACGCTCACGATATCGACAGGGGAAAGTGCCCGGTTCGATAGCGGGTGTCCCGCGTTCATGACACTTCCGGACCCAGCGAGATGGAAAGAGGCTGTCACTTCGACATAGTTGGACTGTGTCAGACAATGCACACAATGCTCCTCAGCTTCAGACCTAATGCAGTTCACACAACGCGGATCACCCTTTTCGGATTGGTAGTCTAACACTCCTGTTTCTCTCTCAGGCCGATTATCCTCAATGATATATTTCGTGGTTTTTCTCAGTCCCACCACAAAAGCGCCGAGATAGGGCTTAGACTGGGCCACGACCGCTTCTGTCCGTATCCTTTGCAGCTCATTATTCTCTGGTTATTCTAACATTCGAGGCTAAACATTCTGAGATAATCGAAGTGCCATCATACAAGGTAAATGTCGAGCCTTCCCTTCACACGCCACGAAGGAATATAAGGGGAACAGATGTATAGCACCATTCAGTCTTAACCTCGGCATTATATGGAGGTGAGTGGCCAAATTCCCGCCACGACCGCTTTAACTCCGAGGGAAGAACACCGGTACCCACTGAAGAGGAGGCTGGTTAGGGCTCAGAGCCGATCAGGGTCATTTCTAGAAGAAAAAATATTTTCCCTTTACCGGAATTCGAACCCCGGACCGTCCAGCCCGTAGTCTAGCCACTATATTAACTAGGGTATTCCAGCTCAAGTGTCATTACATAAACGGTAAATAAATATGTGGATAAAGAGACCAACTAGATGTCACTTTTAGTATTATGTTTATTTCTCCTTTATAGGTTGCTCAACATGTTTCGGGCCACCTTGTGCCCATCTTCAGGAGCTGACGACTTG
>Ga0123357_10013769_pt1 | contig 10518 bp, 6 predicted proteins | sample TergutEmb28metaG_FD_89873 | JGI IMG/M metagenome (GOLD analysis project Ga0123357, IMG submission 89873) | Embiratermes neotenicus P4 segment gut microbial communities from Petit-Saut dam, French Guiana - Emb289 P4 | ecosystem: Host-associated > Arthropoda: Insects > Digestive system > Gut ...
AACTGCTGGCTAGAAGTCAGTATCCGGAAGGTCCTGCGACCGGCCACCTCGACACAGGTTTTTCTTGGTTTTCCTGTGCCTAAAAGCAAATGCTGAGATGGTTCCCATGATTTCAAGTTGCCACTACATGCATCCCTCCCGAATTAAATTTAGTAGTAACCAATTTCATGTTTTGTTTACATGTAAAATAACCACTGCCACCGGGTAACAACCCAACTGCAGTAAATAAATATTATTATTCATTTTTGTGAGGTACTAGCGTGAAAGGCCTGCAGAACCGTAGCAATTAAAATCAAGTCACTCTCATTTTGCCCGATTTGGAGTTTGTACATGCATGAACTGGAAGCATTGTGTCTCACGAAGCATTTCGGAAAACTGAAGGTCCCCTTTAGACTCTAAGTTTCTTTCTACTCTTAAAATGGGGTGAGATCAAGCAGCGTCAAACAATGCAAACCCTGCAATTCTACACCAGCAACCCAGTCTGTCTCCACGCTATGGCATTTATACATAATGTCAAGTTCTTAAATGTGAAAAAAACACATGTAACTTCTACCAATTGGTGCACATTTGTATGCGCATATCTGCGACTAAAATCATTATTGTTTATAAAATGGCAACGCATTCGTCGCCTTCTAATCGTTGCAATAATTACAATCAGCCGGTTGAACTGGTGACACACATTGGCCAAGAGTTTTAATATTGTGGGCGAGAAGTAAACAGAACTACAGGGATTTGAAAACAAAAACACTACTACAATGTGTCATCATCACTTAGACCATCTCGTTTCACACTCTTCGTAAAAGAAATATGTGATTACATCAAAATCGTGTTTCAAATATTTTGAGGTGGTGTATATTAACGATGGAACGCTCCCGTTACAGGCCTGGAGTGGCCCAGAGGGTTCCAGGAAGTTAAGGTTTCCAGATTTCACGATAACGGCACAGGATGATGGTAGGGTTGTCAGCCTGACGCACCAGCCTCCTTTACCTCCAAGAAATATTCTTGGTACTCGTTTCTGCTAGGGGCTGAGTCGACCCCAGGGCCACAGTGCGAAAGGAAGGATTTTGTGTCAATGAAAAATTCCAATGACACTATCTGGAATCGAACCAGAGACCTTTCGATTTGTAGCGTAGCAACTTAGCCACTGTGCTACCGCGGTCCCCATTATTATTATCATATTATTATTTCTAACTTAATTAGTTCAGTCGGTATAGCGACTGACTACAGGCTGGACGGTCCGGGATCGAATCCCGGTGGGGACGAGACTTTCCGCCAGTCCAGACCGGTCCTGGGGCCCACCCAACCTCCTGTAAAATGGGTACCAGGTCTTTCCCGGGGTTAAAGTGCGGCCGGGGCGTGCTGCTGACCACTCATCCCCTTCTAGTGCCGCAGTCATGGAACAGTAGAGCTATACCTCTACTTACCCTCTGGGCCACACCGGGCCTGTAACGGGATCACTTTACAGTTTTCTGTCTTTACCGTATATTAACGAAATAGAGTGGACAGTTTTATAGCTCCCAACTACAAAAATGCGTTGAAAATAAGCGTAGAATGCAACACGAGGTAAATAAGTAAAAATAAGGTTTGACACTGCTGTCTGGTCCAAAGTATTAACCACCGGGCCAGAAACAAGACTCCCTTACTGACGTCTTGACTCCCACACGCGTGATGGAACGATCAGCTGTGTCAACTCTCAGCCCTGCCACCAGAGTTCAACACAAGACGGAAAAGTACGAGTACAAAGACCTGTACATTCATGTTGTATTTGCAGCAAACGAATAACAGGACCACGGAGGAACACAAATTTGCAACAGCAAAAAATAAACGCATCTAGTAGGCATAATTTTAGTGATAAACATTTCCGCTCCCATATACACAATTAATTCACGGTACCCCCTGTATCGCGTCTCGGAAATAGATAATATTTGGTAAGTGTAAATACAAGAGCTGTTCGTATAAGCGAGAAAAACTCTCATAAATAACTAATTTTGCTGTTACTTGCATCGGTACGTGTCCAACTTAAGTTATTTTTCCCATAAGTCAACAATGAGTACCATAGCAATTACCAAGCAACCACTAACATGCATACAAATTTAGCACAGGCACTTTTGTTCCATTGTTAGTTAGGATACGATATGGCCAGGAAAGGCAGAACTGCACTGATTAATATCGTCATACAAGCTACTGCAGCATTTCATTTCCTACCACGAATGAGAAAAGAGAGTTGATAAATTATGGTGCATTGGTGGAAGCGTGCCTACTACGTAATTAAAACTATATGAGACTGAACTCAAAGGATCTGTAACCTTCACACACTGTGATAGCAACACCTGTAATGAAATACTGTTGTATGGTAGACGGTCCTATCCAGTGATGTGATGTGACAATACACAACCTCAATTTAATCTGTAAACAGAGAAGCATGCCGCGAAGATCAAGATTGTGCCTATTGCAAAATATCCTGCCAGCACTGTTGTGTGCAAGTGTAAATTACGCCGGACAGGCCACCAAAACGAGAACAAAAATCTGTTTGTAAACGAGTGCCTGTGAATGCAAGCCAAAGGAGCGAGCAGATGAAACGAACCGAAGTGAAGGGAAGGAATGTAACACTGTGGCACACGGCAAAGTATATTTTTCTGCGCGGGCACACTAGTACCTCCCGACATCTACCTCAGAGTACAAACACGCAATTGGATGTTGTTAAAAGAACACGCCAACACTGCAACAGTATTCATCCAAACAAAAACAAAACATAGGCACTTACATGATTGTAAAGATGCATGCACAGCCATGTGTGTTTCAAGAAGTGGAATGCTTTCCATCGCTGCACACTGCACTGAACATAAAATCGTCCTACTCAAGTATCCGGAGAATGACTCTTCTTAAACATAACTTTTATCCATTACGACAATGATGTTTTTCAGCAGAAACGCACCGCACTGTTAATTAATGTACACCAACTGCCACTTCGTAACACTTTTTGACGAACCTGAAGGTCGGTTTACACAAGGACAATGGTCATCCGACAAATCAGAAGACCGTAGCCATCTTCTTATCGGGGCACTTGACTGAAGGATGTTGACTATGAATACATTTATTAAACATACAGCAAGCTAGTTCAGTAGACTCTAGAAACTCTTAGTTGTCTTAATGAAGTTGCAGACGGTGTCAAATGGGGTCCTTGTAGAAAAGTTCTGATCCGGCACTTTTTAACTAATATTACGTTTTGTTGTTATCATCAAATCACTTGCAACACAAAGAATCCCTACCAACGTTGCTTGAGAATATATCATTGGAAAGTTTCAAAAAATCGGGACTGGAAGCGAACACATCAATTTCTGTAATATGCTGGTCATTTTAATTGTGTGTGTGTATCATAAATTCAAATATATATAATTCAGACGCTAGTGTGGAAGCTGGGCTACACACAAACTCAGAGAAAATTAAATGTATTTTCAAATATCATCAGTACAATACAGGGCAAAAGGGTAAGATGAATACACTATTATATAATTCGAAAATGTGTCGCAGTTCGAACATTTTTAGCGAAAACAAAGGTTAATGGAAACTGTAAAAATTAACAATAAATTAAATTCGAACAATGCCCGCTACCACCCAGTTCAGAACATTTGTCTTCACGCCTGCCATCTAAAAACTTAAAAACTGGATTACACACAAACCAAAATTCTACCTTATATTTTCCCTGACGCACCAGGTAAATGCCGGGACAAAGTGTCCAAGTAAGGCATTACAGCTCCCTTCTACACCCTCTCCAAATTATTACTAACTAATCGTGAAAACCTAGCCAATCCCAGTGGCTGCGCGGTCTAAGGCGTGGGTCTGCGGTCGCTCGCTTGCTGGGATTGTGGGTTCGAATATGGGATATGGATGTCTGTCTCTTGTGAGTGTTGTGTTTTGTCAGGTAGAGGTCTCTGGATCGGTCTGATCACTCGTCCAGAGGAGTCCTACCGAGTGTGGCGTGTCTAAGTGAGGTTGGTCAAGAACCCTTGATAATGAGGAGGCCTTGGACCACTAGGGCTGTTGCGCCATGGTAAAAAAAATCATAAAAACCACTCGAAGCCATACAGGCCGAGCTGCTCGCAGCGTCGTTAAATTTTTCGTAAATAACTACATAATAGACAATTAGTTATTATTTACTAGTTACACACTCATTCTTTAAAAGTGGCGCTTTTCCTTCCCCACCACACCGACTGCCAGGAAGAATTTGCGAATTGCCGCTGCGTTTTCTCGCCCATTTACATTGCACGTATTAAAGAGCAGTCAGTAGTCTGCAAGTTACTACTACTCACACAAAGAGGTACAATCATTGACAAGACAGCAGACAGGCTTGTAAACGTTTGGACTGCATTGCGAGTTGTGGGGCAGTCCATTGTTCTCGTGTAAACCGACCATAACCTGCAACGTAGGCCGTAACTTCCCTCTTCCAGTTATGTTTCACTCTTATCACCACTAACAAGAACGATCACGGTCACGGAACACAATTAAATTTAACGTACTTAATCTGGATTTACTTCGCATCTGCAAAAAAAAACTGTTTTAAAATTTTTGTTAAATATTGGTGCAGCAACTTTCACACACATTCCACTACTCCCGCTCACTGTGGTACGTTCACTACAACCGTGAGATCTTCACCCGGTTAATTTTTCTTCTTCTTCCTCTACAAGTTCGTAACGTCACTGCCGCCCCATGTTCAGGATCCATGGTTCAGCGTTTCTCCGGCTCAATCTGGGCGAGATTTCACGTAAGTTGCATCACATGAGATGGCGTGCGTAATCTGTGCGTGTGACCAAGTTAATAACGGTCCAGATAAATCGACTGCTAGTGTTTTATACACAGAATACCCATTATAAGATGTTTGAAAATAATACATAATTTAAGGAACGAATAGATTATTATACCTCATAACTCAAAAGAATCTACAAGGAATACGAAAAGTTTCAGAATTTTTGGACAACCCCCAGTGTAGGCCCATGTGTAATATCCCAACAACCAGCTGCAGTTTTGCCATCAGACAATCAGTTTAAATTCGAATGTAAATTATTTTAAAACTTCAACACAATATACTTTTGAATAGTTCTTACACAAAAATTCACACTCCTGCACGACTACATTATACTTACACTAAAGAAACACATGACCAAATGTAAATCGGTGTTCATCAACAGACTACTGCAGATGTAAGATAAACAGCTAGCTAGGTGGCAAGTTTCTTCGGGTTTTGGAATAAATTTAGGTGTTTACAATATTTCCTTCACATCACTAAATTAAGTTTGAAAATCCAGCAAATGGCTTGGCATTACGCGTGGGGATAAGAGGCAACAATCTTACAATTTATTTTTTATTCATAACCTATGTTATTACAGCAGACAGATCAGATCTAATATAACAGTGACAGCCTGTACGATACCTCCTCATCAGAAAGAAAATGCAAGGGTCACAGGTTACTACCGATTTATGTTCAGGTTCGATCTAGGAATCTGGCGGGTGAGGTAGGGTTCGCTGACTTCACATGTGTATTTGTCACCAAGAAAGAAGCATACAATAATCTTTGCGTTTTTATTTCTTTAAAATCACACAGAGAAATATTCGTTGAATATCAATATTAATTGCACTCTAGAGCCCTCTATCATAACATTCTGTAGATAATTCGAAATTCGTTGGTACGACCGTCAGCATGGTATTGAATCCATGGAATCTGATCCATGGTATTGAATTTGCAATACGACGCACTGGGTTGGCGGCCCTGATCACCAAATACGATACTGAAATGCTACAATAAAGTGATAAACTGCGAAGAAATGTGTCACACATATTTCGTTTGTAAACTAGCTTTAGAACACATCCACTATTTCACACATTGAAACTACGATTGTTCGTGAATAATTTTATTCTAGTCCAGACAAATATTGTGCGATTATCGAAACACTTCCTTCCCTTCGCACAAAATATTGACTAATGATGTATTCGGTAAACGGTTGTTAATACATAAAAGCAACATGGGTCAAGGAAAGAGTCAGTTCACGGAAGAGGAATTACAGGACTATCAGGTATACTCTCCACCAGCTTTAATGACGTAGTTGAATTATGCAGAATAACATTTTTTCTTGAAAAGAAAAGCTGTAACATTACTACTTCATTGTCTACATTTGTTTCAGGATTTGACCTATTTCACAAAGAAGGAAGTTCTACAGTAAGTAATATGATCCAGATTCGTAATCACTTGACTAGCAGAAATACATCAATAATGGTGATACTGACATTTCGTTGTTTGTTTTTATTTCCAGTGCACATCAGAAATTCAAAGCTCTCGCACCTGAAAAAGTAGGGCACAACAAGAACGCCAAACTACCTATGTCAAAAATACTCCAGTATCCTGAACTGCGTGTGAATCCGTTCGGTGACAGAATTTGCCGTATATTTAGTTCAAGCCATGATGGAGATTGTACTTTCGAAGACTTTCTTGATATGATGTCAGTGTTCAGTGATGAAGCACCGAAAGCTGTGAAAGCAGAGCATGCTTTTCGAATATTTGGTAAGCATATGTTTTTGATTGGAATGCTGAAAGTGAAGGTTTATGGCACCCCAGAGCAAGATGCTCTGATATGCATGATACCAGTTCCACGCTTCAAAAAATAATGATCTACAGTATGGCAGTGTCAGATATGGCCAATTTATACATTTCACTCACTGCATAACAGCTTATTACACCACAGATATACCGTGAAAAATATTGTGATTTGTCTGAATGAAGTGAACATTTTTCTACGTGTTGTAGAACAAAATTTGATGTCCTATTTTAATTACTGCCTTTTTAATCATACTGTCCAAGTTGCACAAATTCTTTTGGAAAAAACATTATCAAAATGACTTTTAAATTATTCAGTTATTTGTCATATGCAATAACATGATTCCCAATTCCAGATTTTGATGGAGATGACATGTTGGGGGTAACAGATCTCAGACAAGTAATAGATCGCCTTACTGGGCAGCATCGTCTCGGTGAACAGGACATGCAACATCTCATACAGAATATTTTGGATGAAGCTGATTTAGATGATGATGGAGCACTCTCTTTTGCAGAATTTGAGCACATTATTTCTAAATCCTCAGATTTTGCCAAGTAAGTGCCTGGCATGTCATGTTATTTACAGTGTTCTTTACAGTAGGCCAAACAAAACAAATGATACTGTATACAAAGTTTTAAATCTGTTGCAGTAGACAACTGAAAAGATAAGGGGCATTTATGACAGCAAAATACAAGTTAAGTACAAGAGTGTTACATGTTATTTGTGAGCCCTTAACAGGTTCCTGTTGGACATCTGGGCAGTCTGAACCCCCAAGAAAGTTAAGCTCTTGTGGGAGTAATTAATAAATGAGCCAACATGCATCAACTTATATAAATGTACATAACAGTAATTATAGCAATACAGGATGATAAAATAATAACCCAACTAATAGGATATTACAAATTAGAGAACAAATAACAGCCAACATTGATTTGAGCAAGTACACCACCATAAAAACACTGGCCTATTCACCTAAAAGTACAACAGGGCAATATCCAACACCAACAAGCCAGCTTAATGAAAAGATAGTTACTAAACCTACCAGAATATCACTAACTCACACTAGCAAAACAGATCGCTCCCAAACTCTGTGCACATCAGAGAATGTTATCCCCCATCCCCCTGTCAGACAACCAAACCTCCAGTACCCCTATTGATTGTGCCAGTTGTACAACACAATAAACATACCATAATAAAAGCCCCCTCCCAACACCAAAGAAAAATGGCACCTACCATGTCAGCAGTATCCAGGTTGGTCCAGGTGAGAGAGAGAGCGAGAGGAGATACCAGTACCCTTCAACATGCCAACCCAGTGCAGAGTCATCTATGATCATAAAAGAATATATCAACCAAAGCTACCCCTACCCTCTCATAGGACGCTGCCCCTTACTGCATGCACATTCCACTATGGAGATACTGTAGGGTTGAATGGAGTGACAACTACAGTACCACATATATATAATATTTATTAATGTCTTAAGTCATACAGTAGTGGGTTATATAAGTTGCTGTTAAATACCGTGATTACAGTGCATCTGTGTAGTGAAGTGGCTTGGTATTGGTGCACTTGTCAGTGGAGTTGATCCAGTTGCAGGCCAAGTGCTGCTAGCGGCATTGCCTCAGTTGAGTGGTGGAGTGCCTGGTCCATGAGGCATCGTGGCCGGGCAATTGGGCATTGTTTCTTCCCTCTTGATGTGTCAAAGCTGGTTATTCCTTTCTTGATATGTATTCCTTCTGTAGTGGGCCGTGAATGAATGAATTGTTGATTTTAGATGCCTGCTTTTATACCAAGCTCTGCTGGTCTGCCGGCCCTGCCATTGGTTAGTTGGCAGAGTTGGTAGGCATGGCTTGCTGGGTGACTACCGCTGGCTGGGGCAGGTTAAGAAGTGGTGACCAGAAATAGAGAGAGATAGAAGGGGAGAGAGAGAGCGTTGCTGTGATGTATGATGGAGAAATAGTTGCGGTCTGATTTGGTGCATGGATCAGAGACTAGAGGGAGGGAGTTTTGCTGTGAGGGAAGATGGAGAACGGAATATGTTGTGTGAAGGAGATGTGCTGTCATGTGGGTGTTCCCACACCAAGTTCGGAAGGAAGGGTCAGACATATTGATCAAAATAACTATGCAAGTCCATCGAGCTGGTCATAGGCTTGGATCGACTCATTTGCAAATAAGCAACTTTTGTACAATGATTAAGCAGCAAATTATAAGAAATGACTTGGAATTTTTGTATCTTCTTTTGTACTTCTGTTTGTAGCCTTAAATGCATATATATTATATATGTTTTGTACAAAATTTGTATTGCTGCACAACCTAAGAAGACTGGGCTGTGTCAAAATGACATTCTGTTTATTTTGAAATATGCAAGAGCATGTACTAGCAGCCTTGGTTAATACAGTGCCACATTCATTTTATCAGTGTGCTGAGGTAAAGGCTGATTAAAATCACAGTTTAAGAATCAGCAGTAGCACCACCATGACACTGTACAACTGGTTTTAACTGCATGCTAAATTGTAATTGTTTTATTTTATTTCAGTGCTTTCAGAATTCGCCTGTAAGCAACTTCCACCTGCAGAGGATGATGATCTGATATTCTTATTGCTCAAAGGAAATAATCTTTTGGCATTAGTGGAATCTCCAAAATGATGTAACACAAGACCATAAAATGCTTAATTTATTATGAGACTGAAAACCTAATGTACATAGGTTATTCGGAAAGTAAGTACTGTCTGCGCATATCTGTCATACATCCTTGGGACTGTCACTTTGTGCATGTGCAGTGACTTCCTCTACCAATTGAGAAGCCACAGAACCATTTTGTGAAATTCGTGTTATGTTTATGTTTGTTCCTGTGCGTTAAACATGTTTAAGACAATTGAAGGGGCCGCCGACTGTTAAATACGGTCTGTAATTCATTTTCTGAACGCTGGGAATGTGCTACCAAGTGAGATTCATCACCAGATCTGTCAAGTGTATGGTGACAATGCGATGAGTGATGGCATGGTTAGGAAATGGGTTCAGATGTTCAATGAAGGACAAGAGAATGTGCATGATGAGGCGCGAAGTGGGCATCCATCTTTGGTAAATGATGATTTGGTGCATAAGGTCAACAAAAGAGTGCGTGACAACAGACGTTTCACAATTTCTGATCTGTCCCTGCACTTTTTCTCAGATTTCAAGGACTCTATGACATTGTCAGTAGTCATTTGGGTCGCAGGCAGCCGCATTCTATGAGGAGGGTATACAGAAACCTGTGCCCCGCTACGATAAGTGCCTCAATAATGGCGGTGAATATGTGGAAAAATAGTTTGAAGAATGTAGAATCTGTTAACAATAAAATTTTGTACGAAACCTTACTCAATTTTTTTTTACAGCGAAACAGTACTTACTTTCTGAATAAGCCTCATAGTAAGGTCAAATCCCCAGAGCACAGTGTAATTGTAGCAACTGTTTTTTAATATGTTTGTATACTTTTTTATATGCTTGGTATATTTAAAACCATAGATAATTTATATGATAACTCTCAAGGAAATCTGAGTTGTGTTGCCATCTTGCATGTACAGGATATCCCATACAGTTATTCCATAAATAACAAAATGTTAATAAGTACTTTTCTTAGTGCATTCACATGAGATAAACATCTGTTGGTAATTTCAATGTGTGGTATTGTCATTCCTTCATTTGTCAGTAAGCAAAATACACTAAGAACTAAAGTGCTGATCACAGGCAAAGGTAAAGCAGTCCCATTACAGGCCCAGAGGGGCCTAGAGGGTTCCAGGAAGTTAAAGTTCCCAGATTTCATGACAACGGCACAGGATGTTGGTAGGCTGTCAGCCTTACGCACCAGCTGCCTTTACCCCCAGGAAATACTCTTGGTACTCATTTCTGTTGGAGGCTGAGTCGACCCCAGGGCCATAGTGTGATTGGAAGGAT
>Ga0123357_10013770_pt1 | contig 10518 bp, 10 predicted proteins | sample TergutEmb28metaG_FD_89873 | JGI IMG/M metagenome (GOLD analysis project Ga0123357, IMG submission 89873) | Embiratermes neotenicus P4 segment gut microbial communities from Petit-Saut dam, French Guiana - Emb289 P4 | ecosystem: Host-associated > Arthropoda: Insects > Digestive system > Gut ...
AAAAAGTAGTGAAATATATCAAATAAGCAGTGACATATATTAAAAAAGTAGTGACATATATCCAATAAGCAGTGACATATATTCAAAAAGTAGTGACATATATCCAATAAGCAGTGACATATATTCAAAAAGTAGTGAAATATATCCAATAAGTAGTGACATATATTCAAAAAGTAGTGACATATATCCAATAAGTAGTGAAATTTCTGACACAAAGATTCAGTCATCATAATGGCATAAATGAGGACATAAATTAAACATTTTATGTAGTCAAGTAAAAGGCAGTCTTGTGACAATTACACATGCCTCTCATCAGTTTCTTAATCAGGTTTAAAACACAGAACATACCAGGCACAGAGCCATGACCGGTTGGATTTCCTAGTATGACTGCGGTCTTCTTGGATACCATGCTACACATCCTTGTACTCACATACCCATCTACTAAACTGGGGGGTCACAAGTCTGCGCACATGGTGGCACCTAATAGTTTTACCATAATTGCAGCAGTTTTTTTCCCCCCCGCTTTAGATAACAAAAATGCGTATCAGTACATGTGCATCCAGCAGAACACACAAGCAAACACTCCGGTTCTCATGCTACTCCGTAATTTTGGTTCCGCAGTATGGTACTTGCTTCATGTCAGTTTTGACGCCTAGAACTTTGAGGTGACTCCTAGATTTTTGGAAAAATTGGTGGGCCCCTGTGCAAAACTACTATTACATTTCAAGACAAGGCAGTTTCATTATTAACCACTGTGAAAACCCCAAATCCCATTTCCTAGTGGCTTTCTGCTGAATCCTGCCATCCTTCATATTTATGCAGTCACAAATTTCAACCACATATGTTACTTTATACAATAAATAAACAACACTCATTCAGTCACACACACCACAGGTTTATTGTGATTCAAATTGTGCCTTTACACATGTGCTACATGTTTCGGCCTATACTTAGGCCATCATCAGGCATGTCAATATAAAAAAATCTTATAAAGGAAGATATAATAAAATCTAAGTGGCCCCTTGTTTACAGTCACTGTTTTTTATTATGTTAAAACAACATACAAAATATAAAACTACAGCGCCTAAATATTTTTTTAAATGCATACAGAGTGGCCCAAAAAAATGTTTACACACTTTGACATGAAAAATATTACTCTATAATCGTAACTACTGTATTTATACAAAAGCAAAATTGATATGAGAGATGTCCTTGAATTTTGGATTCAATGTAGGTGTTCGAAGTGGCCACCACTGGCATCCAAACACTGTTGAACCCGCCGAACTGCTGCATGAACTACATTCTGTAATGTGTCCAGCGTGATAGCTGCTGCGATGCTTTCTCATAGATCATCCAGTGTAGCTGGTTTCCTCCGATAAACATCATCCTTTAGGGACCCCCGTAGGTAGAAGTCGAGAGGTGTTAGATCCGGGGACCGTGGTGGAAACTCAACAGCACCTCTTCGACCTATCCATCATCCAGGTAGAGTTTCATCCAGGTACATCCTGACATCTCGATGGTAGTGGGGTGGAGCGCCATCTTGTTGTAGGTAAAAGCTTTCATCCCCATACAGCTCTTGGATGGCAGGTAAAATTGATGTCTGAAGCATATCGAGATACAGTGCACCAGTAACAGCGCCTTCAAAGAAGAATGGTCCAATCAAACCCCGGGATGACAAACCACACCACGCAGTAAGTCCCGGTAAATTTACGTGTTTTTCCAGATGAATGTGCGGATTTTCAGAGGACCAGTACACACAACTGCGGCGGTTTACTGTACCATTCAGTTTGAATTTTGCCTCATCAGACCAGACAACCTTCCCTGCAAATGCCTTATCATCATGCATCATGCTTTCAAACCACTCACAGTACTCAAGTCGTCAATTTGTGTCGTCCTCATTGATAGCATGCAGCAATGTACACCTTCCACTTTGCACTTTTCAAAATTCGTTGTACACTTGATTGACTAACTCTGGTTTCGCGTGAACACTGTTTCACAGACTTTTGTGGTGAACGTGTAAATTGTTGTAACACTGCAGCGGAGGTAGCTAGAGTTGTTGCTGTCCGTGGTCGCCCGGATCTTTCTTTGTGCACATCACCAACTGTGCTGTTGATTTTGAATTTATTCCGAATCCGCACAATTGTTAGGCGAGTTGGTGGCTGTGTTCCAAACTCATTCCGCCATTGTCGCTGTACCTTGCTAATGTTTTCAAACTTAAAGTACCACTTCAGCACTGCCTTCCGTTCTTCAAATGACAATCTTGCTCCAGCCATGTTGGGTCACTGTCTTAACAGTTAAGGACATCAGCGCCTATGCCATCTGTTGAGAAAACACTGCGCCTGTGCCATCTGTTGAGAAAACATTGCGCCTGTGCTATCTGTTGAGAAAATATTATAAGAGTGCCTGTGCCATCTGTTGAGAAAACATTATATTACACTCTCACCCTAAAATAGAAATTTCATTTAAATTTATTCCAAAGATATTGATGAGTAAAGAGTGTATACATTTTTTTGTGCCACTCTGTATATTAAGACTTTTATTAAATTTAGGTCCTCATGTGTTGTAGTGAGAGTTTGTACTGTCATTTAAAAATTTTATGTAATTTAATAATAATAATAATAATAACAACAACAACAACAACAACAACAACAACAACAACAACAACAACAACAACAACTTAAATGTCTTTATATATAACTTTTAAAAATTATTTAGGCCCTACACTTTTATATTTCATATTCTGTTTTAACATTGTGGAAAAATAGTGACTGTAAACAAGAACCCCCTAGATTTTATTACATCTTCCTTTGTAAGACTTTTGTATTGACATGCCTGATGATGGCCTAAGCACAGGCCAAAACATGTAGCACACATGTAAAGGCACAATCTGAATCAAAACAAACCTGCATTGTATTTGACTAAACAAGTGCAGTTTATTTAGTAATAAACACAATGGGATGGCATCCATAAAGATTACTTTATATGATAAGTTTTGACCATAACTGATTTGAATGCAATGATAAGAAGTATTACATTCTTGCAACACTAAAGAGACGCTGAAATTTTTTGTTTCTTACCTCAGGAGCAAGACTCTGGATATGCAGTATAAGTGCAGGCACACTAAAGATGTGTATTAGGAACACTGTCATTAATTTCTCCGAGAAACCTGCAGACACCAGAGGGCGCAGAGCGAGTGTCAATATTGCTGAGATTGATACATGTTTTAATGTAATCTTTGCTCTTCCAAGTCCTCGAAGAAGGAGAGACTGTAACACACCAAATAAGAACTACAGTGCTGTGCTCCACATACACATGGTCCTGTTAAGGTGACAGAAAACTGGAAAGAACTGCTGCATTTGCAGGATTTATGAAGATGTGCCTACACTGAAACAGAGGAAATCAGATGGTCAAGAAAATTTATGGACCTAAAGTTCACTGCCATATTCACAAAAGCCTACCAGTGGATTCTGTTGTGAGCCAGTTGCAACAAGTCCACAAGTTCAAACCACATTTTTTTAAATACCCATTTTAGTACTACTCTTGAACCCATGCACAAATCTTCAAAGCAATGTCTTCACTTCAAAATTTCTGTTTAAAATGTACAAATTTCTTAACCTTTCCATTCATGTATTATGGCCTGCCAACCTCAAAGAATGTGGACTGCACCAAAGACTGGGACCTCTAGTGGACACAGAGTGTGAACATGGTGAACCGTTGGGTTCCAAAAAAGGTTACAAAAATCTTGACCAGCTCAGTGACCACCAGCTTCTCAAGTATGATGCTGTTCCATGCAGTAAGAGAATTACAAATTAAATACCTTTAATATCACATAAAATCCCTTTGTAACGAGATGACCCATCATGTTGGCACAAAGCTGATTCAGTCCTGTCTTCAACACTTCCATGTGCTTCGCCCGTAACAGAATCCAAGTGTTGGTCGCAGTGAACGCCACCAGAGTGTGCAGGTACAGAAGTATAGCACGCATATCTGCCGGAAATTCTGGCCGAAGTCCATCCAAGTAACAACAACATTTCCACAGAATATCCTTCACATGTGCTATCCATGCTATAGCATGTTCTTTGTTTAATGCAACGCCAATGTAACTTAGTTTTATGGAATCAGACTCCAGGCTTGACACAAGGTACCTGGTAACAAGACGAGAAATTGTCTTTGTTGGACAAATGAAATACATTTTAAACATTAACATTTCCATGTCAATAATATCATGAAGCATGACTTGCATGTAATAACATGCTATATCTAAATGACACAGTAATTAGTCGGACCCTGTAACAGCTACAAGGAAATATGTTAAGTGGCTTACCAACACCAACAAAACCATGACTTAACATAATTTAATGTTTATATGCTTTTATCATTTTTGTCCTCTTGAAAATCACACCTTGCCAAAATAATGAACCTTAAAAACAGAAACAAGTGTAAAAGCCCAGCAAATGATGTGAAATGTTTGAGAAGTACTGAGGAAAACAAGAAACAGAATGTTTAAATGAAAAACTGGAATTCAGAATTTCTTAATAGAATTAATCAAATGTTGTGCTGTGTAAAACAGAAAGAACGAGGATACTGACAGTAGAACAAAAAATTCAATGAAAGGGACCTACAGAACAGACAAGCAAATGAACTGGCCAGACACTAGAAGATGCACAACAAGACTAAAGAAGTGAAAATGTGTGAAGGAAGAAAAGAAAAGAATGAAAGCTTTGTCACTCATCCGGCACAAAATTTTGATTCTCTCCTACCAGTATCACTCCACCAAAGCTCCACATTCATTTTCATCTACACGCTACTCTTACCTAAAGGACAAATGGGTGAGGCCAGTAAACCTATACAATGCAGTGCTCTTTCACAAATCAGGGATCAATAGATAGAAAAGTATTTTCGCTTTCTGCAGGCTTCAAAGGGCTAAACGGTACAGCACCATTCATCAAATTCCACAGTTTTCCTTGAAACATTCAGTGATGTGGCAAGAAAACATAAGACAAATTTTTACAATAATTACAATCAAAAAAATAAATTATGCATAGTCTCACAATTCCCTTTATCATTTTCTTTGAACGGTACAAAAACCACGCTATTCTAATCTGTTATTTTACGTCTTGTTTATGAGGTAATCCATCAACAATTGCTACACCAAAAGCATTTAACCCTTTGCCGCCTAACGACGACTATAGTGGTCGTACCGCACCGCTAACCTCTAAACGTTGCATTTTATATATTTATTCAATAAATATAGGTACCGAATATTTTAAACATGGTATATACTCTCTGTTTTTTCCTCTTCAAAATGCAGTTTGTTTCATAAATCTAACGTATTTGGTTCCTGTATTATTCACATTTTATATAGAGGGTGTGCTAAAATTAAAAAAATAATTCCAGCGCCAAAAGGTTAACATACATAAGTATTTGGTAAAGTGACCTCAACATACACATTCTTTGAATTTTACCTGCAAAGTTTATCAAAGCGTTCCCTGTCTCGTTCCTTCTGCCACACGAGTAGAAACCTGCAAGTGACCTGATAAACGTGCAAGGATGGCTTAAGCTCAGAACTTTCACTTGAAAATAACATGTCAAACTCCTGCCTGTAAGATACAAAATGTCATATCCAAAGACAAAATTAGAAACATCACAACCACATATCATCTCTTTCCTTACAATAATTCTATGACAAACATACTTATTGAAACAGTAATCAATCAGCCTGCATGTGTGTATATGTTTATAGGCATGTCTAATTATATTTGGAAACAAAACAGAAGGGAGAATATGTGTAGCACTAGCCCGTGTCAAATGACTGAATACCTCTACATTAAAAGTTACTTCACAATCTGTATTTTCACCAAATATTATACAAATGATCACTGAAGGGTAACATGGCTGGGGCATGTGGCATGCACAGGAGAGATCAGTAATGTACATAAAATATTGGTTGGAACACGTGAAAGAAAGAGGACAGCTTGATATCTAGATACAGATGGAGTATTAAAAGGGAACTTAATGAAACTGTATGAAAGCATGTTGACTACCTTAATGTGTGTATTTGTTTATTAAAACCAAATACACAGCAGCAAATACATATAAATGGCATAGACATTATCCAACGTGTTCTGGTAAAAATATACCATCCTCAGCAAGTACATGAAATAAATGGAATGGAAAACTTTAGAATTACCTTAGTCTGGTTCAAGACAGGGACCTATGGCATACTCTTGTGAATACAGTAATGAACCTCTGGGTTCCATAAAAGGAGAGCCTCAATACATTTGGTAGCTAACCAACTATCTGATTCTAAAGAAAAACTCTGCTCCATACAGTTACTTATGTTCATTAACGTTCATTTCACGTTATCATTATTAAAGATACAGAAGAATGTGCCAAGTGTTCATTGCCAAAACTGATGATTAAACAATACAGCATTCTTGACTACACAAAACCACACAAACTGTACTGTAAATGACTGAATTACTTAATTTTTGAGACAACATACACAATTAACCACGTGCAACAGTCATTTCTTTGGTGGCTCTGGATGCTTTCCTTGTACTTCATAACAAAAATGCATAACCTGAAAAAAGCATGCCTTGTCATTCTTAACATCATGCAAATTAGGCAAGGTTCCTTGCTACACATATAGAACTTACAGAATGCACACGGAAAACTTCTTTCTTGCAAGCCATCCCCGAATGTTAGCTTGAATAATTGTGGCAGCCCATTCTCTTTTCTTCTCTTGCGCTCTTTCTTCTCGAGCTGCCTTAGTCTGCTCCAGGAAGCTCCCTTTTTTTGATTCGGTTTTATTGAACATTTTTAAATTACTAGCAAGAAATGCATTCCTTTTGTGGGTAAACCACTGGAAGGTACATTATTACATATCTCGGCAGAAACGTCACATGATAATTACCTAAGCAAATGTGCACAATCCGTCATAGTTTTACAATTATACGAAATACCTAACCTGATACAATTTGCTATGCCGTTTCAGCCTTAGTCTTCGTGACGCTACGTATAAACGCTGACCTAAAGTTCGAACCTGGTATTTCTATCTACACTGTTTGCTTTGACATTCCGTGCCCTTCTTTTGTCATTAACAATTATGCAATAGTCCAAACAACTGCCATACTTATTGGTACGCCACGTGACGTGCCATCTCTGGCACTGTTGACAAACCATCTCATTTCGGTTACATACGATGTGGTGCAGTCGGCATTACAAGACGATTCCTTGTACGTTGCAGCAAGTCCATTGTGGCCGACAAATGCAAGCAAACATTTTGGGCGGTATTCTTCTAGCGAATAAGAGACCGCGTATTGAAATATGAAATTTAAGGCTGTCACTGCCGTGACTCACCAAACTGCACTGATCTTATACAGTATATCACGCCTTTTGAATGGACCACAGTTTCTGAGAAATTTATGGCCTGCATGTGACTACGCAGCATAACAAACCAAAAGATGCAGTCTTCTCTCGTAACTCTGAACCATGCTTCAGACATCTTGAAATGTCACACCGGACCTCAAAGCTGGAAAGATTTTTTGGATGAAATATGACTTAACGAGCGAAGACGTAACTACAGTAAACAGAAACCCACGTTATGGGAATTGCCCAACATCGAGTGTTTTCTCCAAGATAAACTGATTTGTTGAATTTGCATTCATGGACAAAACAGTTTCTTAGATCGGTTGCATAGTAAGAAACTGGAAATTGCAATATTCATATCTGATATGTCGACAAGTTTAACAATTTTGTAACGGAAGGTGAACTCTTTGAGACCTAAAAAAGTGGAAATATTTATTTATTTTAATGACATCATACAGGTACACCACTACATTCGGGTTTTGTTTGTACGCTGTGCAGTAATTGCCGCTGCTCTGGTTTGCTATAAGTCAGGTTTCATGCATTTATTTCCCTGTAATAGTAGGATGTCACTCATAACATTTAAAGCAGACGCTGGAAATGAGATCCTTATGCCCTGGATTGTAGTGTCGCATAATTGTATGACTGGTGTGTGAAGTTCTGAGACAGCATAGTGGCCCCGAACATTTTAACATTTGAAGACGAAACCACCAAGCTCGCATGAAACAGGTTCCAGTTAGCCAGGGACATCATGTGACATCCGAGAAGAATGGAGCCTTTAACTACGCCAAAAAGACCAAGAACAAGCTATATTTTGGCTGGCAGATGCACGTCTCATTGAACAAACACTTTGTTAATTTCATGTCAGGGTTCAGCTAGTGAAACTGACAACATATGGTGAATGTTGCTTTCCAGGTTCCCTGCAGTATAAGCATTATTATGATACAAATTATCTTTAATGTATGCCACAAATAAAAAGACAAGAACACGGATTTAGATCTGGCAAACAACGAGGAAACAACCCCCAGTTTATTGTTCTGTCACCAGCAAGAATATGTGAACAATACATAAATTGTGAGCTAATGCAGGCAATCGCTGTAAGTAGGCATAGGTTCCCTTGCAATCAGACAATTGAGGCAGGATGTGTGTTACACATTTGGACAGAATTTGGGCCCAATAAACAACATTGTGATCATAATATACCACACACCAACCTTATTACCATATCATGGCAATTTGTGGATTAAAATGGGATTTCCAAGCTTCCCATCATTAAGCCTTCAGCGTCGCCCTCTATACATGGTATAGACCTCTGTTTCTTCACATGTTCCCGGCCTCTATATGTCGTATAATTGGCTGGCGGTGACGGAGCACATTTCAATTCCTACCTTCTCCAGGGACGGAGGAGTTTTAAATTCTCTATGATGAAATTGCAACAATCTATTTAAAAAATCATTATTCGCATACTAATGATCCGATTTTTCTAAAATTTTAGTACAGAAATCTTAAAACAATATAGATGCAGTAAAATAATTGTCATTACCTCAGTAATTGAACTTCGTGTGATACAGCTCAAAGCAATCTTCCAAGCAAAGACCCACATCACATATTTGGCAGCAGTACACTGAAATTTTTCTTTTTTCCATGCTTTGAGCACAAAACACACCTTCTCTGAGGTTTGGATTTTTCAGTTTTGGGTGCCACTTTTCTCAGAAAATGTCTTTCAGTCAGCCGTGGAACTGTGTTGTCGGATGTCTGCCGCCCCGGTACACTCTGCGTCACCGCAGCACGCGCATATTTCGTAAACAGACCTTCCACTAGCTGAATGCTATACGAGAGCTTCTGTATATTTCTTCCCATCACTTGTCGATAAACAACAAACGAACTGAGAACTGTAGAGCTCAGTAGCCTTTTGAAAAGTTTGAGGTACCATTATTTGGTCATTTTTTCCCCTCTCGACCATGTACGTGTGCAACAACTGGTCCTTCAAATCGACTCCCCCCAATTATGATTATAATCAATCACACACAAAGACTTCTCTGTTTCCTTGCCTTTGTTAGAAACCCTCTGTGTGTCCACACTGTGGTTTGTTGACACCACAGTTACATTTCATGTGTCACACAATTTTAGTACCGTGACTGGACCTGAATGTCTGGCTATGATTTCGCCTTTTCCAGTTTCTTATCTTTCACTTCCTTGGGGACGTTCTTTCTGTTCAGCTTTAGTGTGCCAACACTATCAATGGAATGCTTGATCTTCAGCTTCCTTGCTAATTCTGCAATGTTGAAGAAGTTGTCAATCCACAGCGTATGTCCACGACCAGACACATATTCTGTAAGTTCCAGCACTACAGCTGCTATTTTGCATCTCCTACAGCTATGTAGTCAATTTCATTATCACTACTGCTAATGCTGTCAGTGCTACTATCACTGAAACTTTCGTCCCAATTGTACACAATTTCCAGCACTTCACTGTCTGTCAGAACTTTTTTTTGCCATTGCTATGTCCCCAGTATCACTCCTGAGTCAATAGCTGAACGAAGTGCACTGACTGAAAACATGCAGGGCGAATACCAACAATTACAGAACGTATGTTGATAGCTACACCAAATAAAAGGCTGAATTATTCTCTGCTTATCTTACTTACTTACTTACTTACTCCATGGGGCAGAGTCCTTCTTGAGATGCTAACTGGTTCTGCAGCTGGTCAAGAAATTTCCCGCACTTTATGGAACCTGAAGGTTCATCACCGTATTCACAAGTGTCCACAATCTGTCCCTTTCCTGAGCCAACTCCATCCAGTCTTCACCCCCTCCCACTTCCCGAAGATCCATCTTAATATTATCCTCCCATCTACGTCTAGGTCTCCCCATTGGCCTCTTTCCCTCAGGTTTCCCCACTAGAACCCTGTGCATACCTCTCCCCTCCCCCATACGTGCCACATGCCCCGCCCATCTCATTCTTCTTGATTTTACCACCCGCACAATATTGGGTAAGGAGTAAAGATCCCTAAGCTCTTCATTATGTAATTTTTTCCATTCCCCTCTTACCTCGTCCCTCTTAGACCCAAATACTCTCCTCAACACCCTGTTCTCAAACACCCTCAGCCTATGTTCCTCCCTCAATGTCAGCAACCAAGTTTCACACCCAT
>Ga0123357_10013771_pt1 | contig 10517 bp, 9 predicted proteins | sample TergutEmb28metaG_FD_89873 | JGI IMG/M metagenome (GOLD analysis project Ga0123357, IMG submission 89873) | Embiratermes neotenicus P4 segment gut microbial communities from Petit-Saut dam, French Guiana - Emb289 P4 | ecosystem: Host-associated > Arthropoda: Insects > Digestive system > Gut ...
AACAGAATAGTCGCAAGCTCCTGATGATGGATATATTAATGTCCGAAACATGTTGAGCACATAAGCAGTGAAATAAAATAGCAAGTGACATCAAGTTGGTCTTGTATTCTTTAATTATCACAATGATTCACGGTCCAATAAAAATAAGATCAAAAAAAGGAGAGGATACTCTCATTTGAAGGAGGAACCACTAGATCGCACTATGTGGAGAGCTCGATTTGGAAGAGGCTTTGGACCTGTCGTAAGACAGACTACTAAATGAATGAATGAATGAATGATGTTTTTGGAGACAGAATTCGAACAAATGAAATTCTGATACACACAATTTCCTCCAACCTTACAAAAAAAGTCACTGCTCTATTAACATCCCTCTGTAACACAACGCTGTGCACGTAAGAACAGACGACCTATTACGAAATCACGTCAATCACACAAAATAAAAACTTCCGTTTCTTGACAGTTACAAAACAAAGCAAACAGAGCGGCGAGCCACATCTCCTTCTTAATACTGCTCTTTGCGCAACCATTCAAACCCGTTCCGTGTTCTGGAAACTGTCCAGAGCAAAACGCGGAATTCACACACGGCTAAAATGTTGAATTTGCGCGTTACGTAACAAATTACACGTTCTTCGGTTCTGGCCGAGTGGAACCACGCAACTCGTGTACTGTGCACTCACAAAACAACTGCTTCACACTTATGTAACGATACTCTACCAACTACGGAAGTCATTGCAGCGTCGGTGGGGATGTTAAGAACAAGAGGGGCCTAAGAGCAGGGATGCTAGGGTAATGTCTGCAGGTGTCGCCAGATTTTGTCTTTATCTGCCAAAAAGAAAGGGAGAAGATGGTGTTAGTACAATACAACTACAATCGCCGACAAAGGGACAGAGAGAGGGAAGGATGTACAAGAGGTGGCCGAAACGTAACCTTTCGTAGGTCACAACAATTGAAAAAGAATTCGCTACAACCTTAAATAAACCTCATTTTATCCACTTCTGCACCACTATTTTTCAACATTCCTCCATCACATTAATTTCTTGATCCAAACTAAGCACGAGTTCAAAACTTCCGTAGCAGTAAGAAATAAGACAGTTCATTCGTACAACCATTCACGAACAACCACTTCCACTTCTTAATTACGTAGATTCGCCGATCTCCAAACTCTTGCTTCAGCCGCCCAAACAGGCCCGTGCTGCATTTACATTCTTCTGCGGCCGGCCGATGCGTTAATCATCATGAATGTCCGTTTGATCATTGTCGAAGTCGAACTCTGTGCACTACTTCCTGACAGGCTTTCCTCTGACGACGCCATCATCATTCACCTCATCATCAAATGGCAATGAAACGTCGATCGAGGAAACGTTTGCTCACAAAAACCGAATCACACCACGGAATTCTTCGCCGAACCAAGTTTCCAGTGTAGTTACCAAGGCATATTAACTAATCCCAAGAACAGCACATGACTTACTCCAGCGCCACGTGTTACATGTGACACCTACTATATGTGCTAGCTCCTTCCCAAAACGAAATGCTTCATTCACACTGATGTTCCAGGCCGGGGAAACTTACTGAGAAAGCCTCATATAATTTGTAAAGGTAAAGTGATCCCGTTACAGGCCCGGTCCTGCCCAGAGGGTGGGTAGAGGTATAGCTCTACTCTTCCAAGAACACGGCACTAGAAGGGGGTGAGTGGTCAGCAGCAAGCCCCGGCCGCACTTTACCCCCGGGAAAGACCACGTACCCATTTTGCAGGAGGCTGGTTGGGCCCCAGGATCGGTCTGGACGGGCGGGAAATCTCGTCCCCACCGGGATTCGATCCCGGACCGTCCAGTCCGTAGTCAGTCGCTATACCGACTGAGCTACCCGGCCCATTCATATAATTTGTCACAAACCCCATTAATTCTATAATCTGAATCATCTAACACGAAGACATTGCACAGAACGGACTAGCCTGGCAAGGCTCTGATTCGCTGGGGTAATCTATACATTTTTCTTATCTTAACGGAGCCCTAAATATTATTGCCACGTTCACAAGAACCATCCACTGAACCTGTGAGCCAGATGAATCCAGCTCATATCCTCACAATATACGTCTTTAAAGTATTACATTTTCACCTTTACTTAGATATTAATTCCATTCTTATAATAAAACCAACGAGATGCATTAATTTCTCAAATTTATTTTTGGAATAGAACTCTGCATGTTTCGGACAGGTTTTTTGTCCACCATCAGGAGCCTAATACTGTACACACAGAAACAGGTATATGTCATACAGTACTAGACTCCTGATGATGGACAGAAGACCTGTCCGAAACATGCAGAGTTCTATTCCAAAAATAAATTTGAGAAATTAGTGCACCTCATTGGTTTTGTTATAAGAATATATCACGATGCACGGTCCTCTGAATGTCAAATACTAATTCCAGTCACGGTTCCCGACCCAATGGCACGGGCACTACTCGTTCACCCCGAGCGTACTATGTGTACTGCTCATCAAATCCTCCTGCGTTCCTTCATGCTCACAGTCGGTGAACAGTACAAAATTAAAAGCCCTCATCTTTACGCAGTCTCCCCTGTTCTACTGTTATTACCCCACCCGCCAATCTAACGTTTACCTGGTGAACTCATCTAGGGGGTAAAGCGGGCCTGGCATGAAGATGAACTGACTTCCACCCGGCAAAGAGGTTAAGTAAGCGCGGAGCTCTACCTCCATATCACGAACACTGTAATCGAACCGTTCTTAATTAGACAACAAAGACATGGAACTTTGTGAAGAACCAAAAGTCTGCTCAGTACTTCGCTCTGAAACACCCTCAGTACGTATTCTCACTTCAGAATGACAGAGAGGGTTCACAAATCTACTCAAGCAACGATAAAGTAAGCTGCCTTAATCCTTTAACCTTACAGTTAGCGACAACACGGTAACACACACTTAACTAAAAGGGCGCGACACTCTTATAATGCATCATCATCATCATCATCATCATCATCATCATGTATCTGCCATGGAGTTGGGCCACTTGTTGGCCCGTTCCGGTCTCACGTATCCAGAAGTCTCTTCAAAAGATCTACCATGATTCCTTCTGCCAGTTGGGGAGTAGTATTTCATTACCCTGGGTAATCTATTTCGATGCATTCTATTTACACGTTGTATCCAGCTTCTCTTGTATTCCAGCAATTTGTCCAAAATTTGTGTTATTTTTAACTCCTTTGCAATTTGTGCATTTGTTTTGTACTCTGTCCAAGTGTATCCGGCTGTTCTTCTCATGTATTTCATCTCTGCCGCTGTTATTCTTCTGGCGTCACTTGCTTTAATAGTCCAAGTTTCGCTGCCATATAACAAGACTGGAAGGGCCAGTGTATTGTATAGTTTTATTCTTGTTTTCTTAAGGGTCTCTTGTGGTATAAACACATTATTCAAAGCACTTGTAATTTTCAAAAAGTTACTGAATTTGTTATCAATGCCCAATTCTCCTTTATAAGATATCACATTTCCTAAACAGTTAAACAAATTTACTTGTTCTATAATTTTATTATCTATTACAATTTTAGTTCTCACCGGATCTCGCCCTTTAAATGTCTTCGATTCTGTTTTCTGTACAGATATAGTTAAAACTATTCTGTTATTATTTGATTTAATTTATGCGCAGCTGTTCTTCTTAACCAATGGTCTCTTCTAATAATGAACATACATTAAAGTAGCGTTTCTCAACCGCCGGGCCGCGGCCCGGTACCGGGGCCTGGCAGCAATTATACCGGGCAGCGAGAGATTCTCCCGGAATTGATAACTAATTTAAATGTAATTTTATATTTGTCAACATGCCACACCGTACGCATAAGTGTACTAATAATTTTTATGATTATGCCATAATTAATTATTAATACTTATGTTAGTTTAATGTATGAACTTAAAAAAAATGGAAAGGTAGTGACGAGTAAATCGGTTGGGACCGGGCCCTCGTCTTATGAAAAAAGAATTTACCAGGCCGCGATCTCACAAAGGTTGAGAAACACTGCATTAGAGAGATGTTTATGATTTTCTTTCATAATCACGACATTCCGTTCTTCGTTGGGATGAAAATATGACTTGGGACGGTAACTTCCAATTTTAGGGCTTTTTTTTTTGTCGGAGGGGGGGGGTACAGAAAATTCGTGGAATGCTGAAAGGGTGAAATGTTAGAAGAACTGGGTGATCGTCCTTTCCAAAAGAAATTTTAGAAGAACTGGGTGGTCGTCCTTTTCAAAAGTCTTCTTCAGAAAATAAACTGTCATTACAGTAAGCCTCCAGACCGGGAAAAGAACCCGTGATACCCATTCCTCCTCACTCAGCCAGTCATCTATCCAGTAATCACATCTCTGCTATCATTTGGGCTCAAAATGAACCGATTCACTGCCTCAAACCCCAGTCAACGAGCCGTGTTATCTGTCCCACCGCTCCACAATTGAAATGTATCAACACTGGACACTAATGGACTGACGTTTTTTAAAGTCACTGCTGACCTACACATCCGTTCGACAAGATACACCAACATGTAGGCCATACGGAACTTCTGCGGTGGGAGCTACAATAGCACGGTCCTCGACGACAAGTACAAATAAAGCGTAAGCACTCACATTTAATTTAAAATAGAACAGACCTTCAAGCCATATCCATGAAAATGCACGAAACGGATGTCATTAAGATGTTTACTGTGTGGAAGACAAAAACTGTCAAACCAGCGGTGAAGCAGCTCCGTCCGTGCTGCATCCGAGTATACACCGGGATAGAAAGCCGTGATCAACAGCCAGTTTGACGGTGGCAACCACAGCCCTGTAGCAGCTATACAGATACGAGGCACCGTGAATGCTGCAAGCTACTGACGTCCAACATTACGTGGGACGACTCGTGGCGCACAACGCTAGTAATTAGCCTTACTTCTTGTGAAGAAAATTGCGCCCACACGGTGGACAAGCGACTGGCGGACGTCAGCTTTTCACAAACGACCATTTGAACATCAACACAGTGCCAATGATACCAGACACAATCGCCTCCAACACCGTTACAGCAATTTCCAAGTCACTAACCCCATTCAACAGAGATCGTCTTAAGCTGTAAGTTATGAACACTTCACCCATCTCCTTGCTGCCTCTTGCTACCTTATCTCTCTTGGATCCAAACAATGGCTTTACCACTTTGTTGTCAAAAACCTTCATGCAAGTGAAAATTACTTTCCTCCATCTTGCGCGATGGTTTCGAATGTGTGAACCTACATGTCTGTATCTATGTATCTTGGAACGAAAGTAAATTTACTCTTACAAGTACAATAGCATTTAACCGACCGACCGACCGACCGACCGACGAACCAACGGACCCAACATAACCCAACCCAACCCAACCAACCAACTACACGAAGTGAAGTCCTTGTTGAGAAGCTAACAGTTCCTCAGCTAGTCAAGTAATTAACAGCATCTACTGGAAAATGAAGGTCCATAAACATTCGCATTAAAAAAATCCAACTAGATGCACTAATTTCTCAAACTTATTTTTGAAATAAAACTCTACATGTTTCGGACAGTTTCTCTGTCCATCATCAGGAGTTTTTCACTGTACACTGTACATATACCATTGTTGTGTGTACAGTGAAAATCTCCTGATGATGGAAGAGGAACTGTCCGAAACATGTGGTGTTTTATTCCAAAAACGAATCTGAGAAATCAGTGCATCTACTTGGTTTTATTATAAGAAAGAGCATAACTTTTCAACTATTCAGAACTACGGATTTTTTAGGAGTAACCAAAAAGTAAGCCAACAACAGTTCAGTTAACTTCATTCGCGCTGCAAAGTGCACAGCAACACGCATGGCGCTGGGGGCTGGTCAATTTTGATAAACTCGCTTCAAATGTTGGCATTAAATATGTAGATATTATTCTCTACCGAAGTTCGCAAGTGATGATAATTTTTTAACTAAAAATTCCAGGCGCGCCGCACCCCAACGTCAAGCGGGCAGCATGCTGGGCGAATCTGCTCTAAAATATGTGATGAAATTTAAAAATACGCCAAAAAAGCGCAAGGTGATGGTACGGCTACATCAGTTTTGTAGTACTGGAAACGCACTTGCCAGCTGAGGAACCAACACGCAAGAAATATTTACTGTAACAAGAAAAAAAAAAAGCTTACGTGATATATTTACTGTCGCCCATACTAATAAGCAGACAGCACTTTTACAGTAAGGCAAGTTCTTATGTTCTTCGGGTCTTATTTCTGTTACGTCATCGATTACGTAACGCCACTGACATCAGGAGCTGTTGCAATGTTCGGCAGACGACGAGTGTCGACGTCACATTTATTATGAACAGGCCAGTGTATGTGCTAAACGTGTTCGCAAGTTCTGCATCTAATTCACAAAACCAAGGTCGGCCTAACAAGACTACCCAACTGCGAGAAAGGATCCTTTAATTTCACAACGCCACCTGCACATGCGCACTGTGCAAGAGAATATAGAATTATTTCCGGGCTACACTGAGGATAAAACACAGAAAGAAAAGCACTTCATCTTTTTTTTTAGCACAGGCTTCAAAAGACCTTTCTGTCTTCTTTTTGTTACATAAGTCAAAGCAAATTGGGTGTTTATATCCCCGCTACACTGATAAAACAAACAGAGTGTAAGCTACACAAAATTAGCAAAACCTTCCTGCCCCAGGTGGTGGCCAACTCCACCTGGCTTACAGCAATCTCGCAATAAACTGTACTGTCACCGTCAATTTGAAACGCGTGTTTGATAGCGGTTACAGTTTCTCTCTGATCACGTTTCTTCATTTCTTCCGTAAATAACGCCTGTCCATAACGCATCCAAGTTTTCATATATCACTTCATGTTAGACAGGCAACATACATACGCTTGTGCCGCACTGTTAAGCTACAGACATGTTTACAGGAGCTGCAGCATCGTCGCATAAACAAACGTTCCTTCGTTGTTATTCGTTCCGACTGGCTTTGTTTATGTGGACGAGCCACCCATTTCGCTGCAAGAGTGACGTAATGGCAATTCGAAAGGCAATGCAAGAAAAAAGAACAGGGAAGATAAACTGACTCAATGAAAGTCATTACTGAGAAAGGATCTCCTCAGGTAGTCAGAAAATTACTCGCATTTTATGAAACACGAAGGTTCATTACCGTGTTCACAAAAGCTCGTCACTTATTCCTATCAGGAGCCAGATAAACCCTGTGCATAACCGTCTACCCGATCTAACATACACGTGAACATTATCCTGCCTTCACCACCGATTTACCAAAAGTAGTCTCTTTCCTTCAATGAGATGGGCTGGGTATGTGGCGCGTATGGGTGAGGAGAGGGGGGTGTATAAGGTCTTGGTGGGGAAACCGGAGGGAAGGAGACCACTGGGGAGACCTAGGCGTAGATGGGTGGATAATATTAGGATGGATCTCCAGAAGGTGGGATGTAGGTATATGGACTGGATTGGGCTGGGCCAGGATAGAGAAAGGTGGCGGACGTTTGTGAGTGCGGTAATGAACCTTCGGGTTCCGTGAAATGCGGGGAATTTCTTGACTAGCTGCAAACCAATTAGCTTCTCAAGAAGGACTCTGCACCATGGAGTAAGCAAGTAAGTAAGTCTCTTTCCTTCAAGTTTCCCTACCAAAACCCTGCACTCATTTCTCTTCCGCCCCACCTATCTAAATATCCTTGATTTTATCACCCGAATATTTGGTATGGAGTACAAATCATGAATTTCCTCCGGCAGTATTTTCAGCCATATCTTATTTCCTGTCTCATAAATTCAAATACTCTCATCGTCGACCCGTTCTCGAATACCCTCAGCCTATGTTCGTTTCTTAATTCTGCAGTAATGACCATGCCAAATTTCATGAGCATTCGTCATTTGGTTCGTGAAGTCACGTGCAAAGTCACGCAGGCAGACGAAGGGGCATGGGAAGTCCGGCTTTCCTTAAAGGGTAACGAAAGTAACCGTATTTCATTGTAGAATAACGAAAGTAACCTCGATTTTCCTTATAGAATAACAACAGTAGTTCATTATACAATAACAAAGTAATCTCGCCTTTCCTTACATAATAAAGAAAGTAGTCTCGCCTTTCCTTATATAACGAAGTAGCCTCGTCTTTCCTTAGAGAATGACGAAAGTAACCTCATCTTTCCTTACAGAATAACAAAAGTAACCTCATTTTTCTTTACAGAGTAACGAAAGTTAACTTCGTCTTTCCCTGTAGAATAATGAAAGTAACCTCAGTAGAAATGTAGGCTTGCGGTACGAAAAAGCTGCATCAAGAACAGAGAATAAAACCCTTACAGCAGGTTAAGAGAGACATCAGCGTCTTTGGAGGATGAATACAGGAACGGCGAATACAAGACTACACGGTGTTGGTATAGGTGCTTTAGATCAGTCTTGCGCTACTATGTAACACCAAACACACCGGAAGAACAGAGGTTCAACACACCGACCTCACCGGCTACAAGAGAACACGCGTTTGGTGTTTCGGAATACTTCCAGCGTATCAACTCCGCTGTTGCGCCAACAGGATGAAATGACCACACAGATATTAAAAAGAAAAGATGTAAAGATATATATAACTTATATTAAAATCGTGATCTTTGGGAACTTGCGTTCGTCTGGTCTTTGTGTTACTTTACTGAACAGCAGGATCAAGCCCACTGAAATTTCAACTGAAAACTGAGGTCACCAGCATCAGCCTTAGTCAGGGCGTGCTTAGCCCTTCGAAGCCAAGTGGTTACTGTATCACCATCACGTGTAACATTCAGAAGTTCTACGTTCTGTCCCCACAGTACAGTTATGTGTTTTGTATGGATCTCAGAACAAACAGCGACTATTTCCCTATACAGCACTAACTGACCGGTTTGTATAAGCGAGACGGAGTGCGTTTACTGTGCGGTACGGACTGGATAAGTATGGTTACGTTCCAAATGTTCATAATTTCTTCACAACGCTGCCTTCCAAACACAAATTTCAGCCCAATGCTCAATTTCTCTCCTATGCTGCATATCCCCAACAGTCTACCATCCATCGCCTCATATGCTTCACTTCCAATGTTTTACCTCGCTACCAGCCTTCCTTTACAAGAAGGACGAGCGGGAACTTACTGGGAACCTTCAGAGCAGTAAACTTTTCTGACCTCACCCCCGTCGTAAAAAGTCAAGTACCCCTCACTGCACCACACCCCCCTTTCCCCAGTCTCTTCTTCTGCCACTGTCTATAGACTGTGTCTTCAAACGGTTAATTGTGATCAAACGTATTTAATTTTGCCATAATCACAAAGAAGTGGAAGAATTCAGCGTTTTTAATGCACTTCCCGAAACGTAGCTATTTAAAATACAAGGCTCCGTTCCGCCTAAAACGCGAACAGCCAAAATACGTATAGTTGTCGAAACAGTGTTGAAGTAAACAAATTGCTGTCGTCTTGTGATGTGGAAATCAAAAAAAAGAAAATTGGCCGGATATATAAGCTAAAGCTGCTCCTGTACATGCCATGAATGTATACGGGGGGAGGTATGGCTCCACTCAGTCAAATTCCGCAATAGATGGAAGTGTGAGTGTTCCATGTCACGCTCTGGCCGCTTTACCCCCGGTGAAAGAACTTTCGTACCCACGGACGTGGAGGCATGGTAAGGCCCAGGGCCGGTCTGAAGAGAAGAAAATGTCCGACCGGGATTCGAACTCTGATGCGTCAAATCCGGAGTAACAATATGGACTATGGTACGTCGGGATGCGAGTAAGTACCGCTGTGAGCCTAAAGGAATGCATCTGTTCTGCAAGTGTCTGGAAAAATTACGGAGAAACAAGAAAACTTGTCACGAGTTTCGCGGATTCCGCTGGGAATCAAAGGGGCGAACAAATCGACAGTGTCATCGGAAAAGCAACCTTTCCCGTTGCTAAATATCCTAACACGGAGCTAACAGAACACAAACAATGTAGTCTACTTTTTCGGCCAGTTGCAAAGTGTGGCCGCATGCTGAAGGAACAAAATAGGGACAGGTCTGTATTTTTCCTAATAGGAAACGTAAATACGTTAAGAGGAGAAAGTTAAAAGGCTGTAGAAAGTGAAACTACTTAGCAATGTAACGCGAGTTCAGAAACAACAAGTTAATTAATGTAAGTCCTGGTTCCTTCGCTCTTCTGATATATTTCAGGATATTCCAATGAGGAATCTGTACAATAATTTTTGTATTCCGACGAACCCCTAACTACGGAAAGTCTGCAGGCCAGAAAAAGTTAACAGCTGAGAGCATTTCTGTCTTCATTGGTGAGGCGGTTCTACAATAATATATGATATTATACAATGATATATAATATAATATAATAAATATAATACAAACACAATACATAATGTAATGTAAGAGGCAGGTGGTAGGGCACGAAGATTACTCCAGTACTGTCAATCGCTGGGACAAAGCTACCCATGTATTTCGCACGGTATTTGAGATTTTAAGCGGCATTTCAGAAATTTTATTTATATACGGGGTGTAACAGGAGGAACGGACCAGATT
>Ga0123357_10013772_pt1:0-5000 | contig 10517 bp, 7 predicted proteins | sample TergutEmb28metaG_FD_89873 | JGI IMG/M metagenome (GOLD analysis project Ga0123357, IMG submission 89873) | Embiratermes neotenicus P4 segment gut microbial communities from Petit-Saut dam, French Guiana - Emb289 P4 | ecosystem: Host-associated > Arthropoda: Insects > Digestive system >...
AAGATCATGAAGATAAGACAGTGGACAGAGAAGGTGAAGAACAGGGAGCAGTGGAGAATGATTGTCAAGGAGGCCAAGGCTCACCCAGGGCTGTAGCGCCAAGAGGAAGGAAGGAAGGAAGTTTCTTCTAAAGTTTAAACTTATCAATACACAAACTCAAGGGAGAAATGCTTGGTTAATAAAGGTGTTATTTACTTTTCCATAGAATAATGTATGATTTCCTTTTAATGACTACCTTATAGGAAAATTGCACAAAACCTTTTGGGAGGTGAGCATGCTCTTCTTCTTGTGTAATTTATTGTCTTGGAAATGAGAGATAGTTTTATTTTTATTCTTCTGCTATTAATGTCAGTGATTTTTATCAAGCCCAGAATTCTCTGAATTTTATTTATGATTAATATTTGAATAGTTCTTGGGTAAAACTTAATTGTATCCACAAATATAAACATAAAAGCACAGTTTATCAGCATAATGAGCCCCAGTCACTTGATGATATGAGTCATGACAGGACTCAAATTATCACGTCTATTAAATACAGTTAAGATAGTGTCAATTATAATTTAAGGGTAATGACCTGATCCTTGCCACAAATCCTCTGATTCATTATTGATCTAATATTGTAAAGGTACACGGAACAATCCAATATCCTCCAAACATTATCCAGTAACTCTCAACTTTAAAACCTAATTTCCAATGCAGCAACATGTCGCTCTGAAGGTCAGCATTTACCTCCAGCCGCTAATGTTTACCAACCAGACAGCAAGTCAATTAGCTGAAAGCTATACAGCAGTATCATGTTAATCAGACCTGTATATCAGCCTCCAGCTTGATCTTGACTTCTCTGAACTTCTCATGATGTTCCACAGTTATTCTGTATATTTCATCCTCATACTTGTCAACTGCCTGGAATTTCTTCTGCATGTGTTCCACTTCAAGTTTCTCTCGTTTCTTATACAGAACCTCCCAGTTTGTGTCACTGACCTCCATCAGCTGCTTGTGTTCAAGCTCAATCACTTCCTGGAAACAGACATGCATGGAAATGTGGCGTGCATAAATGCACACAAACACACACACACACACACACACACACACATACATATGTCAGTACAGTGAACTGATATATTGCAACCACAGGTATTAATAGCTATTAATGATACATGCAGGTGATAAAGGGTTAAATTCCTGACAATAATAAAATCATAACTGAAGATAAAATGTTCTCATCTGGCAACAAATTGGAATAATCTGCAGCACTGCCAGTCACTACCAGTTATCTTTTTTGTCATGTTGCATGGTACAGTGCATGTATCATCCCATTACCAGAATGTACACATTTCCTATTCTAATCAGTTTGGCTGTCCTGAGAATTGTGTAGTTTTGTGTAGTTCCTGCATTCTGGGCAGTTCTCAGTTGCTTCAGTTACATCTTTCCACAATCATCTTATCATATCTTATTCAAAGTTACATAGTAACAGCAGTTGATACATTTTCACAAATTAATCAAACCACTAAACAAATCACGTTTTTGCAGTAGATTTTTCACCTGAGTAAGCTTTAGCTCATTTTTATAAGCATTCTTCATCACTTTTATTTGATTGTCAACCCGCTCTGCAAGGATCCGTAGATCCTCTTTCTGTTTCTTTTGATCTGTGTCAAAGCGCTCATCTGCCAATTTGAGTTCCTTTCTCAGTTCCTTGATCAGGATGTCCTTTTGTGAGATGAGCTCTGCACATTTCACTGCAAAATGCAAGCAGATAAAATTGTGAATTGAGGTTACTGTGTTACTGGAATGTGTTGTCATGCAGTTTAATATAAAAGAATTCCCACTTAATATCATTTACCTGATTAGGCATGTGATTAAAGATATCGGGGGCACTGGTATTTATACATACACACATGAAATAGAGAATATATGTTTTACAAACGTGATTTGCTGTTTCGTAAATCTCTTAGGCCAAGAGGTTTAGTACTTGCAGTTTTGTGTTACAGAGCTAATTACACAACGAATATGATGTGGCAGAAACCAGAAACTACAGTTCCTTGAATTTCATCAAACATTTACCTTAAGAGTTTCCAGTAAAAGCTGTAGATAGCTACAAGGTGTAAAATGTGTACATGCACCGATTTTATGCTGATCAGCTACTCTTTAGAAAATTTAAGGACTTTTATTTGAACATCATATAAATGAGAATTTATATCAGAACAGCACAAATAAAAATTACACTAAGCTTCAACTTCTTATGCAGGCATTCAATACCATTTTCACTGAAATCTCTTCTGTAATCCTAGATATAAAACAAATAGGTAGGTGTAAAGAACTTTCCTAAAAGTATTTATTTGGTGCAAGTAACTCATAATGCAGGGAAATATACAGAGCTAATTTACTACTACTCACTCAAAATCATGATGTAAACTAGAAATATGTTGAATTTATGTATTTTCTCCTCTAACCCCTTCATGTAATGTACTCCACCAATCACTAGAAATGGGGTTATGTGGAATATTCTGTCAAATGGTGCCGCATTAAACACAAGTGAAGTAGACCATATACTAAGAGTCTCAGCAATGAACAAGGAAGTGAACCAGATTTACCTTTCTGTTCTTCAATGTCATGGTATAGATCCAGAGGATCATTTGATTCCAAGATGAATTTCCATCTAGAATTGACTTCATTGAATTTTTCAGCACTCTCATTTGCTTGATCTTCAAGTCTCTTTCGACGTTTCTCTCTTGCAGAAAATTCATCTTTCCTCCGTTTCACCTCACGAGCATCACTTCCTATATGAACATTTGTTACCTGCATATGGATAAATATAATTATATTAGAAATATGATACTTCATTTATAACTACAGTTCTCAATGAGATATCACAGTTCCTTGACATGCATTGTTATACCAGTTGTCCTGTTACCTGTTATTTTGAGAATATTTCACTTCTATATATATAACAAAGAAAACCTTCTCTTATTATTCCATACAGGAATTGACAAAAAAAAAATACTATTTGCTTGGTAATATATCTGATAGTTGTCTGAAATATTTTCATGACATGTGGTACAACTGTGTTTCAAACACAGATATTTCCTTCCAATAACGTGGCAAGTGATGCTCATCAGAGTCATAAAGGGCCCAAGAGAATATGTGCAAGTCACATTTTTTGAAGTCAGTGAAGAGACTAACTAAAAAAACTGTTTTATATAAGTTGTATTATTTCAGTAATATAATGAAATACTTTCAAATTTGAAAAATTTTAAAACCCCACTGTGATTAAATTGCCACATATGTGACTTAAAAAGTACATTCTAAACAAGGAAAAGCTTGAATGATGCACACTTGGATCCAGACTACTTGTGTAAAATCTAATTGAATGAGGGTTGGCCAACCTCTGGTGTGTAAGGTATATTTAATTAATTTTATTCTTTCTGTAGCTCAAATGTTTTTAGCCAGAACAAACTAGATGCCTGTCACATTCGGATAGCAGTATTGTAATCTTCTACAATTGGGAACATTTTCCAGAACAGGCTCATAATTTTTGTTATATGTGTATAGGTATTTCTCAGTAAATGAGCTAACCGACTCTTTTCCTTCCAACAATAATTTCTCCAGCTGGCCCTCACTGCTCTCTAATTGTTTCTCAAGCAACGTTCTGTTGCTCATGTCCACAAGATCCTGGTTTGCATCAGAATGCTGCTGTCTGAAACAACAAAATTTTAATATTCACTAGTTATCAAGCGTGGGATTCATACATTCTGTCACTTGGATAAGTGATGTGATGTGAAAGTAAGTGCTTTAATTAGTACCATGTTTAGAGGAAGGTACTTCAAGGATAAGAAGACAATGCTTATAGAAGCAAAACTGATTTCCAAATACTAATGCCAATGAATGTTTTTTAATTGTTCTTATTTCTCCCCATCCCCACATTAACCCTTTAAATGTCGAGTTAAATCCTATCTGGGGCATTATTTGGGGCTCACCATATTCTCCACATTAGCAGGTAAATGGTTAAATCTGAATTCACTCTTCGGGTTACACATCAAATTCATATTGCAATCATGTGTGTAAAATGAATGCATTATATTTGATCTTGATGTTTGCTGAAGGAATGCTGTAAGATACTGCATTGCATTAATTGCGTGGAAGAGTGCAGGTACAGCTACAAGTACTGTTTAAAATGGCACTAAGAAATTAGTAGTTGTTTCATACCATGGTCACTTTACATCCCCCCCTCTAACCCTCAGGAAAGAAACCCCCTCCCCGCCACATCTACACATTGGATAGTGACCTGGGTGGGTTCCAGGATCAGTCTTAGCACTATTGCTGCAACAAATTCTACTATCCCTTCAAGGTACTTACTTTCACATTTCACTCCACACCATTCTACCAAATATCATGCATATGTAAAACACGACTACTTTTATACTTGCATGTAGCACCAGTCCTATAAATAATGAAGTGTATTTCATTCTTTATGGGAGTGACACTATGTGAAAGCCTTAATGTAGTTTAATTTTACATATGCAATATGCAAACTGCATATAATCCTAAGCCTACGCATAACCACTATGTGTCTACACTCATTTTACATGGTTGTACAATTTATTATGTTTGAATCTGAGTTAACAACACTCTTAGATCCTCTAACTGTTTACAAATATTCCAAACATTGGATGTTTAATATATATCTCCAAAAAGAAGACTCTTTAACAGCAACAGCATACATTTGAATTTCTCATAACCCCATTAAAGATATTTCTTTTAGGTTTTGTAGAATGTGCATCCAAATTTGCCATAATAGCTTTTGGGTACTTCAATAACAGTATAAATAAATTAATGTGAAATTCTGTTAGCTGTACGTGTTTTGTAAGTAATTCATAAAGATGACAGAATCAGGTCGGAATATAACGCACTATTTTAAAAATAAGCAAAACATTGTATTTGTGATATTACTGTTTTACTTTGATAGTTTTGTAGTTGGATTTTTTCTTTAATTTTGTGTACTT
>Ga0123357_10013773_pt1 | contig 10517 bp, 7 predicted proteins | sample TergutEmb28metaG_FD_89873 | JGI IMG/M metagenome (GOLD analysis project Ga0123357, IMG submission 89873) | Embiratermes neotenicus P4 segment gut microbial communities from Petit-Saut dam, French Guiana - Emb289 P4 | ecosystem: Host-associated > Arthropoda: Insects > Digestive system > Gut ...
TATACGGAACGACGAGATAAGAACAAGAGTCCAGAGAGGAAAGGACATTATGGACACAATAAATATGAAAAAATTAATATGGTATGGACATGTCCAAAGAATGCCGGATGAACGATGGCCCAAGAGGATGTTGGACTGAATCCCAAATAAAAGAAGGAAAAGAGGAAGACCAAGAAGAGCCTGAAGACAGAATATACAAACAGAGATGGAATGGAGAGATCTGCATAGTGGAGATTGGGAAAATAGAAAATTATGGAATGCAGGATGCGGAAAACGGCGACAGCTGTAAAAAAACCCGCTTTATATATAAAAAAAGTAACGTGTTGCAGAGTAGCATTAACGTAAGTAGAACAGGTCCCTTAGGGCTACAAGAGGTTGACACTCCCAATATTCCAAAATTTCAAGACAATCGACACCTGAAGGTTACAAGGTTGTCAGCCCTAGGCACCGGCCACCTTTATCCCCCAGGAGAGACCCCTGTCATTTCTGTTAAAGGCTGAGCCGATCCAAGGGTCACAGTGTGACCAGAAGGGTTGTCAATTACACCATCGGGAATCGAACCCGCGACCTTCCGGCTGATAGCGCAGTGCCTCAACCGAATGCGCCACCGCATACCCCAACATTAACGTAATGAACCACAATTATCACATCAACACCATATTCCGTAACTTCTTGTCACTCTCGAATACACTCAGACTCGTCACTCCTGGCCAATATACTTAAAAAGCCGATATTTCACTAACCCGAATACATCACACTCGACAATACTCGCCACGAGCACAAACGGACATGCGGGTGGGGGGAAGGGCCACAAAATCGCGCTCTAGGGCCACATCACGTCAAAGGTGAGAGGGAACATGATCATGACGACACGCAATGTCACGAATTGTCGGAAAAAAAAACACACACACACACAAACACGCGCGCGCGCGCGCGCGCGCGCACGCACACACACATCCGGATATGGCTTTGGTCCTTTCGTTGGTTGGTTGTTCGGTTGTCTGCTGTTCACGTATTTCCCGCAACAGAACACCATAAATCCTGCGCACTAGCATTACCAACATGACAAACACAACTCACGACAAATACATTTCCTTCTTTTTCGAAGTGCAGCGCAAGCTGACGTATTCGTGACGTAAACACGTCTTGCAATGTCATATTATTCATTCCGTGCATTACGAATTAAATTACAAACTCAATCAGCACCAGCAAATGAACTGAAAACTGCACATTTGGTAAGTATGACTATCACAAATCCATTTTATGGCTGCATGTTTTAACAGTATTGGTGTAAGCTCCCTGAAGATGGCGACTGCGCCGAAACATGTCGGAGCAAATTAAGAATACATAATATAAAAATCAGCGCATTTGTTGGTGCTGACTGCATTTGTAATTTAACGTCCTGTATCGTTAGAAAATTCTTCTAGCAACGAAGAGAACTCAAAGATCGGGCCATAGCAGCTGAAACAGCCTCCTTACGTAAATACCACCCAAACTACTGACCCAACGACAGAGCTTCACACAGAATACGCGAATCTTCAGCAGCACCGCTGTTGGAAACTCAGGTATCATCACGGTCAAATAAATGAACGACTCAAGTAAACCTGGCAGGAGAACCACGCTGAGGATGGAAAATCCAGTACAACCGTCACTTCAAATTGCCACTAAAATGCAATTCAATTGGCGTAAAATCGCCGCGTTTCACACAAACACATTAGAAACACAAAACATGTTTCTGAAGTGTTTGTGTGGAAAGTGGACACAACGCCAATCATTACTAGGTGGCAGGCTGTATTTAATTTCCGGTTTTGGTGAACGTCCACATATTATTGGGTGGCTACTGCTAACGGAGAGTCGATTACCTCTCTAAAGACTAACACTAACCTTAATTATATTTAAAGATTCATACCGTACCGCGCAGTAAACACACTAGGTCTCAGTTATACAGCGTGATCAAAAAGTTTCTGTGCACCTGACTTCTGTATTGTAATCATCAGGTGCACAGAGACTTTTTGATCACCCTGTACAAACCAGTCAGTTAATGCTATATAGGGACATAATCGCTGTTTGTTATGAGATCCACACAAAACACGTAAACACATTGTGTGAGCATAACGGAAAATTTATTATGCGCGTTAGTCAAACTGCGGAACACGACTACTAGCTTCGCCATGTCTGTCTGTACGCCCGCACTTCCTCATTAAACAACTCGGCTCTCACTGGGCGTAATTTCATGAAATTTGACAGAGTATTTTTTTTTTAAATCTGTCGAGAAAATCCAAGTTTCATTAAAATCTGACAGGAATAATGGGTACTTTACATGACGACCTACGTACATTTATGATTGTATCTCACTACATTCTTCTTAGAATGAGAAATAGGGTTATTTCAGACAAGTTGTAGAGAAAGTCAAAACACACATTTTATGTTCGATAACTTCTTTTCCCCCTAAATCGTGCCGTTTACGAGATGTGGAAAAATATGGTAGAGCCAGACAGGACACAGATGACAATATGGCGCATGCGCACTGCATGCTGGGTAACTAAGGATACAGACACACATTCATAATACGTAATAATCATCGCTTTTCCACGGCAACAGGGGTTACGCGAACGCGCCTTAAGTGTCGTTTATAACTACAATTCCTGTCTTCTTTGTGTTAAGCCTGGCGATGCAGAAACTAACCGCTGGGGTTTAAAGGGTTAAATGCAATTAGAAGTGGTGGTGACAATGTAACAGCAGAGCACTCTACCTGGTGAGGAGCAGAGCCGTGTCGTGGTGATACGGGCTGCTGTCGTCCAGGACGTTGACAGAACTCTGCCATTCGCAGAACTTGCGAAGCATCTCGGCTGCCGAAATTCCGTCGTGGTTCGTATCCCTTCGCCTGTTATCTCTTATAACGAACTCCATCTCCTGAAATAACCCGTCGTCTAGAGATCTGCACAAACCCCACACAACGGACAATTTTAACCCTCATCTTCCGGCCTTTATATCCCATTGTAGCTGCTGACGGCCGTATTTACTCTCATTTTAAATGCCCTTTCCTGTATATGAGTGGGGCGTTCCTTTCGTCCATAAAGCGTTACTGTAAACATGAGATGAGCGACCCATTTGGCCAATACATATCAAATCGGTCAGGACTGAGTCTAACAAAAGAATCTGTTAGTTATATTACTACAGATATATGAGTAGTTGATTGGTTGGTTGTTAGGTAGGTGGGAGGTATGCAGCTAGGTAGGTAGGTAGTTGTACAGCCATCACACAAGAAGATTAAACGATATTCCATATCATATAATAAACTCAAATACAGGCCCTTGCTAAGCTCAGCTCTGCTCTGTAAGACACAGTTCACCATTATCCTCAAACCTGCATGGACAAAAATAGAATGAGAAGATGAATATTACAGCAGGAAGAGAAGATAAAGAATGACGAATTAGGAAAACTTAAAAAGAAACAAGAAAAATAGAACATTTATATAAAAAACAGATGATGTATAAAAATCATTTTAATGTCGGTAATGATAATTATGTAATGATTTTTGTCAGACCATCAGCAATTTCTAAGGAGCGTCGAATTTCGCGTCGCCCAGGTTGCCGCCCTGCATTGGCTGCTCGGCTCGCAGCCTGGTCTGAAAAGATGAGCCCGTAAATCGTACGTTACATCTGCAAGTTTCTTCATACGTTTTCATATTCCGTTACGAATTATCTTTTAGCCTTCCTTACCTGAAGTATCTCCACTTTTACTACAGCCACAGACACCGGATTTCCGACGGAAGCGTCCTTATAAATCTGAGCCACCTGAAAAGAAGTGCCATGTAATACGGAATAGCACCAACAAATTTCCATAAACCCATTCCTTAGACGCTAGAAGCTTGAGGTAAACACACGATTCATATTCATTTCAACACAATGAAGCCTGATGTGTGATGTGAAATGTAGTGATGTGGAGTGAACTGACGTGATTTATGTGAAGTGATTTTGTTGTGAAGTGAAGTGAAGTGAAGTGAAGTGAGTTACGTTGAAGTTCTTAGGAACAAAAGTAACATGCACATTACGGTGACCTTATATTGAGGGTACTTGATTGTACTGGGACTCTTTCATTTGGTGTGTACCTGGTACTGTGGTTGTTTTAACTTGTTTTGTAATGTGTGGGTGTGTGTGTGTGTATGTATAGGTGTAATGACAAATGTGTGGGTGTTTTGGTAATATGTGTACTTGTATTTACTGTGGTTTGTATCGTTTGTACTGTGTTTTTGTATTGTTTCGTTTATATACATTTATTCTTATTTGTTGCTAATGTAAGGACTACTGCTGAGTGAAAACTCAATTGCAGTAAATAATAATAATAATAATAATAATAATAATAATAGAAAGATGTCCGTCCAAAAAGTTCCCGGACTGATTAAATAAAACACCGTCTGTCCCAGATAAATTATATTAAACAGTATCCTACAATAAGGGCATATCCAATAGCGATTAAGCTAGTGTGATTTCTACTACTGCTGTTGCTGCTGCTACTGACATAAGGGACATTCAGGAAGTACAGTTCTGCAGTCAGTATCGTCTATCTGAAACAATTATTTTATTTTTCCAACCATTCACCCTACAGTCCTGACCTCGTCCTGATGGAATGTAATTTGTTTGTGCTGCTGAAGCAACACTTGAAAGGTCGCAATTCCACAATAATGAGGAAGTACAAATGGCTATTCACTAATGGTTTCGAACGAAACAGCCCAACTTGCACCATGACGTAATTTTTAAACTCATGCTACGGTGCGACAAATGCATCAGTGTCCGGGCATTATGCTGAGAAATAATGACAACTCTGAAGAATAAATAAGCTACACTTAACGGTGTAATGACTTCTCATTTAATGTTTATGTTACAGGGAACCTGACTCATTGAACATCCTTCACGGTACTACAGCTGCCCCCCTACCCCCAGCACCATCACCACCATATCCCAACCACGGCCAACGGTTATCTGGCTATAAGTCTGCCTGAAAAACACCAGTGTGGAATGTACAAAGTAGTTCGTTCAGCACCATACGGGCATTCGCCGTTCTTTGGATATAACAAGATCAATTACAATTTTAAGAGCAGCAGCAGCAGCAGCAGCAACAACAACAACAATAATAATAATAATAATCTCACAATCGACATCAACGTGAGGATGTAATGGTAGAGACTGTCTCCATGATATTCCGCCATTTTCTTGTCGGCAACCACCATGATTTCGATGAACCGTTCCTGGGAATATGATCGTTTTCGTCTCTTTGGCTTATTAATTTCAGAATCGTAGTGATATTCATCATTCAGAGATCGTTTTGAATGCCTCCTTTTTGGGTCTTCTCCTTCTCCAACGTACTGTTCTTCAGCGTGCGTTCGGTTTACCAACATGGCTGCGGTGGCAAGTAAGTCGTCACCAGGATCTGAAAATAAACAGTAACCACTGATATATAACCAGTAACATTAACCCTTTAAGGACGAAACTGTATCCGTCTCTTTTACTCAAGACCCAGTTCCTACCGCGCAATATACACTCTCTGCCTCGGTTATAAACACCGTTAAGTTAATGCTGTAAAGAGAAATAATCGCTGTTTGTTCTGAGATCACACGCAAAACACATAAATGCATTGTGGGCTGAACACACAATTTCTGAAGGCTGGTGGTAGATAAAGTAAGTCTCAGGCTTTCAAAGGTTAATACCTCACCAGTAACATTAATATATAACCAAAAAAACTAGCATATAACCAGAAACACTAATATATAACCATTAACACTGGCACAAAACCAGCAACAACTAAGCAGTGATCATACGTAAAGCAAAAAGGTAAAGCAATCCCTGTGCAGGTCTGGACAGGCCCTGAGGGTTCCAGAAGGTTCAGGCTCTCAGATTTCAGGACAATCGGTACCTAAAGGTGATAAGGTTTTGAGCCCTACGCACCGGCCACCTTTACTACCTGGAAATGTTCTTGGTACTCATTTCTGTTAGAAGCTGGGTCGACCCCTGGGCCATAGTGCGGCCGGAAGGATTATGTCAATGAAAAATTCCAGTGATTCCATCGAGAATAGAACCCACGACCTTCCGGCTTGTAGAGCAGTGCCTCAACCAACTACGCCACTGCGTGCTAGATATGTAACCAATAACACTAATACGTAACTATAACACTAATATACAAACAGTCACACTAACATCTAACTCACGATATTAATACGTAACCAGTAACGCTAATACGTAACAATTAACACTAGTATGTGGCAAGTAATACTAATATGTGACCAGTAACACTAATATGTATCCAGTAATATTAATATGTAATAAGTAACACTAATATGTAACCGGAAACACTATTATGTAAAAATAACATTAATAAGTGACCAGAAACACTAATACGTAACCAGAAACTCTAATATTTAATCAGAAACACTAATATGTAAAAACATTAATAAGTGACCAGAAACACTAATACGTAACCAGAAACTCTAATATTTAATCAGAAACACTAATATGTAAAAACATTAATATGTGACCAGAAACACTAATACGTAGCCAGAAACACTAATTTGTAACCGGTAACCTTAATATGTAACCATTAATACTAATATGTAAGAAGTAACATTAATATGCAACAAGTAAGGCTAATATGTAAACAGTAACACTAATACGTAACCAGCAACACTAATATGTAACAATTAACACTAATGTAACCGGTAACACTAATATGTAACCAGTAACACTCATAAATTACCAGCAAGACTAATATGTAACCACCAACACTAATATGTAACCAGTAACACTAATACGTAACCAGCAACACTACTATATAACACTAATGTAACTAGTAACAATAATACGTAAGCAGCAATACTAATATGTAACAATTAACACTAATGTAACCAGTAACACTAATATGTAACCAGCAAAATTAATATGTAACCACCAACACTAACGTGTAAGCAGTAACACTAAAATGTAACAAGTACCACTAACATGTAATAAGTAACAGTAATAACGTTTCTGGGACTAGGAATAACGATGTGAGCTGTCAAGACAGCCTTGCACAGCGCAGCACAGCCCGCGTGTTGATCCTGTTGATCCGTCGTCACTTTATTCATTCATCACAGCCAATGAACTGCAAACGGTTAAACTTTAGGAATCTCATGAATTGGAATGCATGTGGATTGAAAGTGCAGTGCCCTGTTTCAGGCCACTTCTGGCTCTCTCCACTTCACGCGAACAACCTATTAATAAACATCCGCCTTAATTTGTTTAAGCAATTAATTGCCATTTGCTCTGTGTGTCAGCAAGTCCCGTAGCATAATCTTCAGGCTGCACTGTCATCCTCCCTCCCTCCCACCCTCCTAAAAAGCCAGTCATCGCTGAACTGCTGCTTGTCACAAGCAACAATAACCATCAGTATGAATTTTATGACACAATATCCTGTCTTTTTTTTTTTTACTTCTAAGCACTCGATTATTTTCACAACAATCCATTTGAACTTATGAAGACGAAAATTAAGCTGTACTTAAAGACCCAGTCCGTACCGCGCAGTAAACATTCTCCGTCTCGGTTATAAAAACCAGTCAGTTAATGCTGTATAGAGAAATAATCGCTGTTCGTTCTCAGATCCATACAGAACACATAAATACTCTGTGTGGACAGAACGTGGAATTTGTTAATGTTAAACTTGGTGGGACATATGGTAACCAGTGGGCATTAAACAATTACAACTATGGCTACATTTAGGCTTAACCTTTTGGCGCCGGAATTGTTTTTTTTTTTAATTTTAGCACACCTGTATATAAAATGTGAATAATACAGAACCAAATACGTTAGAATAATGAAACAAACTGCATTTTGAAGACAAAAAACGGAGAGTATATACTATGCTTAAAATATTCAGTACCTATATTTGTTGAATACATATATAAAATGCAACGTTTAGAAGTTAGCGGTGCGGTACGACCCCTCGATAGGGGTCCTTAGGCGTCAAAGGGTTAATGCAGTCTATATGCACTAATACTTACGCCAAGACAGGACCAGATGTTAGTATTATAATAAACTGGATTTATGAGGATGTGGGCTGGATTAAACTGACTCAGGATAAGGACTAGTGGCCGGAGCTTATGGACGCTTTAATGCCATGTCGATAATCTCTTGCCCAACTGGAAGACAGCTGACAACTCAAATAGGACTGCCCTACTCTATGGAGTGGCTAAACCAGTTATCTTTTGTCGTGTCCCCGATGAGGCAGCTGTCAAGGGAAGTACCGTCGAACGCAGGTATTCTATGTGCTAAAGCTGCCGTGCTTCGGGACACGACAAAAGAGGCATTCTCTATTGCTGACGTATCATCTCTGGTAACTGTATCACTAATTACTAGAGTGTGTGTGCTATTTAAGGATACCCTTTAATTGCCAAGCTGATATAACGTCTGTGCTCTATATGTATGATGCTGTCAGGGGAAAACAGGAGCACTGGGCGAAATACACTGTACTGACAGGGACAAACCGAAGTACTCGATGAAAACCCAGCCCCATTGCCATTTTGTCCACCACGAATCCCACATGGACCGGCCTGGAATAGATTCCGGTCCTCCGTGGTTAGTAGCAGGCGACCAACCGCCTCAGCCCTGGCACGGACAGTGCCAGCGACTGATTGCTAGAGCCATGGGACGGCCAAAGCCGGCGATTGACCGCCTGAGCTATGGCACGATCAATGCTGGCGACTGACCGCCTGACCCATGACACGGCCAATGCCGACGACTGACCGCCTGAGCCATCGCACGACAGGTTAATTATTGGACAAAAACTGTACTGTATGAAATAGTTTTCCAGATACTCTCCCCTTTTGTAACGCAAATGGCAATGTACTGCCCGACACATGTCTCTTGAGAATACAACAGATAACTCACACATCAGCCGCAACCACTAAAACAGGGTCTCGAAAGACGGACTTCTGACGACAGGAACATTCGTGTCGTATGTAGATACGTAAGACACTGCAGACATAGAAGATACGACACTTTTGTCGTAACCTGTCACTTCGCACTTAGGACAGCCTATAAGGAATAAAAATGTGTATCTTGACCTCGTTTTGATTACGTCACCAGCGCTGAAACGCTCATTGCATGACGGCTCCGTACGGTCATTCATTTCACACTGAGACAGGGTTCATTTCTGTTAACCCTAGTCTGGACATGTGAGGCATTGCAAAGTTCATTGTCATAGGCCTGCTAAAGTATGATTCACTACGCTGCGTTCCGTCCCTTTCACATCTGCATGACCTCTGTGTACAATCAGGTCTTTTGGGTCCAATAAAGAGTCCGTATCACATTAAAAGCTGACTGCCATTTTTACCTGTCGTTACACGCACTACCTAAGGAACCGAAGATGCCGTTCCTCCGAAAGGACGCCACCCCGACACATCATCATATCCCAGAAGACACGTAGTTTCATCATGGGCCGCATAACGACGTTTCGGTCAACGACGGGTCGCACATACGACGGTGGTCCCATAAGATTATAATATTATAATATAACATTATAATACCATTGTGTTACGATTGCCTACAGTATTCAGCACAGTAACATGCTGTACAGGTTTGTAGCCTAGGAGCAATAGGCTATACCATATAGCCTAGGTATGTAGTAGGCTAAACTATCTAGGTTTGTGTAAGTACACTCTATGACGTTCGCACAACGACGAAATCGCCTAACGACGTCTTTCTCAGAACGTATCCCCTTCGTTAAGCGACAAGACCTTACTGTGAGACCCTCGAACTGCGCACGTCAGCACTCTACCTCCATGTACTGCAGGTACGGTAAAGTAAAGTTTCCCTTCCATGCCATGAAACATATAGAAGGAGCAGAGGTATGGCTCCACTAATTCTTCAACTCGGTACGACATGGAGGTGAGTGGTCAGCTTCACGATCCCTGCCGCTATACCCCCGGGAAGGAACACCGGCACTCATCGAATGGGAGGCTGGGTGGGCCCCAGAGCCGGTCTGGACGGTTTTAGAGAACATACAATAAGATATATTTTCCCTGCCTGGATCCGAACCCCAGGATCGTCCAGCCCATAGCTTAGTCGCTATACCAACTACACCATTTTGAAGATTTCGGATTCATTCCGAGACATATTTACCTAATTTTATATTTATGGTTCCGGGCATCGCTGATCTATATTAATGATTGTCCAACGAGATGCAACACAAAACAGTCTATTTATTATTCTGCAAGTTCACTCTACATGTTTTGGGTGTCAACGACACCCATCATGAGTATACAGAACTGTAACTACAGCCTCCGGTACTGTGCAGCTACTTCCCTCCACCGTGGCCAAGCTAGCTTGGCCACGGTGGAGGGAAGTAGCTGCACAAAAATATGACCAGTAGCGGAGGCTGTAGTTACAGTTTTGTGTACTCCTGATGATGGGTGTGGTTGACACCCGAAACATGTAGAGTGAACATGCAGAATAATAAATAGACTGCTTTGTGTTGCATCTCGTTGGACA
>Ga0123357_10013775_pt1 | contig 10517 bp, 8 predicted proteins | sample TergutEmb28metaG_FD_89873 | JGI IMG/M metagenome (GOLD analysis project Ga0123357, IMG submission 89873) | Embiratermes neotenicus P4 segment gut microbial communities from Petit-Saut dam, French Guiana - Emb289 P4 | ecosystem: Host-associated > Arthropoda: Insects > Digestive system > Gut ...
CACTGACTGTCTTGTTAAACAGTACACTGACTGTCTTGTTAAACAGTACACCGACTATCTTGTTAAACAGTACACTGACTGTCTTGTTAAACAGTACACTGACTGTCTTGTTAAACAGTACACGGACTATCTTGTTAAACATTACACTGACTGTCTTGTTAAACTCTTTGAGGCGGTGTGTTGTTTATGATGAACATTTTACCGATGATCCTGGTTCGAAACCAGAGCAGAGATATGCTGGATAGTAAAATATGCAAATTTACTTTCGGAAGAATTAACTATAAAATTAGGAATTCGACAGAAAAGAATGCCATTCAGCAGGGGATTTATTGGTAAATTGTGTAGGTGCGGACAGCAGGGTTGTTGTTACGTTTATGACAGTGAATCTTATGTTTATCGGACTGTGCATCATTGTGATAATTGAAGAATAAAAGACAAACTCGATGTCACTTGCTGTTTTATTTCACATCTTATGTGCTCAAAATGTTTCGGACATTAATATATTCATCATCAGGAGCTTGCGACTATTCTGTTGAATTACCACATTGGTCGTATTGTTCTGTAAAGACGGAGGATTTAGCATTAGGGTAAATTATGGTATGAAGTGGTGTGTGTTTGATGTGACGCGCTTAGTCGCTTTGTTGTAGTTGGTAAGCATGTTTCTGTTGATACTGATTGTTATGGTGTTTTCTGCTTTATGACAGTGTCTGTCGCACGGAGGGATTCGTCCTGGTCTTAACTAAGGGTAGTAACACTATCGTCGCTCTGACCTTTTGTAGAGGCCAGTTGAAATGTGATATCACACGCACAGAAACCAGATTTAGTCTTTCGGCGAAAAGGATGAGTCCATTTAAATTGCTGGGGTGCCAGTTCATTCGACTACTGGGAGCCGACGTGTGCGCATCAGTGGTAGTAATGCTGGATACACCATGTTCCGAGGTAGTGTGAAGAGTTCTGGATACTCACTCCATTCTCCAGTTCCCCCTTCACTTCCCCTCTCGTGCGTCACCGTGTGCCATCACATTTCAACTGGAGTCTACACTAAAATCACTTCTATTATCAACCAACAACTGCACTTACATAACTTTCACATAAAACACTTTAAAAGAGAGAGCATTTGGCTAGGTTTGCGTCGTATGCTACGTAATGAGCGTAGCACACGGCGCACACCTAGCCAGCTGCTCTCTCCACAACACATTCCTACATAACATAACATGCTGCCACAACACCTTGTTTGCAAAAACGAATTAAATTGCGAATATTGTATTATAACTTTAGCAAGGGACAACAAAGCTCCCTGATGATGATCTGACAAAATCGAAACATGTCGGAGTGATTTTAATTATTTTTAATGTGTTTTATGTGAAAGTTATTTAAGTGCAGTTGTTGGTTGATATTAGAAGTGATTCTACGTAAATGCACGGTGCAACACTAATATTTCTACACTAAAATGTCTTCTGAAACTTTTGGCGTACATCAGTTGGACAACTCTTTTATTCTTGACCAGGGAAGTGGACTTGAAGGGGGCCTAAGTTGGATTCGGTGGCAATTTTCTTGGCAGAGACTCGAGACAGCACGTTGAAAGGAAAGAATGAGACGATAATATGAAGGTGTTTGGTAAAGTCTACTTGATTTTTAGGTGGAGCATCGTTATTGTGTTTTGAATAATTAATAGAAGGGTGTGTTATACTGTGGAATTATATTCATTCTTTAATTACTGAAAACACAAAGAGGAAGCTTCACATGAAAATCATAAATACCAGTCAAAGATACGTGCATAATTTATTATATTGTGACTGTTTTATTTGGTGTGTGTCTTGTACTGTGCTTGTTTTAACTTGTTTTGTAATGTGTGTATGTATGGGTTTTGTAACGTGTGGGATGTTTTGACAATTGTGTTGGTGTTTTGGTAATATGTGTACCTATATTTACAGTATTTTGCATTGTTTGTATAGTGTTTTTGTATTGTTTGCTTTATAAATATATATATATATATATATTTCTAGTGTAAGGACTACCGCCACCAAGTGACAACTCAATTGCAGTAAATAATAATAATAATAATAATAATAATAATAATAATAATAATAATTAGCAGTACACACAGACAGAGAAGTTACAGCAAATAGGCCAGATATAATAATTAAAAAAAAAAGAGAAAACATGCACACTGATAGACGTGGCAAAACCCTCAGATAGAAATGTTGTGCAAAAGGAAGTGGAAAAGAAGTTAAAATGCAAGAGTTTAATAATAATAATAATAATAATAATAATATTTATTAACTGCAATTTGGTTGTCACCCGGTGGCAGTAGTTATTTTACATGTAAACCAAACATGAAATTGGTTACTACTAAATTTAAGTCGGAATCTGGTAGCGCCGGGGATCGAACCCGGGACCTCTGTATCTGTAGCCAGAAACTCTGACCACGAGACCACAGAGTTTATGTATAGAGATACAACGAATGTGGAACCTGAAATGTACGAAGTGGGAAGATTGAAACCTGAGCAATGGGGATCACCGCTGGTTCAAGAGAAGTACCAGGAAGAAAAGGCCTGTGACAAGAGACATCCATATCGTATAATAATAATAATAATAATAATAATAAGTATGAAGATCTAAAGAGAAAAATATACAATTACAATGAATAGAGATTGTGTTAGGCTATACACTTACATACTTTCTGTTAAGGTCTGTTTGAATGCCGAACACGACGGATTTAGTTATGACGGTTGAAACTCTTGTGAGTAAAATGAATTTGATAATAAACTTTGAATGGCCAAACCACGATCTACATATCTTTCTCGGTTTCCTTGTGCCTATAAGCAAATGCTGAGACGGTTCCCAAAATTCCAAGTTGCCACTACATGTTTCTCATGCAGCCCTCCCGACTTAAGTTTAGTAGTAACCAATTTCGTGTTTTGTTTACATGTAAAATAACCACTGCCACCGGGTAGCAACCCAATTGCAGTTAATAATAATAATAATAATTGTTATTATTGTTATTATTATTTTAGGTAGTGCTTATACCTACACTTAACGTTTCCTGTGACCACAAAACATAGTATTCCCTGATTGGAGTTAGGGGTCCGACTGTGACATGTGGCCGGTTATAAGTAGTTTTTGATTTTATTCTGATGCTGTAAACACGATGGGGATAAATCACCTTAAGGCAATGACATTTTGTTTCCAAATCCAAAACTGTAATTTTTCAACAAATTCGTTCGAAGTCTGTTATATAATGATGGATAAACTAAGCTCTTTAAATGCCCAGTTAAATCCCATCTGCCATCTGCTGGCATTCTTAAGATCTCACCATATTATCCACGCTAGCAGGAAAAGTACTAAATGTATACATCGGTTTATCCAAAATTTTTCGTACAGGTGCCGCCATCTATTCAGGAGTTGTGGTAGCGCGAAACACCGGAAGATCGTAGGACTACCATGTTTAGCGAGTCAGCGTGCCATGTTTCACGTAGTTAGGATGACGTGGGCAGTTTTTACACGTTTTTGTTTTGAGTATATGGCAATGGAACTTTGAGTTGTGCGCTCTTCTGGGTTGTTACTCAGCGCAGAGCGGTAATTCCTTACCGACGGACTGGACGGTTCGGGATCGAATCCCAGTGGGAACGAGATTTTCCGCCCATCCAGACCGGCTCTGGGGCCCAACCAGCCTCCTGTAAAATGGGTACCGGCTCTTCCCCGGGGGTAAAGTGCGGCCGGGGCGTGCTGCTGACTACTCACCCCCTTCTAAACCGCGTTCATGGAAGAGTAGAGCTATACCTCTACCCACCGTCTGGGCCACACCGGGCCTGTAACGGGATCACTTTACCTTTTTATCATTTAGGATTATTTACTTTTCGTTACTCTCGATTAACACAAATTACTACGAATTAATATCCATTATTTTTCGTTTTATATTACTACCCTTCGATATCGGGCCGGTAGAGCTCAGAAGGTATAGCAACTTGCTACTGGCTGAACGGTCTGGGGACCTTACACTGTTAGGGGCGACATTTTTCCCACCCGTCCAGGCCGGTCCTGGAGCACACCCATCCTTCTATACAATGGATACTGAGACTTTCTTGAGGTTACAGCAGCTGGGGCGTGGCGTTGACCGCATACCCCATCTGTCGCCGAGGTTAATGAAAGAGCAGATCTATACCTCTACTTCTCCTTGTGGCCTGTGAACTTTAACCTTTGATATCAACTCTAATTACTGTCGACTGTTATCAATTATCGACTATTGAAGACAGTTACCCTTTAACATATATTATGAATTATCGAATACTATCGATTATTCACTATTATTATCGATACCTCACGTGAATCAGTCACTCACACAAGGATGCTATACGTACACAGTATAAAGCAGCTAATGTTGTTTGTATGAGAGTGTACCAGACGCACACTCAAATGAATATCAAGCCTCCTATCCAACTGACTCTCTTCTTTCTTCTGTAAAGCCTCCAGTAATATATGTAGGTTATTCGGAAAGTAAGTACCTTATGCGCATATCTCTCGCGCATCCTCGAGACTCTCACTTTGCACATGTGCAGTGACTTCCCCTATCAATTGAGAAGCCACAGACGCCATTTCGTGAAATCCATGTTATGTTTATGTTTGTTCCTGTGCGTTAAACATGTTTAAGACATTTGAAGTGGCCGCCGACTGTGAAATACGGTCTCTAATTCTTTTTTTTGAACGCTGGGAATGTGCTACCAAGTGAGATTCATCACCAGATCTGTCAAGTGTATCGTGACAATGCCATGAGTGATGACATGGTTAGGAAATTGGTTCGGATGTTCAATGAAGGAGGAGAGAATGTGCACGATGAGACGCGAAGTGGGCGTCCATCTTTGGTGAATGTTGATTTGGTGCGTAAGGTCAACGAAAGAGTGCGTGACGACAGACGTTTCGCAATTTCTGATCTGTCCCTGCAATTTCCTCAGATTTCCAGGACTCTATTCCATGACATTGTCAGTAGTGGCTAACATCGCAGGCGGCCGCATTCTATGAGGAGGGTATACAAAAACTTGTGCCTCGCTACGATAAGTGCCTCAATAATGGCGGCGTATATGTGGAAAAACAGTTTGAAGAATGTAGAATCTGATAAAAATAAAATTTTATAAGAAACCTTAATCGACTTTTTTTTTTTACAGCCAAACGGTACTTACTTTCTGAATAAGCCTCGTAGATTAGTTATGGAGAAGAAAATGGACAGAGATAGCTAGCTCAGTGATTATAGCGACTTGCTACAGGCTGAATGGTCCGGGGCTAGAATCCCGGTTAGGATGATATTTTTCGTACCATTCCAGACCGATCCTCGAGCTCATTCAGTCACCTATACAATGAAAATTCGCTCATTATGGTGGGCAAAGCGGCCGGAGCTTGGTATTGACCACATACCCAAATCTAGCATCGAGGTTAAAGAAAGAATAGAGCTGTAACTCTACTCCCCCTCTGGGTCTTCATTTTTTTTATTATAAAGCCTTTCAGAGCTTTGTGTCTTTACAATCCAGTCACAGGAACTAATAAGCAATCTTATTTTATCCTAAATTATTAATGTTGCACAAAACCTAACAGTTCACCCATTAGTGTCTGTGTGCACACTTTTTGTTGTGTACTTACACTAGCACTGTTTCTGCTCTTACACTGGCACTTACTCTAACACTGTCCCTGTTTGTACATTAACACTTACACTAACACTGCCTCTGCACTTGCACTAACACACTAGCACTCTCTCTGCTTTGTCTCTGCTTTGGCACTATCAATTAAAATAGCTCAAAAAGTTTTTTCCTCTGGAGTCTGCGCACTATAGCCATGTTGTCCAGCAGCTGTATGTCCTCATCGTTCTCATGACGATGGAGTCTTCTTTCATGCGTTTGTGCAAACTTCTGGATTTCGCTAGTCACAATATCCACTTGCAGGTCTTTGTGGATGTCATTGTTTCTAATGTACCAGGGCGCATTGAACATGTTCCTGAGTACTTTGTTCTGGAATCGTTGTATAATACCTATGTTAGTTGAGTAAAGAGAGACCAACTTGATGTCACTTGCTTTATTATTTTTTTATTTAATGCTCAACATGCTTAGGATGTTAATACATTCGAAACATGTTGGGCATTAAATAAAGAAATAATAAAGCAAGTGACATCAATTTGGTCTCTCTTTACTCAAATATCAAGATGATGCACGGCCCAATAAACATACAATATCTGTGTTACTTTGTTTGGTGCATCCCCAGAGTTGGATTGGGTCTTCATGGCCATTTACAGAGCAAATTTCATGCAGAAGTACATTAACTACAATACACTCGTACTGTACAAGGTTATTCAAAATGATTGTCTGGGTTTTAAGAACTTGTCATACAAAACACACTTGACATAGAAGTATATGTCTTTCTTGTTTAATAGAACAACACTCCAAGTCTTTGTTACATACCTTACAGGTCCTCTATATGTGCATCCATTGTGATTCTACAAACATCAACATGATAATCGAGTTCGTTCCAAACTGTTTGCAGCATATCAGCGGTGATTATCGATTATCGTGTTGATATTTGTAGAATTACAATGGGTGCACATGTAGAGCACCTTTAAGGTATGTAACACAAACTTGGTGTGTGTTCTATTAAAAAAAACATATACTGCTCTCTCAAGAGTATTGTGTATGGCAAGCTGTTAAAAACCACACAATCATTTCGAATAACCCAGTATTATGCACGCTGGAGGATTGTCCCTTTTGAAGTGTCCGCCACTGCTTCAGGCCAATCCGTGAGCCTGGATCTCATCTAGATAAACTCTGTGGTGAGGACTCACTGCAGAGATTTCTTTGTGAAATTTAAGGATCTCATTTTCCTCTTTGTAACAGCCATGCAAACTCCTAGGCGTTGACTCACACTGCGTCTTTAGATCAGAACTGGCTGTGCCAAAATACTATTACTGACTTCCGTACGGGTGCTGAAAGTAATGAGACTGTTTTACTTTCTGAAGCGTGGAAAAAAAAATTATGTGCAAAAGATGGCGAATATATTAAGAACCTTGTTTATAATGAGGCTATATTTTTAATGTATTGTCTGTAATGTAACATTTCTTGAGAAATATCTGTACTGACACGCTGATTATGAGACTCGTGTTAATTGAAGGATAAGGGACCAACTTGAAATCACAATTTATTAAGTTTTATTTCACTTCTTCTATGCTAAACATGTTTCAGACATTAATACATCCATCATCAGGAGCCTGCGACGTTCCTATTGTATCACCACATTGGTCGCGTGTTCTTGTTTCGATGTGTGTTGGAGTTTCGGTGTGGCTGGTTTGGGGTGGTATCCGTGTGGCAGGCTGCCACACGGTTACCACCCCAACCAACCACACCGAAACTCCAACATACATCGAAACAAGAACACGCAACCAATGTGATGATACAATAGAAAAGTCGCAAACTCCTGATGATGGATATAGTAATGTCCGAAACATTTTGTGCATAGAAGAAGTGAAATAAATCTTAGTGAACTGTGAACTCAAGTTGGTCTCTTATTCTTCAATTATCACATTGTTGCACGGTCCAATATACATAAGACTTGGAGTGTTATGAAGGAATTTTTGGGTAATGAGTGACTTACTGTTTTTTGTGTGGGTACAGGGATGGGGTTAGTTAGTGGCATGTGAAAACGGTGTCATTAGACGTCATTTATTTTCGTTCTATAGCGAAATGACGACCAAAATCAAAAAGGGCTTGCGAAGGCCTCAGTGAAATTGTAGTTTTTGAAGTAATCAGAAGAAACTCTCAAATTCTTACCAAGAAAATGTTTTAAAATCAATTTATTACTTATGGGAAAAGACGCTGTAACTCCATTCAAAGCAACAGCTAATTATATTGTGGGAGATAATCACCGCGAGATTTGACAACCTTGTGAAACATAATATTTAACTCTATTCATGTCTTATTATGTGTGGGGTGGGAGGGGGGGAACTCAGTCGGTATAGCGACTGGCTACAGGCTGCACGGTCCGGGGATCGAATCTCGGTGGTGGCGAGATTTTCCGCACCTGTCCAGACCGGCCCTGGGGCCCACCCAGCCTCCTGTACAATAGGTACCGTGTCTTTCTCCGGGGATAAAGATCGGCCGGACCGTGACGCTGAACCCTCACCCCCTTCTAGTGCCGTTGTCAAGAAAGAGTAGAGCTATAATTCTACTCCACTTACGGGCCCCTGTACAGAGCTTCAGCGCCTGTACAAGGGTGCGCTATGTCTTACTATATCATGCTGTAGCAATCATGAAATATATTAGCCACTATCCTTAAAAGAATTAGACCTTCTGAAATATGATAATATCTTTTGTTCGCGTGTAGTTCATGCGTACATTATGGGCTGCCCGATCAGGTGGTTCGATTCCCACCAAGAACAAGGGGTGTTTTCGTTTAAAAGATGTACAGATCGATTAAGAAGCTCACTCGCCCCCCCCCCCAACTTGAAAATGGGAACAGCGGTCTCTTTCCTTGGAGATAAATAGGTCGGAGCTTGAAGTTGGCCTCTCATATTTATAAATTGACAAATATTACAATAAATGGAGCTCCCCTTTAAGTGCTTGTCTTGGCCTTCACAAGGACAATTTTACTTTTTATGTAGGAAGTATCATAAATTCGTATCTTTCTAAGTGATTTCTGCTTTGGGCCACTTACTGATTTGTAGCAGTCCGAAGGAACGTTACTGCGGATATTATCAAAGTTTTATTTATTCACCAACTGATGCACTAGTGAGCTGCCTGAAATGAAAAATATTAAAATTTACATTAAAATAGCTCCGACATATTACGGTGTTACAGTTACACCATCTTCGGAGAGCACATTAGTTCGTACTTACTAAAGTTACAGTTTAAAATAGTCCACAAAAATACATCTGTGTTTGGTTAATACGGTGTTGGTGTGGCTGCATATATTAGGTCCTTATTGGTGTCTATGTGTTGCACATTTCGGCAGTAGACTGAGTTAGGGAATGTGTAGCTGGTTATATGACGTGTGAGTCATCTCATCATTAAGATAAATCCTCTGTACGACCTGGCTCACACGTCACACAACCAGCTACGCATTCACCAACTCAGTCTACTGCCGAACAGTGCAACATACAGACACCAATAAGGACCTAATATACGCAGCCACGCCACCACAGTATTAACCACACACAGATATATTTTAACGGACTATTTTAACAACTGTAAGTTTAGTAAGCACAAATTAATGCGCTCCCTGATGATAGTGTAACTATAACACCGAAACATGTCGGAGCTGTTTTAATGTAAATTTTAATGTAAATTTTGATATTGTTTATTTTAGGCAGCTCACTGGTGCATCAGTTGCTGAAAGAATAAAAGTTAAATAATATCAAGATGGCCGGTACGAATGTGAAAATTACTGCAGATAATTTCAGTTTGATATATGGCTCAATATAAGAGAGAGAAAGTACAGGAAATTAAACTTATAATTTTGCAAATTTATAGAGCGCCTCTCATCGTATAACTATGCGTTATTAAAGAAGTTCTATTTTTATCCGCGTTTGATAGAGGCACTTAATGAAATAATATTTCTCTTACCGTCTTAAGAAAATATTATTTGAAGTTAGAGAACGTGAATGAAAATGGCGGCGCGGAATGTTACGAAAAGCGTCTAAAAATCAGCATTATAGAAAAAACCGAACACATATTTTCTTGTCGTTGGTATTTTTTTTGGGGGGGGGGGGATTTGAATTATGCATAAGAAGTGCGCATGTCACAGATTTTAGGTGAGAATGCAACCATTTAAAGAGTTCATAAAATATTACGGAAATGTTCTTGTAATGATATTTTTAAGATAAAAATGTCCTTAATTATGGCAATAATTTACATTTGGACTTCAGCAACACGAGTTAACTGTGAAGCATAAAGACAGAATTAAACAGAGAAAGAAAAAAGAGAATTTGGAGAGGAAGAGGTGTGAAGAGAGAGAGAGAAGTATATTTATTGCAGGGAAAATTATACAAAACTTTGCTGCTACGAAGATTCTGATAGACTGTCAGCTCGTCCTTCTGACAAAGTTAGGTTGGACGGAAACTAAAGTGTATTGAAGTGAAGAATATGTGAATTCGAACACTTTAACCATTTAAATCATACTGGTTACGTCATGCACCAACAGTTTAATTTCTGAGTCAGCACTCTGCATTGTCTGTGCGTAAGAGAGCCGGGTTCCTGTCCCCAAACCGGATATCCGAAATGGTTTGGGACAGCGAGAGTGAAGAAGCAGGGGCGTCGAGTGACTGCATAATTTATTTAGGCAATGGAATTTTATACATTTTTAGACAACTGCTGATATATATCTGGTTTAGTTACTCATACCTTGACGGACTAAGAAAATATGTAGACTCGATTCCTTATTGTGGTAAAGTATATTGGAAATGATGGCGTTAGTCGGTAGACTCAAGCAGAACTCAACAAAGTTTGGTCAGTCTCGGTTCGTGACGGGGACGCAGCTAAAATGTCGCG
>Ga0123357_10013776_pt1 | contig 10516 bp, 8 predicted proteins | sample TergutEmb28metaG_FD_89873 | JGI IMG/M metagenome (GOLD analysis project Ga0123357, IMG submission 89873) | Embiratermes neotenicus P4 segment gut microbial communities from Petit-Saut dam, French Guiana - Emb289 P4 | ecosystem: Host-associated > Arthropoda: Insects > Digestive system > Gut ...
AAGCTAACTGGTTTGCAGCTAGTCAAGAAATTCCCCGCATTTCACGGAACCCGAAGGTTCATTACCGCACTCACAAGCCTCCGCCACCCGTCCCTATCCTGGGCCAGCCCAATCCAGTCCATAAACCCACATCCCACCTCCTGGAGATCCATCCTAATCTATATATATATATATATATATATATATATATATGTATATATATTCCATTTGGGTTTTCCAAATAAAATGTTATGGCTATTTATCCTCTTCCGTTTTAGTGATGTAAGTCCAATCCACCAGATTTCGTATCTCATCACTGTGTAATATCCTCCATTCTCCTCTTCATTCCTCGGTCTTAAGACTCCAAGCTTCTGTCTCGTGTCCCTGTTCTGAACCATCGTCAATCTGTGTGAGGTCATGTAAACGCCTTGCAGAGAACACACACAGTAACGCAGGATATGCCTGTCATTGTCCACGAACATTGTCGCTGGACTATTCAGTCTTGAAAATACGTTGAACAAGTGGGCTTGTTTATATGAAATGCTCCGACATCCTATAGTAAACCATTTATGGTTGTCACATACAGAGAGAGGGACAAAAGCAAGAACATTTACTACAACAGAGAAGGGATTCAGCCTGGCTGCTAGCTCTCTGGCATCTGAGGTTTTTGCATGACCCGTACCTTCAACACAGCAGAGCTCGGAAGGTGACAAATCTGTTTACAGCCAATTGTTCTGCATGTTTCACCCCCCGTCGTGATGGTCAGTAAACCTTGTTCAACCACGCAACATGACAGACCTCCAGGGCGACAAAATTGTCTCCCCTCCCCCACCCTCTGCCTCAAAAAACTTGAGCAACAGCAATAAAGAGCAAAGTAGAGGGTTGCCTCTGTATTCTTAGAAGACTGCGCTCTTGGACGTTTATACAGAGCGACGCTAAATTTACGGTGAAGGTAGGACTGCTGTGTGTTAAATCAGCTACTAATAGGATAACATGAAAACATGCTTTCGAATGGTTATACGCTTGAAGAAATAAATTTTACGACTTCAAATATATATCCTATATTGCACAGCGTAGAAAATATTAGACCTTTAGGTATTTAGGTTAAAACTGACACTATGCTACCTAGTCAAATTTCCCTACATTTTATTTAAACCGAATGGTCGTATATTTACAAGCTCCTGCTTTAGGACCCTAACCTGAGCCAGATGATTCCACTCCACACTTTTTTACACTGCTTGTCAAAGGGGAGTTGGGATAACGCAGTCGGTGTAGTGAATGTGCTACGGGCTGGAGAACCAATAAAGCGTGGCTCGAATCCCGAAGGGCAAGAAATTTTTCTCTTCTCCAAATTTCCACACTGTCTCTTGGGCCTACCCAGTTTCCTGTACGGTGTGTACTGATGGATTATTTTTCCGAGGATAAACAGGTCGAGACGTGAAACTGACCATTAAACCCAATATAGTGCTTAGGGTAAGAACAAGTGGAGCTATACGTCCACTCCTTCTTATACCTTCATTGCGTGCACGGGGCAACTGTACGTTAGTTGCTTGAATATTGCCCTATTACCTCAGTCTGTAAGTTACAGCATACCTACGGGTGTACAATCTAAAATTTCCCAGACACTTCTCATATCCTCATATGCATTAGACACATATCACGTCCCTCTCGTCGTTATGGATCTGACACACGAACTTAACTAACTTCATGGACCTGAGTTCTTCCTGAGAATCTAACATGTCCCAGGTGGTCGGGAAATTCCCACATCCTGTGGAACACGAAGGATAAATACCGTATTCACAAGAGCCCGCTATCTGTCCCTATCCTGAGCCTGATCAATCCAGTCCACGTGTCCCCTATCCCATTTAACACACTAGTTAAGGACATAATTTAATTCATGCAAATTTTCATTAACTTCCCATCACTTCCATAAATTTAATATTTTAAAGAATATATTTATGTTCATATGGCACTAATTTCTCTAAACAGGAAAGGAGTAGAAGCAGATGATGATAATGATGATGAATGATATTCAGATCATGATCTCGTCTCTCAGTATTTGATATTTTTGACGATCTCAGCACCACGCCATGATGGACATATGTTGTACTTCTTAAAGTGCTATGAGACATATGATGCAAAATGTTTCTGAAACATCCATTTCTGCAAATAGATGAGGCTGGGTGCTAGAGGCGTGGTGGGGGTGCAGGCCACCCACGGAATGACAACACGACATAACACAAAACTTTGTTCCTTTCTCTACAGTGCTTGTCCAACTGCAGAATCTGCCTTACAAGTGTAGTTTTCGGTAATTACACTGTCACTGACGCCCTACGGGTAGGGGCAGAAATAACATCTCACACTTGAACGTATCAACATTGCCAGCTGCAACCGGATTTTGAAATAAATTTCGAGAGAAGCAATAAGAGAGGTAAAATTACATTCTTAATCATTAAATCCATTTACTGATACTTTAGTCACATTGCTACTTCGAAGGACCCTTTTGAGACAAATCCAAGTTTTTAAATTTATTAATAACTTAAAATAACTAATTCTTTTTATCTTCCTCGGAAATTTATTCTCAGCTTATCAAAGGTTTCTCATCCTTCGTTCGACCTGAGTGCATAAATTTTTAATATCCTACTTTTATCTAATCCTAGTTCGACCAAATAATTTATTCTCTTGACTTCTTGCTCGCATGGTTTGGTAGATTGTGCATTTCTTATTTTTCCCATACTTTTTATGATCTTTTATTTGGACAAGCAGGATTATGCCAGATTATGACAGAGTTTAGATTCTCAGGTGTGTGTTGATGAACACAACATGTCGAGTAGTAAAAAATTACCGATGCTTAAGGGGAGAAAAATACCTCCACAACGTCGCGAAGCATTTACTAGTCAGCAAGATATAACGTCCCAGAAAATCCGATCTTCAGAGTTAGGTCTGGTTTTCTTCCTCTCTGAGCAGGAGTCCGAGGCGCTGGGCGGTCTCCCATTTTCGGGATCGGAATCTTGTTTGTATACAGTTGGTAGCACTGCTTGAATGAGGGAACTTTCGTTCACAAACAGGACAAAACGAACAGAAAATCCGAGACAGATTTTCATGTCCTGTTTGGAATTCGAATCCACGGTCCCAGTTTCCGAGCGTGTAATATTTCCATTTCAGTGCACGTCTTAGATCGTAAGGGAAGTATGATCGACTAAGTATATCCGTTATCAAGACGCAGTTTATTGTCTGCTACTAACAACAATAAACATGGAGTAATCTGACACATAAAACTAATTTGTACATTCATAATGAACTGTGTAATAACGCTTAATTAGTGTGTAGTTGTAGGCCAGTCACATTTACATTTGTTCGGAGTTTGTTCTTTTCATAGTTCTATTTCTTGCGTAATAATTATGTAATTTAATTTAATTACAGATATAAAAAGTGTATGAAATGAATTGATAAAAGTAATCTTAGCCGAAAAGCCTGCAAGGTAAGTTCAAAAAAAAAAATGGCATTTTCGAGCGTCTAAGTGAAACATCGGGTCATTAAAGTAGTAATGACATTAATTTAAAATTCTTAATCATATTAATAATTGTCCAACGAGATGCAACACAAAGCAGTCTATTTTTTATTCTGCAAGTTCACTCTACATGTTTCGGGTGTCAACCACACCCATCATCAGGATTACACAAAACTGTAACTACAGCCAAGCTTGGCCACGATGGAAGGAGGTAGCTGCACAAAAAATATGACCAGTACCGGAGGCTGTAGTTACAGTTTTATGTAATCCTGATGATGGGTGTGGTTGACACCCGAAACATGTAGAGTGAACTTGCAGAATAATAAATAGACTGCTTTATGTTGCATCTCGTTGGACAATTATTAATATAGATCAGCGATGCACGGAACCATAAACATAAAATTCGTAATCATACTTCTTAAATCTTCGTGAATTTTGTTAAATATTCCAGAGCTACTAGAGTTTTAAAAAGCAACTTTCTCATAGCTATATTGGTGCCTAAGAGATATGACTAGGTGTAGGGGGATAGACAGTTTAGAACTGTTTATTGCGTGCGTAATGCTGTGGAAGGCCGATTGCCTTAACATCCAACACAGAACTCTACTTTTTATGCTTACTTACTTAAATCGCAATGACGTCAATTTTTCTCTCGTACCACTTTGGTAGATCTCCTCTAGACCTTCACTTGATTGGAATTTGCGCTGCCATCTTGTAATTATCTGACAGTGCATCGTCTTCTCAGTGTTGACTTCGGCTTTCTTATTTGTAACGAAAATTCCTGACCACAGTTCAATCGACACATCTGTCATTGTTGTTAACTGATTTCTATTGTGGAACTCAATTTGAACTAAACATTCTCCTCTTGAATTCAGTATCCTAATCACAAAATCCAGCTATTTGAGCCTCTATTGAAACACCACAATTCGTCTCTTATTTTCGCGCCCTTTACTTTAAATATCACGTTGAATGCTAGAAACCCATCAACACCTATATCTGCCATGTAGCTCTTTCCTTTATGTTTTCCGATATTCCAATATCGTCCTCTGCACTGTGCCAGACGTCCTCACTGCGTGCCCTTTCCTTGCTGTGGGAGACCTAAAACTTCCAACTCCATTCGGAACTTTTTAAGACATTTTTTGGTAAATGAACAAATTTCTGTGGGAGAGTTTCTGCAGTTGGGGCTGCAGGTGCTGATTCCACGAACTGTCTCTATATGACGACACGGCGCAGTAAACCCTACAGCATAACAAAGTGTCTCGTCATCCCTTCGAGTCATCACTCACTGTCATGTCTTGAACAAACGGAAGACCACTGTCCGAAATGTCTTCATCTTTCTTTTCCTTTTTCCTGCAGAAGGGACAAAAGCTTTCATGAACAAAACTATTGCTTTCAAATTTGAAGACTTTCCTGAGAAACCTACTGCTTGCTTGTGTTTATTCTCTGTAACAGGACTGGGAACCTGGAAGTCCTAATGTGGACTGAGCGTATTGTGTTGCCTCTGTGCAAGCTTTTACTCTGTGTGGGGTACTGGAGGTATAATTCAACTTATTCTTAACCTCAGCACTATATGGAAGTGAGTGGTCAGCTTCACGCTCTGATCGTTTTATTTCTGGGAAGTAAGTCCCCGGTACCAACTGAAATGAGGACTAGCTGGGCCCTGAGCCGCCCTGGGAGTTCTGAAAATGGAAAATGTCTTGCCCCCTCGGGGAATCGAACGTCCAGTCCACAGTCGTCCAGCTCGCAGCCTATCTGCCATATCGACTACGTTATCCCACGCGTGTTGACGTTCAAATATCTTAATATTTTATATATTTATTTTTGTTTCAATTCTTGGAACTGTGCAATTAAGTCTGCTGCATTCTTGTCCCTAAATTTGTAGCATATTTGATTTACGCCCTGTACACCTCACTGAAACATACTGAACGTACTATAGAGGGCGTTTCTTTGTTGTGTCTTATTACATTTCGCTTATGTACAAGCAATAATTTAATCCAAAATTACTATGGAATATTTATTTAATCACTAAAACTTCTCAGACCATTTCACATTTGAGACGAACAAAGTCGCAATGGGATAGCCTTTCTCCCAGCATTTCAGTTTTCTTTTGCCAGTGTCTTGCCACAAGGGCTTCAGACTGACATTTGTTCATCTACAATAGAAGGTAGGCTAAACAGCTTCCAAATTAACATCGTCGCTAACTGAAATACTAAAGAGCACACAACGTTCTTTATCTACAGAATGTGACGTATAAATTACGAAAATCTGTAACTGAGGTTTACGCAGGCAAAGTGTGGACAGGATTCAGTTTCGTGACTTTTTGAACAAAACAATTAAGTTAAAAAAGGTAGGACATTAATTAATCTGTATTTCTCTGGTTTTGTACGGAGTGTACACTTGTTTTCCTTCTCGGAGCAACGTGGTACCCCTGTCTTCATGGTGACTGGATTTTGTTCAAGAGGAAGCTAAAGCCGCTGTGAAGGGGAAACATGCTCATTGTACATGGAGATTGCCTGAATTGTGCCTAATTCGGGCTGCGGAATTCCAAGGGCAGTTAGGATAACTTTTTTTTTATCCAGCAAATTTGAATTGACAGGAAGACAGACACAACACATTCTTCCGAAACGTCGAAACAGGCTTATAATGCTACACGATGTAAGATCTCAGATGCCTATCCCTTGCAGGAGCACCCACTATGAAAGCCTAAAACGTCATAGAACGTTTCTTGACCGGTTACCTAACTATCAGCTGATACAGGCAAAGCTGTACTGTGGGTGCAGTGTCCACTGTGCGAAAACTTTTGTGCTGGAGGTACGGGATGTTCTGGACTTTCCAACTGCTGTTGATTTTTTGAGTGTCGAATATATGATTAACGAACGCTTTCACCGGTGATTGATGCGGGTGTATGCAACGTATGATTGTGACGTCACGATATTTGATGATCTTCCGATTGCCCTGCCGTTGTATTCCGCTCACATATGCTGCTGCTGTTGCAGAAGAATGATAAATTGAGCCGACTGATAATTATTCACATCGGCCCCATCCTGCAGCTGGACCCCCTCCCCCTCTCTGACGGTTGTCAAATTGTTTGACATAGCTCGTGTACAACGTGTGCTAATTGAGAGTAATGTCGTTTCAGTCGGTAATCTGATTCAAGTTGGATTTTTATGACATGGTTTAAATTATTATAACTGATTAGTGTTCAGAATAGAAGACACGAATCTCCGATTGAATAAAAGGTGCAGAACACTTTTAGCGCATAAACGAATAAACGCGTAAGCTTCTAACGAAAACGCCTGTTCTCCGCGAAACTGACTCCAGCGTCTTCTGAGAAGCTGGTATTCACTCAACTGGACAAGACATTTCTCATCTATATGGAACCCAAAATTTAAGTACCGTATTTACACCAATCCACGCTCTGGGGTAAATAAATCCAGAGCGAACTTCACACCTCTCGCCTGCAAGATGTTTCCAATATTGCTCACCCATCATCTGCTACCTCTCAAGATGTTCTTGAAGTAAGAAAGACCTCAAATTTTCATTCCATCTCTTGTCGTCCTATTGGACATTTTTTCAGAACCTATGGGAATAATGTAGTGACTGACTACGAGCTAGATGACAAAGTTCGATTCCTGGTAAAGAAAGATCTTGTTTCTTAGCCTTACTGTGTCAAGAGCAGCTTTCAAACCCACCCTGCCACCTGTGTAGATGATGCTTTGGACTTTTCCCTGAGGTAGAGAGACCTAGAAAGCGAAGTTGTACCCCTCATCTCATGGCGAGATGAGGAATGCCTGTAATTAAGCGTGCATTCCCCGTACATTTTAGGTCTTAGTGTTCAAACACAGGGACAGTTTTGGCATTCCTGAAGTTTAATTCTATGCTCGTGACATGTCTGTCCGTCCTAGATGCGTGTTCAGTCCAGTATAGCCTAACATTAGGTCTGCAAGGACACTTACAAAAAAGCATTTGTTTGAAAGTTTCAAAGATGAATATATGTGAACAGGAAGTCAATGTAGGTAACTGTAATGTGTATAAAAATGGTGTGTCGGAATGTTGAGTGACGGTAGTCATGTTGGGTGGAAATTCGTGACGATGGACTTGAAACTTTGGGTTGCATATCAGAAAATGCACCGGTAAGTTTGATGGCTACAGTAGTGCTGAAGGTGTAATCGGTCCGTGTCTTTGTAAGAACAGACGTGTGACCATATGACTTAGTCGTCCTCGTTCTTCTGACGAAATAACACGTCTGACTACCCATACCGGTTGAATGTAAACTGTTCAGTTCAACATCTGAACCACGCAGGTAGAAAGGAACTTCTAACTGTGGGCAGTGGAAGAACCTTCTTGCTACTGAATTATTCCACTTCATTGTTCATTACATTCTATTGTTTCATTTGTGCAAATCGTGAAGACCCCAAGCGGTGAGGTCAGGGACTGATGTAGGCCTACATCATGGGATTACTTATCCCCAAGCTTGGATCTGTTGAATGCAGTACGTTGTGAGACACAGAGGATTGCTATGGTCTTCTAGGCCATTATACCGTATAGAATGATTAGTCTTTCTGATGTTTCGTCAGGTCGTAATGCCTTCATCTTCAGGGTAAATTAATCAGGTGTATATGGATACTGAAGTGTTTGCGAGGTGTAAAAACGAGTCATATTTGTGGGCATCAAAGGAAGGCTGCAAGAGCTGTGGCAAATCAGAATTCCTATCCAATCACCTTAAGATGGAGGCACCACCTTCCTTCGAGGCGTTCCAACTAATTATCCTACACGTTGTAATAAGGAGACAACTGTGACAGGCGTGACGCTAGCCGTGTTAGTACGCAAACATACGTCAGTGGTATAGCAGATCAACATCTTCGGAAGAAAGTCAGATTTCTTTTCCGTCTTTTTCTTTCATTCCCTCTTTCCTTATTTCTTTCCTTTAGGCCTGTCTTGCTCTTTCTCGTCCGTTCCCTGTTTTCCTTCTTTTTGACTACAACACTGGAGTGACCAAGCCACGCTTTTCATTTGTAACACTCTTTGCACATTCAACTCCATCACCACCGCCACAACAACAACAATAATAAACATCATCATCATCATCATCACGTAGTCGGTCCTATCACAGGTCCAGGGCCTCTTACAAACTGAGTTCTCCAGACAGTGTGGCCTAGTGGTCCCTTTTTCAGTTCCAATATCTTATCTTTTCCCGAAGGTCATCCAGTGGCTGCTTACGTCTTCTTCTTCTTCTTCTTCTTCTTCCTTCTTCTTCTTCTTCTTCTTCTCCTACCTTTCATTCAATAACGTGTCTTAAAACACAGATCCCACAAAAGATGTCACCAATCCAGTTAGCCTTTCTTCTTTCTATTGAATGTAGGATACTGGTCTCTTGCTTGACTCTATGCAGTACTTCATTTCTCACACGATCGGAACAACTGATCTCCATCCTTCTCCATAACCAGATTTAAAACTTTTAAGGTAGTTCTGATTTACTTGCGGAAGTGTCCAAATTTCATCACCATAAAGAACTATGATCGAAATGTAGAATTTCACTAGTTTCTTCCTTAAATTTGAGTTCAATTTGCTCTTGAAAATAGCTTTCTTCTTGTTGAATGTTGTTGTTGCCATGGAGTCCCTGGATTTAATTTCACCTGTTCATCTTGCATCGTTTGTTATTGGGTTACACAAATATTTTAAATAATCCGCATACTCCATGTGTTTTTGATTTATCATCACCTTTACTAGGGATCCATTTTATGTAATTCGTAGGAAGCGTTGCTGTGATGCCACAATTGGCAGGGATGTGATTTGTTCTAATTTGGACAAGTTACATCCTTGCCTAATTTGTAAATTTTTTTTCCATATTTTCTCCGGGGTTCACATTCCACCTGGCGCCCATCAGCAGGGCTACCCCTTCCACTCCGGCCAACCTCGCCAACCCCGACAGGTTTCCCAAGGGAAGTAAGTGAAGACCCACTTGGTATTGACGTAAGCTCATCAATAATGTGTCATTCTTTCAACTCCGCCTATTACCATCCCCCACCCCATCGCGCCCATAAACAAGACTCCTACCGAACTCCGCGTCTTACTAGTAGGGACCCAGAGCAGACTCAACAGGATGTTCAAAAAATTAGATCTCATCATTCGTCCTCAAGTCTTCTCTTGTATATCATCGAACAGCGATGGAAGACGAGCAACCGACTGACTTTCTGACTAGGCGGGGGATGGAAGCACGTGTTATCCTCGCCCTTCAAGTGTAAGTCAATAATACGAGAAGTCCTAATTGAGAAGCTGATAGTCGGTCAGCTTTCAAGGAATTTCTTCCGCCACAGTTGGTATCCGTCCTACCCCAAACAGACCCAGTCCACACATTTACAGCCTATTTTCTCAAGATCAGTGTTATTATATCTAATAACTTGAGATATTTACCTTTCATTTCTCGCACTTTCATGCAATTCGATGATAAACACCCTTTTCATTTCGTGCAGTGTTTATAGGAATAAACCAATTATAAGTGACTTAACAGAGTTCCATATTTAGGAGCCAATTTGTGTTAGTGATGTTGCGAATTCTATTTTATTGTTTATCATGCCTCAGACTGCTGCCTCTTGGATTACGCCACCTTTAATAGCGTTTGACAATATTCACTGTTACTGGGGTTTTCGAATTAACTAGTGGCAAACACCATATGTATTTGCAATTAAATGCAGGCACTTTTGAAATCGATCTTCCCGTCATTTCATTATAATTTCACATAAGGCAGTGACATGTGATACTGCGTAGAAATTTGAGGTTGATTGTGCAGCTGAGGCGAGAACTACGTTTAGAAGAAAAATGGAAAAAATATGTAGATTGATCGGATAAAGACAGCGACTGATAGCACAAATTACGGAACTACATATGGGTGTTGAGAAATCAACTCTTAACCTTTTAAAGCCTACTGGTTACGTGATGCACCAACAGTTTAACATTCAACAACTGTACGCTCTGCCCACACTGTATTTATGTGTTTTGTATTTATCTGAGAACAAACAGCGACTTGTG
>Ga0123357_10013777_pt1 | contig 10516 bp, 8 predicted proteins | sample TergutEmb28metaG_FD_89873 | JGI IMG/M metagenome (GOLD analysis project Ga0123357, IMG submission 89873) | Embiratermes neotenicus P4 segment gut microbial communities from Petit-Saut dam, French Guiana - Emb289 P4 | ecosystem: Host-associated > Arthropoda: Insects > Digestive system > Gut ...
TGGTTATGTGTTGGAATATTATTCAGCATTATTTGTTTGTTTATCACAGCTAATGTTTGTTATATTGCCTTATATCTACTGTTAATGTAACTGGCTGCACAGTGCTGACACTTTGTGACAGTCAGTTAGGAGTGCCTGCCAGTAACTGTACAGTGTGTGGTTATGTGCTGGAATATTATTCAGCATTATTTGTTTGTTTATAACAGCTAATGTTTGTTATATTGCCTTATATCTACTGTTAATGTAACTACAATAAACTTTATACACACAATTTACTAATGTTGTTCTACTGTCATATATCTGCTGTTTCAGCGTCAATATCTCTCCACGCAGGATTCGTTGTGCCGGACACAGGTATATACAGGGTTATTCGAAATGATTGTCGAGGTTTTAACAACCTGTCATACGCAATACCCTTCAGAAAACAGTATATGTATTTTTTATTTAATAGAACAACAATCCAAGTTTTTGTTACATACCTTAGAGGTGATCTATATGTGCACCCTTTGTGATTCTACAAACATCAACACGATAATCAAGTTCGTTCCAAACTGTCTGTAGCATGTCAGCGGTGATGGTTTCAATGGCGGTTCTAATTCGTACCTTCAGTTCTGGGATATGTAAGATATGGAACAAAACCTTGGAGCTTTTTTCCATTAAATAAGAAAAACATATACTCCTATCTCAAGTTTATTGTGTATGACATGTTGTTAAAACTTTGACAATCATTTGGAATATTCCTACATATATTTGATCAAAAAACTCTTCTTTCTCAGCACTACTTGCAATTCACAATCCGTCGTCACTGCAACATTAATTACCTTATATTCGTCACCAATATATCTTTTCACTAAACGTACCTGAACAATGTACAGATAATATCCTTCTCGTGTTCTTCCGGTATCACCTAAGACATCCGCTTTGCACTGCAGACCTGACAGAGTGCAGACGTGACTTCAGAAGCGCCGTGAGCACACAGCAATATTTGGGGTGTTTGGGGTAATTCGTTACAACTTTAATTTAAACATGATTGGTATGAGAATGGGCGGCCAAATTAATGGGTTTCGGACTTACTGTTTTGGATGTGCAGTAATTCAAATTGCAGAATTGAACATTGAAACAAAAAATTCTGAGATGGAGAATGTGATGCAATTGATGGTGTAGAAATGTGAAGTGGTGGAAGGAATATGTGAAGTGTTTGTAGATAATTTGTACGAAAACAGACCGTACAGTAGAATTTAGGGAGATCAATATGAGACTAAAACAGTAGTGTAACTTAGTAAATGAAGAAGAAAGAATTGGGGTATATATATATATATATATATCACGTTTAGCGGAAGCTGACGTCAAAAGAATGTCCTTTTATATGCTGCGGTCGATAAATATCCACAGCAATCCTACTTCCATATATTGAAGTCGACGAGAAAATTTCTGGATATGTATGTGATACTTGGTGCTTCAGTGACACAAAAAACAGTTGGGTTAGCGCTGGAAAGGGGAGAGGGTCTGGTCCGAATGTAACAAGGTACAGGCTAAGTCATTCCGAAATAAATTGGAAGTACTGAGGGCGAACAAATATTGCTTGGAAAGATGTTAAGAATTGGAAAGTGGTGAAATATATAAGAGGGGATTTATGAAGGCCGTTAGTTTCACATGTAGAAGATGCTAGGAGCCACTAAAACATATTTCTAAGGAAATATATACTGTTGATGTGCAAAAAGTTGAACAATTTAACTTTTGTAAAGGCAGGTTCCAGAGAAGATTTATGTGAAAGCGCGACGAACAAGAATAGGCTGCATATTGGGTGCAGGATGGACTGCTGGATTGAGTTGGGGGGGAGGACAAGGGGTGGGCAAACGGTGAGGTGGAGGGGAGGACAAGAGGTGGGCAAAGGCAGAGTAAAGAGAGAGCATAAAACGTGTATGTTAACACTTTTGAATTCAGGTATTATACTGGGGAATCGGCGGGTATGAAAAAAAATTATAGTACATGTAAGCTGTACGGATTGCGTTTAGGTATTGGGCAGCTGCCAGAGAAAGTTCTGGTTAACGAAATAATGTCTACTACATTCCGAAATGCTATATAAAATTTAGTTCCTATATCACGCAACACAATGCGTCTATATAAAAAACAAAGTTTGACGATTACCGTGAAATAATGGCTGCTTTCTTCAAGAAAATAATTTATGCTGTCCTGACAGTTGGCATCACTGTAACTTCAACAGCACTAGCTCTGATGCAGTACCGGTTACTTGCGTTATAGTTGGCATCAATGTACCTACAACAGTACTAGCCTTGAGGAATTACCAGTTACTTACCTTATAGTTGCAACAGTGTACCAAAACAGCACTAGCCTTCAGGCGGTACCAGTTAATTGCCTTATAGTTGGCATCACTGTAACTATAACAGCACTAGCCTTGAGGCAGTACAAGTTAATTGCCTTAGAGTTGGCAACACTGTACCTAAAACAATAAAAGCACTGATGCAGTAGTATTTACTTCCCTTAGAGTTGGCATCACACTACCTACATTGAGTTTGGTGCAGTAAGTGTTACTTGCCTTAGATTTGGTATCACTGTAACTAAACCAGCAATAGCTCTGAGGCAGTACCATAACTGCTTCTGTCAGTCAGTTCCATTCAACACACACGATGCACCATAACTGCTACTTTTAGTCAGTTCCATCCAACATTCATCATGCACCATAAGTGCTACTGTCACTCAGTTCCATCCAACACACACAATGCACCATAACAGCTACTCACCAAACCAAATGCACAACAAATGATCCCAAAGCCTTGAATTCTCACTGAACACAAGATTGTGCTGCGCTCACTGTGACTAGGAGAATGGGGATCAGCTATGATGGCCAACAGTGGTTGGTGATACTTTGATGAACATCTGTGCATTACAAGACATTTGCAGACATTCGTTCCTGAGAGGAAAATACTAACTTCAGCCCCCGCCCCTCAAAACGACTGATTTTTTTGTGTTAAATATTTCTCCATCCAGTATACAGGCATAGAGTATTGTCCTGTTCCAGTTTTACAGTTAATTCGTTGCAATCAACAAATTACAAAGAAACTTAAAATATTTCTCCTGTGCTACAGCACATACAGCTGCCTGACTCATTAAATACTGTGACACTAAAAATGAACTGAGTGCAGCAAAATCCGTCTTAATAAACTAACTAATTTCCAGCTTCTTAAGACACCACCAACTACCCAACTATGCAAACAATTATGAAATTTTTTTATATGTGTCACAATTTCGATTCTGCTTGTACATTTCCCAAATTGTGAATCCAAGACACAGAAGAATGGTGAAAATCGTGCTACCATATGTTGTGTTTACAAGACACTGACTGATGGAGCAAATAGCAGAACAATAAGATGTGTGCAAATTACTGCCTCTGGTGCTGCAGTAGAGAACTAGTGAAACCTGCAATGACTCTGTCAAGTGGAATTGCTTCCACCCTCACAAACTCAAGTGTAGTCTGCACAACTGTCATTGTCTTCATATGGACACAACAAGAGAGATACACACAGGGGTGTAGCAAGGAGGGAGCGAGTGTTGCGGCCACACAGAGACGCAAAAATGGGACGCAATATTGAAATTTTTAATGTAAAAAATTATTTTATTCACTTAAAAGATTTTAAATTTTTGACAAAAATAAAATAAATGTAATAAATGAATGTAATTTTTTTAAACTTCACAATTCCTCTCACAGGCGGCTATTGTTATTGCTCACCTTGGACAGCAATAAGCCCAGCTACGCCACTAATGGAGATAAAAAAGGATTAACGTAACCAATGGACCACAATATATAGGAAATATTTTCAATGTGAAAAATATACAAAGAGTTCAGCAAAACAGAACAGCTATGACAAAGATATATTATAACACAATAAAGGCTATACTGTAATAAATGCAATGTAACCTTGATAGCTCATGAGTAATTATACATGCATATTCAGCTTTTACTTTTGTTTTACAGTTTTACATGTAGAGCATAATTATGGTCCAACAGGATTGAAACAGGCACCTTTTGTGTAAATACACAGTTCTGCCATCCTATACTTGTTTATTTAGTGAACAATTCCCTCTTCTCCAAAATGTCCAAATGTGCTGTAGACCATTTTACTTCATTTTCAATTGGTAGCAGGGTTCTTTCCCCAGGATGGAGTAGCCAAGGAGTGGAGTTGAACTCTCACCTCCATCTAGTGGCCAGGTGAAGAATGCACGAAGAGGTACCTCTAATCCACCCATACACTTTCATGGAGTAAACAGGGAAAATACTTCTTTTACTTGCTTGTAATTGAAACAGGAATAACAGCAGTTCATCTGATTGATCATCTCTATTTTGTCTAACCATAACACTCAAGTGTACGATGGAACATGGTTGGCAACTGCAAGAGTACAGAGTTCAACTGACACACACACACTTCAGTTGGCTGGCATACAGTAAGGATCAAATGCAGAAAAAAACAAACCTAACCTATACTAACATAATGTAAACCTAAACTAACCTAACCTATACTAGCATAATGTAACCTAACCTAACCTACTAGTATCAGTGATAGTGAAGCATGGCATAATGCGAGATGTCACAGCAGCAAGGATACCAAATATTGGGATATAATGCTATTCAGTAAGGTAGAGATTCACAAACACTTTACTGGACAATATTGCCTCCATACTGTCCCCCAGACACTGCATCCTAAAAAAGACTGTAATCTTCACACTCACCATCACAAAAACCACACCCTATCATGTCTTAAGTTCCAACTAACTACAATAGCAAAAACAGGAGCATCAGCAAAAGGAACAGTAAATAAATTTGCAACTGGATATCAGACCAACAATTTTAAACAACAGCATACCAACATATTCAAAACATATCTTCGTCCTAACCTGGTAAAATGCAGTATGTCATTTACAAGCAACTGTTTATGCAAAGTAAGAGAACACTCAGTAAACCATATTGTTACGCATGTGCGTTATGTGAAGTGTCAGTCAGAGTTCAACATGTTACTGAAATAAATTTTATCAGAAAGCAGAATGTCAAAGTGGGCTGCATTGGCTCAGGATGGGTAGCAGGATTTCGTTGTAAATAAGGAAATCTATCTTTTGGGCCAACCCAAAGAGAACCTCCTGATCAGGTAAGCAACTGCAAGATTATTATAAAGATTTTACTTTATAATAATTTATGACAGACTGACAAAACAGAACTTCTTATGTATCACTGATCACTATATTTTTATATAACATATTTTCTGCCTCACAATTCACATTTTCTTTTCCCTGAAAAATATCCTCTAAATCACCTGCATCTTAACACTGGATGATGAATTGTTACATATGTAGGCTATGAAATGCACAAAATGTCTTGCAAATTGTACAGTGCATCATATGAAGCACAAAACACAAGACATACAATTCTGCTGGTGATCAATAAATCACGAACTGCTGTTTGCACTGCTGACACATACCTATCATACTGGCACACGTAATCTCCAGGGAACAGAATTCCACAGCGCATCCTGTCTCCTTTAAGACACCGTGGTACAAACGGATCACCTACAACACTGCCGATGAAGATCTTGCCATCTTCAGCACAGTAACCTATAGAACCCATGTTCCAGCCAGGATGTCTGTGCTTTGGGTAGTTCTGTTTCAGGAGGAGAGTGCACAAAGTTCAGCACAACATTCAGTGGCAAAGAACAGCAGGTGGCAAAAGCCATGGTCATAATTACAGCAATTTGTAATGTACAATGCAGACAGCACTGGCTGCAGTGATCATGCAGATTATGTGACCACAGTCAAACATGTCATTACACGTATTTTCTTCCCAGTGTGATGAAGATACAAGGAAGTATGTACTGTAGCTGTCAAGCATAACAGTGCTTTTCTATGTTGTGAAATTTTACTGTAACATGTTTTGGCTCAGGTATAAAGAGCTAATGTCAGGCCACTTTTAGGGTCATGATGTGCCACAAAACATGGCCTATGTAAAGAGATCATAATTGGCGGATATAAACCAAAACTAAATTCACTAAATAACATTTAGTACAAATATTTTGTGTATGACTGCTCCAGTTTCTTTAATGATACATTCTCATCTGGTAAGGTTATATACAGTGAGCACAGAAAGACCCCTATCTATTTGTTACTGCATACATTTTTAATTAATTTGCTTTTTACATCCAAGTTCATGAAATTTTGAAAACTCCAGTCCTCTTGCATGTGATGCAATGCAGAATAATACTTAGGTATGTACACAACTACCTACATTGTGTCATATTCCAGTAGACTGAAAGCTCTGACCACACCAATATGAAAACCTCCAACATCACAACATTAAATTTTCATTTATATTACTCTGTAATTTCTCCCTTGGGTTCAAAGTGACACTGCAAGCACACAATCCTGTACACAGAGTGATGCAGGAGGAAAGGTCAATGTTTTGGAAGCTGACGGTATCGGTCATTATAAAAAGAAAAATTTTATATGACCATGTGTCTAATTCTGAATGATACCGAGATAGAGGCGTTTGTATTTCCAGACCTAACTAAGACAGATTTTGGTTAATGGGGTTGGATAAAGAGCAAATTTTACAAAAGAAAAGTGGATACATGAGACGAACTGCGTGCTCTAATTTTGGATCTGCTGCCAACAAACAGAAGCATGAAAATTAACTTAGATGAACAACACACAATATTTGCACACAACATGCGAAGTGCTTTGAGGTTGATGGTGGACTGTCTGAACATTTATTGTGAACCGTAATAATTTTTTTTAATTTTGTGCAAGAAATTTATTTAAAAATCAAATTTAAATTAAAATTAAATTAACAGTAGGTAATTCCTCTATTCTTTATCACCATTCACAGGACTTTTAGGTTTGTACATTCAAACCGCTCCATGTCAGTAGCCTGTCACAACTGGAAATATACATACAAACTGTTTGTTTGTACATTCCAACTGCTCCATCCCAGTAACCACTCACAATTGGACATGTCCAAACAAACTGTCTGTTTGTACATTCCAAACGCTCCATGTCAGTAGCCAGTCACAATTGGAAATGTCCATACAAACTGTCTGTTTGTACATTCCAACCGCTCCATGTCAGTAGCCAGTCACAATTGGGCATGTCCATACAAACTGTGTTTGTACATTCCAACCGTTCCATGTCAGTAGCTAGTCACAATTGGACATGTCCATAGGAACTGTCTGTCTGTACATTCAAAACGCTCCATCCCAGTAGCCACTCACAATTGGACATGTCCATACAAATTGTCTGTTTGTATATTCCAAACACTCCATCTCATTAGCCAGTCACAACTGGACATGTCCATACAAACTGTCTGTCTGTACATTCCAACCGCTCCATGTCAGTAGCCAGTCACAATTGGACATGTATATACAAACTGTTTGTTTGTACATTCCAATCGATCCATGTCAGTAGGCAGTCACAATTGCACACGTCCATACAAACTGTCTGTTTGTGCATTCCAACCGCTCCATTCCAGTAGCCACTCACAATTCAACATGTCCATACAAACTGTCTGTCTGTACATTCCAACTGCTCTAAGTCAGTAGCCAGTTACAAATGGGCATGTCCATACAAACTGTGTTTGGACATTCCAACTGCTCCATGTCAGTAGCTAGTCACAATTGGACATGTCGATACAAACCGTCTGTTTGTACATTCCAACCGCTCCATCCCAGTAGCCACTCACATTTGGACATGTCCATACAAACTGTCTGTCTGTACATTCCAACCGCTCCAAGTCAGTAGCCAGTCACAATTGGACATGTCCATACAAACTGTTTGTTTGTACATTCCAACCGCTCCAAGTCAGTAGCCAGTCACAATTGGACATGTCCATACAAACCGTCTGTTTGTACATTCCAACCGCTCCATCCCAGTAGCCACTCACAACTGGACATGTCCATACAAACTGTCTGTCTGTACATTCCAACCGCTCCAAGTCAGTAGCCAGTCACAATTGGACATGTCCATACAAACTGTTTGTTTGTACATTCCAACAGCTCCATCCCAGTAGCCACTCACAATTTGACATGTCCATACAAACTGTCTGTTTGTACATTCCAAACGCTCCAAGTCAGTAGCCAGTCACAATTGGACATGTCCATACAAACTCTGTTTTTGAACATTCCAAAAGCTCCAAGACAGTAGCCAGTCACAATTGGACATTTCCATACAAACTGTTTGTTTGTACATTCCAACCGCTCAGTCCCAATAGCCACTTACAATTGGACATGTCCATACAAACTGTGTGTCTCACAACTACTGATACTACCACCTCTCAAAATACTGACCTTTCCTCCTGAATCACCCCATACAGAGTCAACAATTCAGACAGGAACTTTTTGGACACACTGCGGATAAATGAATTGGGGGATGCATGACCTGCTGTTATTGTGACAGTGAATGTGAAAAATATGGTACTGCTCTGGAATGTGAGATGTGGTAGACTGTTAAAAATTCGTTGTTTCAGAGGAACTTGCTAACTGCCCAAAACATGGATGAATTTTTACCACACTACACAGTGTCACATCCCAAACAATAGCATTCTTCACACTGAACTGTGAAGTACGTGCCATTTTGAACAAAATTGTGGCATATTTGAAGGTAATATACATGCACAGGAATGATGAGCCTGAGGAAATACCAAAAAACCTCAGCATTGCTGACTTGAAGGTAAGAAGTTAACTTTGAAGATCCAGAACATGAAAACTGAAGTCCTAACTACTTCAGTCTTGACAGTAAGATGCATCCATCCCCAATTTTAAGGACTGTGAAAAATGTATCAATATGCATTCCTAAACCATCTGTACTTATTTTACTAGTGAAGCCAATATCTATGTAACAACTTCCAACATGATCCACAATTTTTGTCTCAGAATAATGAACTGTTGTGCTCAGCAGCGACCTTGCTTGTGCCAATCCTACATCTATAACACTCTTTCCTCTCCCTCTGCACTGCAGCACCTGGAACAGTAACTGAAGCTATGGCACCAGAACAGAGTTGGATTGTGCAGGGCACAGCAGAGAGTAAGAACTGATCACATATAGCAACCATACAGGTGATGTGACGTCTTCTGTATGGTAAGGGGAACATGTCGTCACTATTTTGAAAAAAAGGGGCTAACTGAAAGTAGTTCAAAGCGGTAGTCAGCTGCTTTTTACAAAACAGTGGTGATGAGTATTGCACATTATGGTGTCATCATTTTCCCGCCAGTCATTGTAGTCATTCAAAATGACAATCAAAAATCCCACTACCCACGGGAAGTGCTGCCAGTAATAGGATTGTTAAACACTAAAAATAATCATCCAGTAGAAATTCACTAGTACATTTTTCAGTGCATGGAGAACATGAAATGAACAAAGAAAATGTGAGGAAATGGTGTCAGCTGTTCAGAGAGGGCAAAACTATGGTGCATGGCAAGGGCTGAAGTGGGCACCTGTCTTTGGACATGGGTGAGTTGAAAGAAAGTGCATGCAAAACTCTGCGAGACACACATTTCACAATTTCTGAATTAAATGTATGTTTCTTGGCCGGTCAGAGTCTGAGGAATGACCAAAAGAAAAAGGCACTATGCAGAAACAGCTGAAAGGCTTGGGAGTGACCTTCTTTTGACAAAGACATAACAAAGCTGGTCCCACAACATGAAAGTAACTTAATATACATGGCAAATGGTGCAGTAGCAGTTTTATACAGGTACCAATATGCTGCAAAAATTTTATGAATTCCTTAAACAATCTATACATCCATCCAGTTCTAACTTTCTGGCCATGCTACATAAATTCTTCTTTACTCCATGGTGCAGAGTCCTTCTTGAGAAGCTAATTGGTTTGCAGCTAGTCAAGAAATTCCCCGCATTTCACGGAACCCGAAGGTTCATTACCGCACTCACAAGCGTCTGCCACCTGTCTTCATCCTGGATCAGCCCAACCCAGTCCATATACCCACATCCCACCTCCTGGAGATCCATCCTAATATTATCCACCCATCTGCGCCTAGGTCTCCCCAGTGGTATCTTCCCCTCTGATTTCCCCACCAAGACACTATACACCTCCCTCTCCTCAACCATACATGCCACGTGCCCAGCCCATCTCATTCTTCTCGATTTTATCACCCGCAAAATATTGGGTGAGCAGTACAAATCATTCAGTTCCTCGTTATGCAATCTCCTTGATTCGCTCATTACCTCGTCCCTCCTAGGTTCAAATACATTAGCTTAAAATAAAATACTAAATCTCTAGTACTGGGAACTGAATGCTGACACAACTAACACTACAGCATGCCACTGTACATAACGATACACAACTAACACTACAGCATGCCACTGTACATAACAATACACAACTAACACTACAGCATGCCACTGTACATAACAATACACAACTAACACTACAGCATGCCACTGTACATAACAATACACAACTAACACTACAGCATGCCACTGTACATAACGATACACAACTAACA
>Ga0123357_10013778_pt1 | contig 10516 bp, 10 predicted proteins | sample TergutEmb28metaG_FD_89873 | JGI IMG/M metagenome (GOLD analysis project Ga0123357, IMG submission 89873) | Embiratermes neotenicus P4 segment gut microbial communities from Petit-Saut dam, French Guiana - Emb289 P4 | ecosystem: Host-associated > Arthropoda: Insects > Digestive system > Gut ...
CCATTCGCCTCTTTCCCCTTCACTTCTCCTCCCGTGCGTCACCGTGTGCCATCAGAATCCATTTCCACTCTACCATCTGAGTATCTGCCTGAAGGGGCTAAAAAAAAACTATAAGAATTTTTCTATCCATACAGTCCGCACGTGGAAGTCCAGCAAAAATATAAACATTACTAATCAGTCATTTCAACATAATAAATATGGACTTTGTGGCCACTCAAAATAATACAACCTATTGTAAAAGTTATAAAATAAACCATAAATGCACAGACAGAGCATGCAACCTTGGCAGACCCACTTTATCATCTACAGGTAGTGATAAACTGACAAAGCACAGGTGAGATAATAATTGTTAGGGTACGCTAAAGTACTGGGAGTGAAACCTACAACATTGCCCTCCAAAATCCTACATGGACTACCTTGGGATCCAAATCAGGCCTCCATGATGAGTTATGCATGTAATGTCTGAACAATGGCACAACCTTAAATTATGACAAGTGGAGGCCCTTAGCATGATGGCTGTACCTGATGACAAGGCAATGTAGGAATAAAGGGAACTGAACAATCCAGTCTCTGTCTTCTGAGATGGTGCCTCCTCCCTCATTAATGAGATCTTGCCAGATGGCTCAATGAAGTCCTCAGCCTAAAACAAGAGGACCCGTATGACTTCAGCTTCTTACAGCAATATATGTTAAGCAATGTATGTTATGACTTTCTGAAATGCAATGCCATATGATCTGGCACATGGGTACCAATCTACCAAAACCACATGACATCACATCCCAAAGACCATATCTTAAGATCAGTGAAGTTACATGAAATTATGTATGAATAATGAGTCTCAGAATAGGATGAAATTAGCTCAGTGACTGAGACATGATCTAACAAAGCAGTTGCATAGACGAACAGCTGACACAGGGCAATTATTAAACTGAACACGAAATTCCTACTTACACAATTTAAAAGTCCATCAGCATCATCACTAGCACACACGACTGTCATCAGTCTTTATCCTGAATCCATTCCAACCAGTATATATTTCTGTAATCTATTCCCACAATGATCATTTTGCCTACATCTAAAGTATTCAAAGTGATATGTACCACAGATATTTTTCCACTCAAAACACTGTACACAAGATAAGGCATGTGAAACACAAATTCATGGAATTCCTTTGTCTATGTGTTTCTCTATTCTCCTGTTACTTAGTTTCTATTCAAAATATTCTACTCAGCATCATATTCTTGAACACCCTCAAGCTACGTTCTTCCTTCACAGCAGGAACCCATGTTTCACATCCAAACATATATATATATATTTACAATTTTTTAGAGAAACTGAAAGGGGTAATCTGTATGATATAACAGCAAACATATCCTCATGAAGGTCTAATTTTTTGCTGGTTTCAGCTCAGATGTCAAATAATGCTCACTATGACCCTTCCCAAATACTTTAACTTCCCACACTTCTAAAAGAATTTATTAAATAGCGTTATGTTGTAATTATATCAGTTCTGGAAACTAAGAGAGAAAAGCATACCCTATTTATGCAAGTATTAGATAAGTCTGCATATGTAACTCCCCATCACAAGCTTCAATTTTCAGGTAAATACCTACATTAACAATTGCCAGGTTATATGTAACATAAGGGTTTGCAAGCTTAAGATTCTGTAATTCAACAAACTCCAAAGTTAATATAAGAGTAACATCACAGCAAAATGTCACAAACATATCAATGACTAGTGAAGTCACTGCCAACACTGTCATCACTAGAAGAAAATTTTCTTCATGATCTTCCCACCCACCTTCTGTTTACATTCATGTCGTCTGACACACAGCAGTTTTTAAACCCCCCTGATGACAGATTTGGTAAAACGTCATTTCAAGCTCTCTTAATTCACTGAGATTCTCTTCTTAAATTTCCTGCTGGTGTTGATTTCCAGTTCCTTGATAACAGCCATTCCTCATAAAGGAAACATGGTCAATCCTCCAATGGCACATAAACTACAACATTAAAAACCGATAACTGACAGGTCATGCCTCCTGGCATGGGGGACTGAATTGGTTGACAGCCTCCAAGCAACTCAACAATTATGGATCCCATATAATTCTTTGTGAAGTCACTCCCAGATCTCATAACAGGCGTTCAAAATACTGTCAGATAAACAGAATCCAGTCCAAAAGAAACCACAATAGGCTTTAGTATTCTGTATCTTTGCCTTCCCCTCCATGACACAGAGTGTGTGCAGCCTCTCCTATGCCACTGCCTACAGGCACGAACACTGTAGCTTTGCTGAGACCAGAAGTTTTCATTTTCTCTGTTAAGTGACCAATGAAATGTTGTGATGGGCTGAAACTTTGAGTTTATGTACGAGCAACTTTGAGTTTATGTACGAGCAACACAATGAACCAAGAGAAAACCTGTGTAGACATATACACAGGAAGTTCAAATTAACATAATAACACAGCCCCTAATAGCAGTAATTACATTCTATGATATGATGCACATGCACTACCAGGTGCAGGCATGCACATAGTAATAAAATGTGTGACTCAAGTGGTTTAAATGGTACAAACATATTATTACATTTCTCAAGCCTAAACTCCAAAACTTTTTCATCACCAGCATTAAAATTCCCCTGCTTGGGCCTATGAAAAGCTTCTACGGTTAAATTTACTCCAACAACAGTTCTTTTTACTTCCTCCATCGTAACATATTTTGTTCTGCGATACAGAAGGTCTATGCCGCAGTGCAGTTGCTGGTTCCTTCAGTATATATAATCACCATTCACTCAAAATGAACACTGCAACTGCAGTGCATTAGTTTTGGTATTTTTAAGCCGCTGTAACCTTCCTTTCAATGATCCATGACTCTGACAAAGTACTTTTAACAACTTCTCAGTTCAATAATCTCTCTCTAAATGAGGTGTCGGCATACCAATAATGCAACAAGAAGTATAAAATAATGTGTAAAATTATTGTAGCAGCTCTATAATTGTATTCACCTAACTGTGGCAGAAATAAAGTCATTCGCCCTACTCACAGGACACATTTATAAGGAAAATCACAATATCTGAGAGACGTACTTACTGTCACAGAGTCTATAATTATGATAACAATATTCATCTACACTGTTCTCTCAAAGGAGAGGGACTGAAAACAAGTCATGACAGGACAGACAAATAAAATGGGACAGGAATACAGGCAATGGAGAAAAAAACAGGATGACCAAAAAGACTAAACAAGCAAGGACAGGGGTGAGTAGGTAAGTACAGTGATTGTCCAAGAGAGACTGAACTTACAGGCATTAAAAATGCATGACTAGATTACGCGATATTAAAGATTTTAGACCTTAGTTTGTGTAATAAATGACAAGATTTCCAGCATGACTAGATTACGCGATATTAAAGATTTTAGACCTTAGTTTGTGTAATAAATGACAAGATTTCCAGCTGAAATTTTAATAGGCATCACACTAGTGTCACATATTTTACCATGAAGGCAGGGTCCTCACCTCAACCATAACTTTTGGCAGCAGCTTGCAGTGGTATAGCTGTAGCATGCAGTCCAGAACATTCTTCCAGCCTTCTCGCAAGATATCTCCATGGCGATGAGCCAGATTAAACACAGTCTTGGCTGCCAGCTGAGCCTTTTGGTTGGAACCAAATGAAATAGTCAGGTTGTCAGGTGTGTCAGCAGTGCTCAGCAGGGTCGTGAACTTGCACAGCGATATAATAAGATTGTCGAAATCATTGCTCATTCCATAATGAGCAGAAATCATAGCACACTTCCTGCATCACAAGTTAGTACAAATCCATTTTAATAACAATATTCATGCTACTCTACCAATTTAAAAAATTTTACCTACTTGTCTACCAGATACATCTAAAATCTAAGGCAACATATTAGTATGATTCAGTTCCACAAGACACATGTCACAAGAAATTCCACAAATAAACAAACTAGTTTACAATAAAAAAGCTGCAGATTGGACTGAGATAACTTGGAGCCAGGAGAGATCAGTCTGTAGAGTGACTACCATATGACTGGAAAATACGGTTTCAACTCCCAGCAGGCCCAATAAAAGTGTTGCTTTCTTCTTCACCACATCGAAGACTGGTTCTGAGGCCTACCAAGCCTTCAATCCATTAAGTAATAGGTGCTCTTTCCATGGTGGTAAAGAAGCCAGTGCATTCAGCTAACCACTCACCTTCATCTATCTTAAGGTTAAGAATGTATGAAGCTCTCCACTCTCCCAGACACCACAGGAGAGTGCCTAACCCTCTGGTGCCTAATGTGAGCTATACCTGTTTTGCCATGTGATGGTTAGTTAGGTATAGGTAACACCCATTTAATCACTTTCAGGTCTCCTGCACATTGTACCAGGCATTTAATTCCAGTGTCAAAGCATTAAATAAGCACAAAGACAACTTTACATCTCATTTTGTACCTCACAGCAACTAATGTAATAAATGCTGGAAAAAATTCAGACTGAGGTTCCCTTTTTTTAACTTATTAACTGATTAACACTCTGGTACAACTACACACCTGAAACCAGAGATGGCTTTCTGGTATATGGTAGCATCATTACTCTTGTCAAACACGTAGCTGAGAGCAGCAACAGTTGGTCCCCAGATAAGAGAAAACAGGTCATGGTCAAAAAGGCCATTTGGTGCATGTATGAAGACACCATCTTTGCTTGAACCTCTACGCAACAACACCTTCCACAGGTAGTTCTCCTTCACAAGACCAGTCTGTTCTGCTGGCATTACTATCTCGTCTGTCCTGGAACAAGCCACCAGACTTGTATCATCCCAAACCAAAGCAGTGTGATTATATAAACACGGTCTGTATGAAAAAAATCATAGGTCTGAATGTTGAAAAAGAGATAAGTACATTACAAAAACCACTTACTCCTCACCTGTATTGTTACCACCTCTTACAATGCTATGTATCGACCGGACTAATGTGAGCCACCTGTGTTAAAACTGGCACAAGCAAAAAGGCAAAGTGGTTGTTAGTTAATTAGTATAGCATTTCTGTCAGTATATGTCATCACATTTTAAAATATTATTCATATCAAATATTTCTGTTCTTGTTTGTGTCATCTGAGGTGGGCATTATAAGTTTCCACCTACCCTCTACAATCCACTGTGTGGAAGTCAGATGATGCCTATGACCAGCATGCAACTTTTAATTATCTCTGGCATCTTAGTTTCACACACGGTTTATAAACAGCATGGAGGTGGCCTTTCTGTATCATTCAAGTACCTCAAGGCAGCTCTTTACTACTGACATAAAGTGAAACTTCTAACCATTGTGTCTGAATGGACTGCTCAGGAAAAATGATAATGCAGAAAAATGGCAATTTTGGGACAAGAATTAAATATATGTCAGAAATGTGAAAAAATATAAAATTACAAATTTTACACTTTGCATTTAGGTCTACAAAAATAATAAACAAATAACATGTCACACATTAATACATGGATTAAAAATTACTTCCCCTGCCCAGGAATCTGTAACTGCCAACTGTTCAGCACAAAACCTTACATTCCAGATGAAACAGCACAAACTCCAAGAGCAAAATATTCTGTTTGTCATACCACTAATTCTGCTCATGTAACAGAATTATTTTAGAGATTTGTAAGCAGCAATGGCTTTGGAAAAACTTGTCACTGATACAAATTTAGCTAGTCTCCCTCTTTCTCCTAACCCTGCTGCTCACAGCCAGACAGTCTTCACCAAACACATCAATACCAGAAACACCATGTCACAAGCACATTGTCTACAGATGCACAACAGCTGGTCAACATCCTCTTCAGCATCCAGCCATATCAAGTCCTCATGGAAGAGATCACACTTGTGCAGTGTGGTGGACAATACACAAATTTCATATTCTGTAGAATTGATGTATCTTGTGGTTGAGAAGCACCAACACCCACAAATGACAAAATGCTTCTACCCTGCATACCAATGGAGGCATCGAGTGCCCTTAAAAATTCCATAAGAATGGGTGTAGCATACATACTTCTTTATTTGCATAACATTTCACATTTACAGAATGTGATTTCAATGATTTTACAACCACACGCAACATGAATAACAAACACCAGGTAAAATAATGCTACATCACATAACTGTCAAGCTCAGAAAGGCGAAATGAACAGGATGATGTGAGACAATACTTAATAACAACTGCGGAACACAGTAGTCAGGTTAACCACCTTGAAACTTAAGCCACCCCTTCACCCCCACCACTAACCATCAGTCACACTTCGTCAATATGTGGTGATATTTTGTAAGTAAATGGTTATTACTGCTATAGGCAAGTAAGCACTACTGTACCTTCCAAAAACAACACACTGCTTTCACTGCACTTTTCTCAGAAACCATCACTACAGGAATAGCGTGGGTCATGACCAAGGATTCTGAACTGACCTACAAAAACGATGCTTTGTGGAGTGATATGCTGGCAGAATTCTACACTGTTTGTGTGTGCAATTTTATGGAATCAGAAGAAATGAATAACACTTGCAGCAAAACAACATAAATGAGAACAATGAATAGAGGTCTCACAAATAAGTGACACAACTTATTTCTGTTCCTGTCCTCCAATGAGTCGCAAATAACAGGAACGTTCAAAGCCATAATGAAGATATAACCACCAACACATGAGCAGTAGGTCATATAAATGCTGACACCAAGGAGTTAAGTGGTAGCCATGGCCAAAACTAGTAAGCATGTGTCTGTGGCTGGTACAGACAATAAAAAAAACTAAATGAATTACCAGCAGAAGAAACTCAGTAATATACTTCCAGTTCATACAGAGAACTCACTATTATTCTGACATACCACTTCAATCAGCTTAACCTTTCCATATCGGGCTTTAAATGGCTACAGTCCACCTTTGCATATAACATTCTTTTCACTAAGAATTTAAAATACAACACATGGTTTACAAAAAACATTAATATTACGGGAAACAAGCAAGATTAAATATTGGATTAAACAGCATTTTTTAGGAAATAAAACAGAGAAATTTCTGTGTGTGTTCAAGAAAGCAGTAATAATTTTTAATTCATGAATAGACAAAAAAATTGTATGGAATATGTAAAAATTTCAGTTTCTTTTACTTACATATTGGCTTGAGTCCCCAGGTTTTCTTACAGAGGTCACATCTGATGTTGTTAGAACATGATTTTTAACGCACAGTCCCACTTCACTCATATGTCACTTCGTGAACACTTTCTGTGTCACACCCCTGGCCTTACACATGCTGCGTCTCAGACAGGATAGGCCAATGTTTGCTGCCGCAGACTTCAAGCCTAGCGACATGCGATTCAACATTAGGTGGTCTACCTAATGGCCTTGGTAGTCTCTGTTCCGGTCCAGCATGTGCCAACATATTCCTTACGAGGGTATATCGAAAAATCTCTATGTGAAATATTACTACCCCCCATATGAGGAATGAAGAATGTAGCTATTGAGAATGGCCAGGTCTAACAGATAACAGAAAAATTTTTTTGCCCACTTGAATGTGCGATGACTGATGGAGTAACTGCTGGCCATTCTGTCACCACTACCCACATAGCCCATATGATGGTTATAATCCATCACATATCGTGGCTTTATGGCTTTTCTCCCTCACTGCAGAAATTACCTTCTGCTGGGGCATTGTGAATATTCGTCAACATGCAAATGCCTCTCTTGTCCTGCCACAGTATTGCTGTCAAATCAGCCCTGGTTCTTATGCGAATGTCTCGCCTTTTCAGTTTTGATGTCTTCGGTGCTAGTCTTGTGGCACGCCTCTCCTGTTCAGCCTGACAGTGCTACAACAGTAAATCTGTTTCTTGGTCACGTCATCAAATAATTCAGGGGAAGAAAAGAAACTGTCCATGTATAATTTGTGGCCACATCCTTCTATCTTCCTCGTCAGGTCTGTTACTGTCGCATGGGTTGCTGTCATGTGCTGTGCCATGCACTGTCAATCCTTCCCCAGGTACACTTTTATGTCATCCATGTATCCAGTCAACCATAAAGTTAGAAGATTTTGATTCTGAAACACTTGTGTTTCTTTGGTATGTACTGTTTGAAAATCACCCTTCTCTTAAAGGAAACAATAACCTCATCAATAGCCAGATTTTTGGACAGGTTGTAAAATTTGGAAAATGTGGCATTCAGAACATCAAACAGGTCTTGTATCTTCCATGGTCTGTCAAAATTTTTGTCTGTCCTATCAGGACCGTTGTCAGTAAAATGTGAGTAACGAAGGATGTGAAGGTATCAGTCCCATTTCATCATAGTGCCATAGAAAGTTGTGTACTGCAAAATACAGAAGAAAATGCTAAGTGGATTGGAGCCGTCATTTGCGTGTGACACTTCGTTGTCCTTCTTTCCTCTGGGGCCTCCTGTATGTGTACAACAATGATTTGAGGGCAAGAGGGGCATGTCCATTGCAGGAAATACTGATCTACTAACTGCTGAGTCTGTTCATCTGGCCCACTCTCACAAGCATCCTCTTCATCAGAGGCACTGGTCAAAACTGACCTGCTGGACTCATGACAACTGGCTGTTTGGTGGTGCAGTTGAGGTTGTGACACCCCTGGCACTCTTTCAGAACCTCCTTCAACTGAACTAATGTTGCTTGATACTCTCACTTTGACACTATTAGTGTCAACAATCAGTCCAGATATTTCGCTGGACTGCAGCAACTGTGGCCCCTTGCTTGGTCAACTCATAATGCCACCACTCACATTGACTGTCAAATGCTGACTGGGAAGAATAACAAGCTCTCTATGCAACACTGAGAAATGAAACGCAATATTGTTGAGCTCTAAATGGGTCCCTTCAAAGAAAAGGATGACTGATAAAGTTCTGCTTATCGCACCCTGTCACCATATTATTGCTGTAACCCTAGTGCTATGTAGATAGAATCTCCAGACTAAACAGTTAGTCACACACAAGCCAGAAGAAGATAGCAGGAGAAATAAGCTTTGCATCATTGCCACTATATTCTTACTGGCTTTAGGTACAAACAGCCTCATATAAAAAATGGATAATGGGGTTTTCTATCAAGAGGTAAATCAGTCGGAGCATGAAGCTTAAAAAATCTTCAAGTGGGGTGCTACGAATGAGTGATGTTTCCCTAAATGTGCAATGGCATTGAGAGCAAAATATTTAAATGGGCCAGGCTGTGAGTGTCCTACATGTAGGACACTCGAACCCAGGGGGATTTTGAATGCCATCCTATATCTAGCATGCACAGACTGTAAAGTTTAAATCAGCAAGAGAAGAAGAGTCAAAAAACAACAGCCAATGAAACAGCTGAAATTCAGATACCAACAGAGACCCTATGACACAGTAATACTGAGTGGAAACCTGACTCAGAAGATGGAAATTGGTGGAAATGAGCTCAGAAACTCAGAAACCTTGATCCAGATTGACCCTGAAAAATCACACCTTCCTTAATCACCTTCCATGTGTGTGGAAATTCAATGACCCAATCTATGGAATAAATGATGATGATGACAAAAATGACAACAGAAAACTAACCCTATAAAAAATGTTTTTCATGTAAACAATATAAGAAATTTAATTTCCTACCTCAAAACAAACACTGTGTCTCCATTACCAATTCCACCCTCTTGCTGCTGTAGTGTATAATAACTGCTGTTTATAGCGACCACACAAAAAATATATTACGCGGAAAAATGCTGAGTATTTTAATGTTAAAGCAGGTGGTACTGTAACCACTGCGCTCACAGGAGGTAGGGGAAGGGATCCAATGCTGAATGAATTCAAGCAGGACTGTAGTAACTGAAGCACAAAATGAGAACAAGATGCAAACTACTTAATTTTGTAGTTCAGTCTGTCCACCCAGTACTCACTTGATCCCACTGTAGATATCATCCAGCAATTCCTGATCGAAATCCTGGCCCCCATTCACTTTTTTGAGGTTCCTTTTGAATTCATCCGCAGTCATGGGGTTGTTTTGTCGTTTTACGTTGTAATTATGCTGATCCACATTCAACATTATCACAGCATATGCTAATGTGAATGCTGCATCAGCATCAGCAAATGGTTCACCATTCAGTTTCTGAAAAATTATAAAGAACATCAGATAATAAGAGACCACATAAAATTTGAGGTTCTCACAGTGAGAATTAAGAAAACGGTCTTCCAAGAAGTGACATCAATTAGTCTAGTACAGAAATACTAATCTACTAACTCATACAGCATCACATACCACATGATTATAACTAACTGCACTATAAGAACCAACAGGATGCACTATCTCTCTCTCAATTTATTTCGATAATTAACCTCTACATGTTTCGAGCATGTTTACTGCTCATCATCATCAGGTCTGTATATATACCAATTGGTATGTGTCATACTGAAGGTAATGGAATTATGTAAAATTACTTATATATATATATATATATATATATATACACAGGGTGTAACAGGAGGAACGGACCAGACTTCGGGAGGGTGTTTCTTATGTTAAACTATAC
>Ga0123357_10013781_pt1:2500-10516 | contig 10516 bp, 7 predicted proteins | sample TergutEmb28metaG_FD_89873 | JGI IMG/M metagenome (GOLD analysis project Ga0123357, IMG submission 89873) | Embiratermes neotenicus P4 segment gut microbial communities from Petit-Saut dam, French Guiana - Emb289 P4 | ecosystem: Host-associated > Arthropoda: Insects > Digestive system...
AGTGATCAACAACATACGTGTTATCAATATACTGTGGTCCATGAGAGACACTTTGATATTGCGATTTCACTACATAGCATGCTGCGAACTAGAGAAACTGTGGATAGGCAGCTACATTTAGAGTGCATACTAACGCTCATGAAGTAACAACATGCACCACGTGGTGCTGCTTTCTAGATAACTCTATGAACGTAGGCAATACTAACTCAGTACACCTTTCCCCGGAATTCATCGCTTCCAACTTCTGCTTATACGTGTTACTACTTGTCAATATAACGACAGCATAACAAGCGTTATGCTCTCTACATTACATTATGTTTTTGTGTATAATATTTATGAATATATATTTATGAATTTACTGAACATAATTATTTAACATTCTTGCCACGGGACATTGTTACAGAAGCTAGTGTATTGCCGGGATTTAATTTCAAAATTGTTATTTTGCCATTAATTTTATACTAATTATAAGCACGCGAGTGACTGAACTTCCATTAATTTTAATATATCATTAACACTTTACTGTTAGAATAGTGGGTTCCCTGAAGGCGGCCTTTTGTGACCGAAACATGTAGATAAAGAACTTGTAATAAATGTAAATCTGATGTAGTTTCGTGTAATGATGGTTTATAAGTGGGTACTGTCACACGAATAAATTTACAATGAACAATGGAAACTTCTAAGCTAGAATGAAAAAATAAAAACAAGAGAATATGTGTGTATTTTTCTCTGTATTTGCATCTGTAAATGGCTCTGCTGCACTATTTGCACATCTGGTCACGAAGCACACCTTTCCAAACCATCAACTATTTAGAGCACAGACATAAATGTGTGTAACGCTTGTTTCAACGTTCCAAACTGTCCATGCAGTGCAATTGTGTGTCTGTGATGGTCATAAAAAACTAGAAAGGCAAGTACCTATGACGAACACTGCGGAGCGCTCGCGCAACCATTGCTGCCACGGAAAAGCGATAAATATTAAATATTACGAATGTGTGTCTGTAGCCCTGGTTATCTAGCATAAAAAGAACATGCGCCTTATTATATTGTCAGCTGTGGCCAGTCTGGAATTACTACATTTTTCCACACTATCTTATGAAATTTACGAATTTCCGGAAAATGTATCGTGTTTGAATACAAAATGTGTATTTTGATTTCCTCTACATATTTTCTCTGAAGCATTTCTCATTCTAAGACGAATTCAGCGAGATATTATCATAAATTCCACAGGTCTTCATGTGAAGTACCCGTCATTTTTATCATTTTTTAATTAAACTTGTAGTTTTGGACAGATTTTCGAAAACAAAATTTCATGAAAATCCATACAGCGGGAGCCGAGTTGACCATTGAGGAAGGACGGACAGACGCAGAGTGAGAAATTACGGTGCTAAGCAGTTAACAAGACAGGCAATATACTTATAACAATGTATAATGTAACAATGGGGTGCGTTCGCTTACCATTGTTGCAGTGGAAAAGCAATAAGTATTACATCTTTTGAGAGTTTGTTTTTGTAAAATTAGGTATCTAGCATGCAATGCGCATGCGCCATATTGTCATTTGTGGCCTGCCCCGCCCTACAATATTTTCCACATTATCTCATAAACGGTACGATTTTCGAAAAAAGAAAAGAGATATTGAATATAAAATGTGTGTTTTTTTCTCTGCAACTTTTGCCTGAAACATTCCTCATTCTAGGAGAAATTGAGGCTGATACGATCATAAATGTATTTTAGTCTTCTTGTAAAGTGCCCTTTTTTTGTTCGATTTTACTAAAATTTTAATTTTCTCGACAGATTTAAAAAAAATACTCACATATTAAATTTCATGAAAAATCCGACCGGTGGGAACTAAGTTGCTCCATGCAGACAGACAGACAGACAGATGGGCAGAATGACAAAGCTAATAGTGGATTTTCGAAATTCTGTGAACGCGCATAAAAACGGGAACTTTCTCTGAAGAATAATTCGTGACTCCCTAGCTGTTACGCTGTGTCGTTATTTATGCAATTCCCGAAGTTTCGAAAAAGCCTAGTACCGCCATGAAGGCATTACAACCTTAAAAAATTCGGGAATACACACCCAAAGGCACGGCATCACAAGCTGGACGGGCCAGGAGAATTTACCTCCAGCAGTACAGTACTTCTGATCTACCCGCGACTGTTCATTTGTATTAACCAACTGAATTTTAATGGAGACGCAGCTTATTCTATAAGGCAGACCCTGAATTTGCAAATGTTATTAAAGTGTCTTTATCTTTGCACCGTGCATTTTGTAGTTTATTTAAATAATACACCAACAAATGCACATATATAGTCCTTAATAATCTAAAATTTACATTAAAACACTTATGCTATATTGCCTTAACAATCTATTCAGTACACTTATTTTTACTTTCAGACGTGCTGCCACAGCACCAAATTAATATAAAGAAGTAAATCACTGAATGTTTTAAACTGTAACTTTAGCAAGGAACAAAGTACGCTCCCTGAGGATGATCGTACGATCGAAACATGTAGGAGCGTTTTAAGTGTTTTAATGCAAATTTTAGTTTATTAAAGACTATATATGTGCATTTGTATGTGTGTTACTTAAATAAGTTATTAAAGTGATTCTCAGGATTCATTCTGTTAAAGCACTACTAATTAAATGCTTAATATTTTTCTACATGGTCATATGGCGCCAGAAGTTTTGAATTCTCTTTGGTTGCTGTGATAGGTGCCGATGAAGAAGAACAAATCTTCGAGGACCGTAAAATATTTAATTTTTTTTTTCACTTCACTCAAGAAGACCAACAAACACACATATTTAAGATGTGTCTATCGCTTATTATTTGCTCACCAACATGTTTCGATCGCTGTCATGATCATCATCAGGGTAGCTTACAAGAATGTCAGGAATCCAAAATAAAAAAGGTTAAAATGTGTAAGTGAACCACTCAGTTTTTACAAAAAAAAACTTCTCGAACTTATTATGCAGTCACTAAAAGGAAGTTTTAGCTACCATTACAATGTAATAAAATTCATCTTCTTAATAAAACGAAGTAAACCACGTGAAAAACTGTGCGTATTGTTTTGTGTAGTTTGTGTACATCCTGTACGCTCTATAGACGTTTGTGTTACAATGGAATGTTTGAGACTTCATGAGTATAACCAGTGCGAAACTTTTTTTTTTGTAAAAATTGAGGGATTCACTTACATATTTTAACAATATTTTTGGATTCCTAATATTCTTGTAAGTTACCCTGATAACGATCTTGACATCGATCGAAACGTGTTGGTGAACGAATAAAAAGCGATGAACACATCTTAAATATGTGCATTTGTCGGTCTTCTTATATGCATTTAAATATCATTTTTATTGCGCGAAATGGAACATTTTGAGTAATTTGGAATTTCTTGACACACTGTAGAATCGTCAGAGGGTTAAGTGGAAGTGTTTACCAGTCGATCAGTCAGTTATGTTGTACCGTTATGTGCTAGTAGTGTTGGTCTTAATTCGCTGATCATCATGTCTGATTTGTGAAGCTTTATTTTGTTACAAGTTGTAAAGTTTCATTCTTGTGAGGATCATACAGACAGAATCAGCTCTTCCTCTAATTCATGTTTCACATAAAATGATGTCTACTACTAAACAAGCAATGGGTTAAGACTGTTTCGGGAAGCAATAACTCTTGTTCAGCGTGTCACGTAAAAAATATCAATAAAATGTGTGGGCAAATTTAGGAATGATAGCAACAGATAATGTGCTTCTCAGTTGTGTTTGTAGAATCTTGGTTTGTCGAAAATAACGCTGTTGACCACGATTGGGACAGAAGTTTCTTGTGAAAAACGTAGATACTATGTAGAAACAGCTAAAGTATCGATGTTTCAGACGATTGTCTTCACTCTAGAATCTAAGTTTTGGTACATATATTATGTGTTCAACCTTGACGGAAGATTTCACATCTGAACCAAATTAAGTCGTCCTGAGGAAGGAAGCTGCACGTTTCACCGAAAATTCGGAACAAAACTTGTTATCCGACAGGGTGTAAGGGTCCATCACGTGAGTACCCATAGTCAGTCAGTGGACATACGTGTATTGGGCAGTTTGTCACATCCGGATAAAATTAAGACATGTTGACTGTATGTAATCCATTACACAAACCTACGTATATAATAAATCTAACTGGGAACTTCTCTGAAATTGCACTAAAACGGTTCCGTCTGACAAAACTTTTTATTTCTGTATTACTAGCAAAAGTTTTCTGTAGGGTTCTGACGATGGTGAATGACATTTGAACTCATGTACTTTTTGGACTTTTGCCATTGTGTGTCGAAACATAATGCCCTATGTTTCGGGGAAGGTTCGGTGCCCGTCCTCAGGGTTACTTCTGCCAACACAACTGTCACAATATGATGTTTATGTACACAGCTGGTCATTGCGACTGTTTCATCTAACGAAACAGTAGCTACTGCTTCCTGAGGTGACCAGCTGTGTATTGTATGTTGTGAGTGTTAAGTCAAATTTACATAAATATTTTAAATGATTCATAACCATTCACCGGTGATTCGTTGTGTAAAACAAGACCAAAGACTGCATACAAAAATATATAAATTTATTGCAGTATAAACATCGTAGCCTCCTATATATTTCGGCCACCTGTTGTGGTAATCTTCAGGGAGGTGTTCTTTGAAGGATATATTAAATAGAACGTCAAAACGATTTACAAATATAAAATATTCTGCTTTTAAACACAATTTTAAAATTTGTGTTAAAATATAAAATATTGATAAAATTATTTGTGCTGAATTGTGATTTCGTATGCTGTATATATTTTGTGCTATCATCCAAGAGGAGGTGATGGTGTTGTGTCTGCTTGTCTCGCTCTATCACAACACCTTCATATATGCAACAAACGAACTCACAATTTAGCACAAATATTTTATCAATGTTTTGTATTTTAACAAAGATTTTAAACCTTTATTTAAAACATAATATCTTATGTTTTAAATTTTTTAACGTTTTATTTAATATATCCTTCAAAGAACACCTACTGAAGATGGCCACAATAGGTGGCCGAAAAATGAAGGAGGCCACGCTGTTTATACAGCTATAAATTTACATGTTTGTATGTGCAGTTATTTATCTTGTTTCTCATAAATTGTATAAATATGTTTGCTAAACTGTTTTCAGAGAACGTGATATTTACTAATTTGAGTTAATGAGGTTGAATTTTATTGTAAATAACCATCGGGTGGCAGTGTTTTTGGAAGAAGTGAGCCCCGACCGATCCTTTCGCCAAAACTTAGTGCCTTATATTGTAACAGACGATGGAAAAAGTCCAAAAATCTATGAGTTCAAGATAACATTTTTGTATGCACGTCAGAGTACTTGCTACTTTCTGTTCTCTCGATCATCTACTACTCGTATATTTAATGCGTTGATATGTCCTACGATTATGATCGTGTATGATAATGCTACTGTTCGGTGGTTGACACGCCATCTGCTCAGTTGGTAGCAGGCGTTCTTCATACTTTTAAAATAGGGTCAACATCAACCCAACTGCTGGTACAGTCCCGTTGCCAGAGGAGTGCAATCCATCCGCTACAAATCTGCGAGCACCAACTAGGAATTTGCAAAATGTCAAAGACATACCTGCTGATCAGCCCGCTAAAAAACGTGGCACAGCCTACCGCTTCACCGTGTTGCCTGTGTTGAACAGACGTGGTTGTAAAAATCTCATTTTCAACAAGACAAAACAATATATATATATATATATATGGACTATTGAGGCGCATTCGCATAACCATTGTTGTTGTGAGAAAGCAAAAATTATTATCCAAACTTAGGATAATATGTTTCATATCCGTCCATTAAAGGAATATTTAGACTCATGCTATAAAAGCAACAAATTCACATGTGCAAAATACGCGTTATCACATATTATAGATTACCAACATGTTTCGATCGCTTTTGTGATCATCATCGTGTTAACCTCAAAACATCCCCCTTGTGATACACCCGTCTATAAAAAGACATGTAATTATATCGACAGCCATTTTACCGAACATGCAATCATTTTATGTGCTGCTGATAGGCTTATATATATATATATATATATATATATATATAGTAATGTTATTTGTATTCTTGTTACAGGTGTATACTAACTACATACAACAATAAACCCTGTTTTATTTGCTTTTTAAAAATTATCTTTTTTTACCAGTATTTAAGCTTGCATATTGTTACTGCATGGAGAATTTGAGACATTATAATGCTGAATAGTTCCACTTATAGAGTTTGGCAGTTTATTGTATTGGTTGTACTCTTGCAAAACTACCCTGATGTTGATAACAAAAGCGATCGAAACGTGTTGGTAATTTATGTGATAAAGCCTATATTATACATGTGCATTTGTTGGTTTCATTTCATACGTTTAAGTAATAAATATTCCAAATATATGTTTCTAGCCTTAATTATCCATCACGCAAAGCGCCTATGCTGTATTTTATTGTATATGTGGCCTGCGTGACTCTACGATATTTTGCACATTATCGCATAAACGGCTTGATTTTCGGGGAAAAATTTTTGAACATAAAATGCGTTTTTTAATTTTCTCTATTAATTTTGCCTTAAATATTCTAAGGAGAATTCAGTGAGATATTGACATAAATGTGCAAATGTTTTCATGATAAGTACCCGATATTCTTTTCAGATTTTAATGAAACTTGAAATTTCTCGCGCGATCTTCGAAAAATAATCAAAAACCAAATCCAATGACAATCCGGCCACTGGGAGCCGAGTTGTTTCATGCGGACGGACAGGCGAACAGATACATGAAGCTAATACTGGGTTCTCGCAATTTTGCGAATTCACCTAAAATGTGTGCATATGAAAAGTATTTTGAGCAGTGTTATAGAGCGCATTATGTAATTAAGATGCTGAATGTGTGGTCCTGACAATGGCGTTATTTACGCTTATTCGTTCGTAAAACACACACACAAATATATACCCAATATATGTATAATAGTGTATTATACACTTATATAAACATATGTACGTATACACACCAGCGCTGGAAGAAGCTGCACGCGCTCTGTTCATGATCTGACTATGGGACTGGGCTTACATACGTCTGACAAAGAGTGTGAAGTACACATAACCCAAATATAATTCTACGCACAAGCTGTAGCAACGCATATAAACGATATTGGTCAGTACGATGAAAAGGGAAGACAAGAGGAGTCTTTGAACAATCGGTGTTTCTGAGTAGATCATTATCCTGGCTTTTGTTATGAGGATTTTAACATATTTTAATTTAAAAATCTTAGGGTATTTGTGGCAGTACACAACATGTGTTACTTTTATACTTTTGTCGTGCCCACTGGGGCATGGGGTTGATCTTCCACCAAGCTAAGCCCAGATGGATACGGAGGGGAGAGAGAGAAAAAAACGTTGGAGGTCGGAGGAAAGAGGATTCTGAGTCCTCGGTTCTAGATCTGGGTCTAGGTATGCGTAGCTGAACTGCCACCAGCCTAAATGTCTAGGCAAACTGTCTAGGATTACTGCGGGAAGGAATTTTCGTAGAACAAAACTAAGGTTCCAGGCTTTACTTGCATCTATTCAACTGATAAGTATTTACAAATTTACACAGTTAAACTCTGCCATTAAGCGATCTAACTTATCACGCTTGCCTCTCACGTAATAATTTAAGTAATGTTTCAAATTGAGAATTTCGACTCGACTGAATTTAAAAAGCCAGCTGAGTTATAACACAAGTCAAATAAGCTTACCTTGGTATTTGTAGTACACAGCGTTTTGTTGTATATACAATCGTTATTTTAAATGCCAGCTTATAATGACAGTATTATAACTTGCAGCACTTCTGTCTGTAGATACGTAGTTCGCCGGTTGTAGTATCGTCGAGTTATTTGCGCCGAAAATCAGTTTGACGAAAGATGTTTATCGTAACTTTCAAAAGCGTTATATAGTAAAGAGGCACATCAGTCAGCGTTTTATGACTTCCTACATGAC
>Ga0123357_10013782_pt1:2500-10516 | contig 10516 bp, 9 predicted proteins | sample TergutEmb28metaG_FD_89873 | JGI IMG/M metagenome (GOLD analysis project Ga0123357, IMG submission 89873) | Embiratermes neotenicus P4 segment gut microbial communities from Petit-Saut dam, French Guiana - Emb289 P4 | ecosystem: Host-associated > Arthropoda: Insects > Digestive system...
TTACAGTGATAAGTGTTAGGCTCACAAAAAATTACAGGACCTCCTTTAATTCTTTCAGTGTTCAAGTTAATCTAACAGAACAGGTCTGTGCATTTTGACATTACATGTAAATGAACTCTGTAGAAAATTAGACAATGAGAAAGGCAAAGTCTGGAGAACAATTTTCCCTATTTGCAGTAGATCACATACACACAGAATGAGTTTTAAAGTAATGCTATGACTAGACATTCAGTCTCAAATGGTGTAGACTGGACATGTGGGCCATATATATTTGCCATGATGTTGAAAGTGTGTGAAACATCCAGACTTTTTTTATAGTTATAGCAATTGTAATTAATCACTTCTATCTCTCACTGACATGTGAAGCAAAGCTGTCACTGCATCAGATGTCAGATGTATGTCATGTTGAAAAAAATACTTACTTAGGAGTGTGTTTACCTTCTAACACTTTCCACTGCCAGCAGTAATACATTTGAATTTTAAACTCTTTTCTTATGGTGCAGACCTAAAATATTAGAAGTTGATAGAATGTATTCATTTTCTAAAAATATAGCACATTGCAGTTAAGTTGGTACTGCTTCATTTTTTTAAAAAACATCTGGAGTTAAACCTTGGTTCAGAAAACATTTATAATTTCTGAGCATTCTATAGTTTTTACTTGGTCCTTCCAAGTAAATGGCATCATAATACAGGGTGTGGCAGAAATAGTGAACTAATTATAAATAAGAATAACATTTTACTGAAAGTAATTATTACCAATTTTAGCACGTCACAATTTACTGTGGTGCTTAACTTTTTTTTTACATAGTTTCACTTTCTGTGTACAATGTCTTTTAGGTCACCACCACCCTCCTCAATGCACAGGTGCACACGAGTTATGAAGGTGCACATAAGGGCTTGAAGTGTTTCTTCTGAAAGTTTGGCGATGTCTTCCCGCATATTTTCTTTGAGTGCATGTAAGTTTGTAGGGCGAGTACTCTACACTTTTTTCAAATAACCCCACAGAAAAAAGTCTGGATCTGTTAGGTCCAGCGAATGAGGAGGCCATGGCACATCACTGAAACGAGAAATCACCTGCTGCGGAAACAAATGGCAAAGCACAGCGATGATAATCACTGCCGTGTGGGCTGTAGCATATTTGAACATAAACACTGCTTATGTTCAAATACCTGCACTCCATGATACCCTAGCGGAGAAGCACGCAACTGAAATTTTAAAATGCTTCACTATTTCTGCTGCACCCTGTATGTAACATTTAAACATGACTGCTTCCTCTTCACTGATTATCCTACCACATCCCAGTTATAACTTTCTTAACTGTTAAAAGAACCATTAAAGTGACTATAAGTACATGATACATGAGTTTTGAAGTCTTGTAGGATATGATATACTGTTGACTGGTAATTAGTGGTATAATACTTTCACTGGCGGGCCGGGTAGTTCAGTCGGTATAGTGACTGACTATGGACTGGACGGTCCGGGATCGAATCCCGGTGGGGACGAGATTTTCCGCCCATCCAGACCGACCCTTGGGCCCACCCAACCTCCTGTAAAATGGGTATGGGGTCTTTCCCGGGGGTAAAGTGTGGCCGGGGCGTGCTGCTGACCACTCACCCCCTTCTAGTGCCGCGGTCGTGGAAGAGTAGAGCTATACCTCTACCCACACTCTGGGCCACACTGGGCCTGTAACGGGAAAACTTTACCTTTTTTTTTTACTTTCACTGGGAAAGTCTGGGTACTGGGAGTGAAGCAGTTGGGGCATGAAGCTGACAGCTGTGTCCTATAAAGTGCTAAGGTTGAGAATGAGTGTAGCTGCTCTTCTATTCCTCCATTTGCCATCATGGCATTTACTGTAGAGTTCTGTGACCTGCTAGTGTTCTGAATGACATTTATTTAAATGTGAAAAAACATTAATTTAATGTGAATGTTCCATTAACCTTCATTTGAAATTGAAATATCCACAGAGACCGAACATGTGATGTGGTTAATGTGAATCTTGGATGTTATAATCTGACCATAGGTTTCATTTCATATAGTGTGATATGTGTGTTTTTTAGAGCACATGACAATAAGGTTATGCATGTTTAAGTCATTGACGTATACAGATGTTGATAAAATCCATACTGCCTTTAGTACCATCTATTACATTGTAGCTTATTAGACAGCTGGTACTGTAGCACTGTAAATTGTTTTTAGTTTGCTGAGAGGCACTGCATGGCACATGTTTGGTGTGAAAAAAAACACACCCTGCATCCAATCTTCTTGATCTCGCATATGTCTATGGGCATTACATTTGTAGCACTGGTCAGTTCTGTTTATTTTGCCCGCATCTCCTGATTGCACAAGTTCGGCCTTACTGTTATGGATATAATTTATTATCATGTTTTCTCCTTAGTTTGAACAATCCAATTAATTTTATTTTTGTAATATTTCAGTTTCAAGTTCATTTCAGCAAAAACTCTTTGCATTAAAAAGAATTCCATAATTATATGTGTTAAATTACATTTCCTCCTTTATTCACAAGGTGGGTTATCTGATAAAAAGCACATGACTATGCTAAACTTAAGATTTAAAATTTTAATTCTCAATAAATATGGACATATAAATTTATTAATATGTTGTTCAAAGAAATTTTAAAATGTCATATTTTGAGAACTTTAATATTAAGGTAACGAATGAAATTGTTCTGGGAAAGTTTCTGACCATTTTAAATGAGTTCAGCCTGCAGTATGTGGGAGCACATTTCCCATCTATATGCGGTACAGAACTTATGACTTTTTACGCTGTGCCTAGTCCATATTAGTGCTCCCTTTTGAAGGTGCATTCGCAAAATTCTGAAAAGTGACTATTAGCTTCATTATGTCTGTCCATCTGTCTGTCTTTTCGTCTGTCCGTCCATCCATCCATCTGCATGGAACAACTTGACTCCCACTGGACAGATTTTCATCATGAAGTTTTATATTTGAGTATTTTTCAAAAATGTCAAGAAAATTCAATTTTCATTAAAGTCTCTTAGGAATAAGTGGTACCATGCATGAAGACCAGTATACATTTATGATCATATCTCGTTCATTGCTTCTTAAAAATGTTTTAGACAAAGGTATAGAGAACATCACAACATGAATTTTATATTCAAAAACTTTTTTTTTTAATTGTCCCGTTTATGAGATAATGGAAAAAATCTTGTAGTGCTGGGCAGGCCACAGATGACTCTATGGCACATGGCATTGCATGCTAAATACCTAAGGCTACAAACAAACACCCAGTATTTAATACTTACTCCTTTTCCACTCGAACAATGGTTGCATGAATCCACCTCAAAATTATGTCATACATACATTGCCTGTCTTTTTGATTTTGCAGTTGCAAAATGAGAGGTTAATTGTCGCAAACTGAGTTAGGCTGCTCTCACACAGGCCACTATGTGTATGAACCATAGTGGACCAGCCACAGACACACAAATGTCATTGCAGGATGTCTGCAGCTGTGATGTCACAGGCCAGGGCACAATCTCTTTCCACATCAAACACACTTATTTTCTGTGCATTGGACACTGTTGTGGCTTGCATTAACACTTTCATAATGTTGTGCAGTGGCCCAGCCACAAGGAAGTGCCCCAGCTGCTGGTGGGGAGAACCATTGATTGGCCACAGTGTCAGTCACGCAGCCACTTAGTGTCTCTCCTGAAGACCCAATGGCCTGGCAGTCACCAACAACTGTATGTCCGGCCATAGAGTGGCCTGTGTGAGAGCAGAAACTCACTGAATACAATACACCACAGTGCATGTAGAAATGAGGCTCATTATATAATTAGGTACCACCTGGGTAAGGTAAAAGGCTTTATAGTTTTTAGTGACATGCAGTATGGTATGGCAATATGATATAGGTAAGTAGGGTCATTATTCATTAGGATCATTTTGCTGTGTTTGTAAAAAAACTGCAATGGTAGGACCAAAACATGTCATGTGCATTACTGCAGACACTGATACTATTATTGCTCATTGAATTTTTGGCACTGTTAACTCCAAAAATCAAAAGCAGATAATATGACTATTAAGAACCAGTATCTTATCCAGACATGGTAACAGTATATTAATGATTAGCACAGAGCCTCTTATCCAGAAGCACCATGCTTCTCAATGAAAATAATATTGGTTCTTATTCATATGTGTTTTCCACAGACAGGCAGTTATTTTTAGTCAATAAGCTTTGTGTTGAAGAGTCGCACATAACATCTCATTGTTGAATCATCACTTACATACATTATGGCACAGATTTCAGAATACTGAAGTCAGTCACAACATGTAATGAAAATTTCAAAATTATATGAACAGTAACATTTAAAGAAGTTTTACTCAGTTGATTTTGATATTCAGATGATCACATTAAAATGCATGCCAACTAATTGGTTTTTCAAGACAATTTTATTCCAGAAACATTTAAAATTGCTTGTATAATTTATTTTTGTATTTATTTTTAAAAATGATTTGGGTGCACAATATGTCACTTTAAATATGATAACAAGCATTGCTTCTCTAGCCACCAATCCAAAGCTTGATTCACTCTATGTCGTTGCAGGAAACGCAAATTCTACCTGTGAAAATTCCACCTAGCACGTTGTGAGCGTAGCCATGAGGTAATTCAGTCACTAACAATTACGCTCGCTCTGTCACTCATTTTGTTTATTTTGGGTTTTTGTTTTCTACTCTGTACATGTTGTCCGCATGCTGTCATGAAATATACGCACAACAAACGTATATATATCACACAACTCAAATATCTCGTTGCATACTTGAAAAGGACTCTTTTCCCAATATACTTGGCATATTCATCTATAAATTTATGTGTATTTGTTAATATTTGCACCAGTTGGTCTGCGTATTAATTATGTTATAAATTTGCACGAAATATGACCAAAAAATATGTTTTAAAATCCTTACAAAGTTTAACTTAAAGTAGCAACATAATTTTTAAAAGTTAATCTTTGAAATATTAATGTCCTAATTAACAGACTCCCAAAATGACTGAAATTAATTTTACATTTCCACAATTTATAACATTTATAATACTACACAAATATAGTGCCCTGTTAGAAGTGCTTTTGATTCCTTGTTGATTTTAATTTCGGTTTATCAGAAGTCATATAACCTCTGCCAGAATTTCACATTGCCAATTTTTATGTGTATCTGCATTCCATATTCATTTTTGCAGTTGTGCATTTTTCTTATTTTTTGTGAAAATTTTAGTTTGCTTTGACCAGTAAGAAATTTATACTGTTATTCTAATACCCTTATCTTAGAAATTACATTTTTATTAAATGAAGAAGAAAGTAATATGATATTTCATATTTAACATCCTGTAAGCTTATAATGTATTTGTTAACTTCTGTGTGAGTTTATATCATGTAAAGGAATGTTAATTTCTCTCTTGAATCAGGTACTTGGACTTTGTCTTCCATCCAGTGTTAAAAGTCAAGGCACTTTGTTTGGGGAACATGATCAGGCTCTGGCCTCAGGCTAAAAGTAAGGTTAACAGCCATTGTGCCCAGAAGTTTCTAATAGCTTTACTTATCTGGTCCAGCTCAGTAAGTGTTAACCCATTTGTAGCCTGAGGACAGGGACCTTTTCTGTTTCCAAAATGTAGCATTTATTTATAACAGAAGACATGGGACAGAGTTCATAAAGCAAATGATTTCAAATGTAATATAAAATCTTCAGAATTACATTGGACAAATTTCTTTTGAAATTTGTATCAAAATTATTTTATTATCAGTATAATTAATTTCTTCAGAATTCATACCATTTTTAACATTCTCATTTTATCCCTGCTTAAAACTAATTAAAATTAGTTCATTTTAGGAAAGAATGCTGAATACAGTGTGTAATTAAATTACAAGAAATATATTTTTAAGACAATGAATTTGGAATGGGAACTGTTGGAGACATTAACATAATTATTCAAGATAACACTCTTTAAAATGTCTGCTACTTTGCTGTAAGTTATGAATCCCTTCTGTGTCCGTTTATACCAACATAGACATTCTCTTCTGCAATGTTTTATGTCATCCATATGCATATAAGACACACCCTGCATGCAAGATTGTTTTAGCACATTTAATATGAGAATTTGTTAGCCTGAAATAAAAATCAGAATGTTTCTATATTTGTTGCTGTTACACATCATATAGTCCCACAAAATTCTGTAAGTGTAACTCATTTTCTGGTTAGACTGCACCATGTTCTACAGAAACAGTGGACAATTTAGACCAATGAAAATTTGTGAGACAATGATGTGAAAGTTCACTGTTTTTTTCAAACTCTATAAAAGGACACAATTTAAGCATTCTTTTCACTCTGCACCTCCATCTAACTTGAAAGTCTCACAAAATGAGAGCTCTCATTTTCAAATATTTGCAAGGCAATGCATAGTTGTAATTTCCACATACCCCTACTTTCCATGTTACATGAGCAAAAACCTGTAAAACCTTTCTTTCTTTCTTTCTCTCTTTTCCTTCTTTCTTTTTTTACTTTTCTTCTACATACAAATACAGATATGTGCTTCTGTGTAATTATTTTTGCTTCAGTATAAAGCATAATGGGGATCTCTATGAAATGGTTTGAATTAGTCAAATCAATAGGTAAAACAGGTAATACAGTTTCATAAAAATCTAAAAATTTCCAAGGCCAGTGATTTCAAAATAATAATTGTTATTATTGGTTTTTTTAATGTTACATTCAGCATATGAATATGAATGTGAATAACAATCAACAGTAGATTAATTGTAGGACCTTACAAGCACCTTGCCGATGCATATGGTGTAAACAAGTGATGAACAGCCCATGGCTTGCCAAATTTACAGATGTAGCCCACAAGTTTTTAATTCACTTAACCTGTCTTTGCCCATCAGAATGCAGGGTGATTTTTGAGTGAATTGGTGCATTTCACATACACAGTTACATGACATAAGCAATATTTAATTTGTAATGGCTTCATGCATTTTGAATGGCAACATCCTTTTAGAAACTTTACATTAGGAGGAGTGACAAACAATATAGAATGTTAAGCTTCGCCATTCCTCTTATTCTTTCTGTTTCAACTTTGTTGTAATAATAACTAGTGCACGCATATTTTAGTTATAATTTTATAGGATTGTATTCTGCATTCCTTAAAAAATGTGTTAACAACAGACAACAGCATGCCTGTCTTTGACATCTTCCATTCCTCAAAAATGTTGTTAAGTTTTAAAAATCAAATTGTAAATAATTGTCATGTTAGATTTATTTCAGTAATATTAATAATTAACTGTAGGTATTTTTAGTCTCTTGCACTCTTAAATAAAATAAATTTTCATTGAAAAAAGGACACTTTTACTGTTATCATTTTGTTTGCAGCCAGCACCGTGGCTGGAGATTTTCATATGAACTTTATGCAATAAAAGTTTGCTGTAAAACGTTTAAGTCATGAAGCTATCAATTAATACTCATTCATTGTAATGGAACAAACAGAGTCATGGCACTTCTGGTCAGTAAAATACTTGTTGTAACCCAAGAAAAAGACACAATATTCTCTCTTATTGAGATACTTTGGTAGTACTCTGTTGGGAAGGCTTTCGGGGTTATTAATGTTATTAATGTGAACATTAACTATGGCCATCTGTTTATTGAAACTGTTAAAATTCATACATGCATGTAGTTAATATATAATTCCTATATACTCCTGGTATCTGCATTGTAAGAATTAGGATACTAATTAATTAGTGTATAATTGAAATTAATAATTTGCACATTGTGTGATACAGCTCTTGCATCTTAACTGTGATATTTAAGTAACATAACATTGGAGCAAACCATACATGTAAAGCACTGGGGACTGAATTGTATATGCATCTCTGTAATTACATGGTAGGGTCCATAAGTTTCCGGCCTGACCAACTTTGAAAGGTGACAGAAATGAAACAACTTTGCTATTTTTCAATATAATCTCCCTTTACTTCAACACACTTTTCACATCTGTGAA
>Ga0123357_10013784_pt1 | contig 10515 bp, 4 predicted proteins | sample TergutEmb28metaG_FD_89873 | JGI IMG/M metagenome (GOLD analysis project Ga0123357, IMG submission 89873) | Embiratermes neotenicus P4 segment gut microbial communities from Petit-Saut dam, French Guiana - Emb289 P4 | ecosystem: Host-associated > Arthropoda: Insects > Digestive system > Gut ...
CGTGCGGGGGGGGGGGGGGGGGGGAAAACTTCCCCCCCCCCCCCGAAATTCCGAAAGCCCTCCAAAATCGTGCCAAACTCAACCCGATTGTGAAAACTGTTAAAAGTTGCTGAATTTAGGACGCCAACACTCCAAGATGTTCGGAAAAAAGGCAGTAAAATTCTAAAACTACCTAGGTTCGGAATTGTTTTACATTAGCAATGACAAATAAATTGGTTATCATCATAAATAGTCTTAAAGTACCAAAAATTAAGAAACTTGTACTATATAAGATGAAATTTCTTGTACCAAATTACAGCTGCTTCCAGAACCCTTGACTAGGGGGTAGGGGGCTACCGCCCCCCCAGATACCCGTTCTCTGTCCTCTGTCCTCAACTGAATTTGTTGAAACCCCCCTCCCGAACAAAATTCCTGGGTATGCCACTGGAAAGAACTGATAACACACTGCCTAGAAACGTTTAATTAAACTACATAATTACACTTATTTTAAAGTTCAAGTTATTCTCTGTGTAAATATAAATGGAAGCATTTAAACACCAGTACATAATAAGCTTGAGATTCTCACAGCACGTTTCTCAACGAGAATTTAGTTCTTCTGGGATGTGACTCTGCTACAAACCTTCCTGTCCCAGAGAAAATAAATTATCTGATTTGTGCATTATGTAAATAATTCTGATTTGCCGGACCATCCAACGCGTGACTGAATGGGTCGTGGAGGCATTAATTTACAGTCCCGTCCTACCACCACCTACATTGTTGCTTTCACATTATTCGGGAATATTATGGAAAAAACATGTTAAAATAGTGTACTAACGCTTTGCTTTAAGCCCCTTCCCAGCATTTTGATATTTCACGCGAAGTTAAATCAAGAACGACGGAACTGGAGAATATTACGTAGAACAGTGCCTTCTCGATACCGGCCACACACTGTTATTACGACGATGCCATCTTGAGCGGTATAAGCAGTTCAGGTAAAACAAATGCTCACAGGAAACTTAATATTGCACTTAACCTACCAAGTATTTTCTATTTTTTTTATTACATGAATATTTCCAACAGCCAAAACATGCTGTAATGAATACAAAATACTGACAATCAGAAAGCTGTAAATGACGGTTGTTTATAGAATTTTCTGAGAAACCCCTTGGCGAAAGTGGTCATGTGGAGAACCATACGAGCTACTAGATATTTAGACTGCTCGATAAATAGACTAGATATTTCGTCATGGTGAAAATAACTCTAAATAATGTTCATTGGTTCTTGTATTAAAGGTTATGGATCACCAGACTTTAATAGCTGCATAACATATGCACTTACACAGTGTTAGTTTTGACTGTCTTCACCTAATAAAGCCTCGGAGCCAAAAAGGATACATGACTGAATGTTTAGACGTAGCCTCGGACTTTTGACAATACAGCCATTGACGGCACAATGCTCTTAAGACTTTTCTGTACTTACAAAATATACATAATCTTATATGTATTTATGTACTCGTACGTCCTGAACAATTCGTGAGTTTGTATCAAGCACAGCGTGATGTGACAGGCACGCTTACTCGTGTGGAAATTATGTTTGCAGAAATTATGCACATGACAGGGGACGTCAAATAAATTAAGAGCATAAAATGTAGTGACTATATGCTGAGATTTCGAAGTAATGTCGTCTGCATCAGAAACACTTATGAGTTATTTAGACGCTTCGATCAGGAGTGTTTTGTAATTTGTAGACCAAGATATGAATTTCTCTTATAAACACATATTTCCGGGCGTATCTGACAATAAGTAAAGCAAATTGATTATGTTACAATGATGTTACTAATGGGAAACCATACAACAATTGGCACATTAACTCCATCTGTGTCAAGGTCAAACCTGATAATTTTCACAGAAATTTCGGTTTAATTAAACGGAAATGCATGAACTAAGAGTCCCATTACCTTTAGTTTATTCTTTAGTAGATTACTACCAGCGCTGTAGAAAATGCGAAGGAATGTAGTAAGAAATTGGACAAATTATCATAATACACATGATAAAAAATGGTTGACAAATAAGCCGTCCTGGTCAAATTTATATAAATATATCAGCTTCGTCAGACAGAGAGCATAAGTTGAATTAGCTGGTGGTAGATTTGATACCCTGTCTCCAGGACAGGGTTCTTCATGAATGTACATGGCGATGCCTTGCCTGTTCGGCTGTCAATCTGGCTAAAAATTTATACGTACAGCTGAGACCATTTTGTTTACAAGAGTGTTTAGATACAGCGTAGGCTACATTTGAAGGAGTGAAATGGAATATTTATACAATTCTGGATAGTATTACTAGTATGGGAATATTGACTTCGAGTGCTATGAGTTTTCTGGAGAAAATATTTACCTAGTGCTATGGACTGTTACTGTCACTTCAAGTAATTTGAAAGGGAGCCTACAGTACAGGGCACATGAGGTACTAGAATTTTTTTCCTTCATATTATTAAATTACGTTAGGTTTATTTTTCTTGTAAACACGTTAATCTCCGTGTCTCTACTTCTCAAAACCGCCACTGAATAAGCTTCGGAGAATTAATATTTTTTTCTGCTACCCGTCCTTCCCAGGTGTCGTTTGTTTACCCTACAGTAAAAATGGTAAAATACTTTTTATTCAGAGCGGCAAGTACAAAAGACGTCACACAACAACGACAAGGCTGACGTCTCTTCTCCTACGGGAAAATGCCTTCAACAAGAAAACCTGCAAGTGGCAAAGCAGCTACAAGATACTGCCTGGTGAAGAACCCACGAAAACATCGAAGCCAAGACCTGCACGTCCCGGATATGAGGCTGACTGTAGTGAAAACATAAACCATGATCAGGAATTAAGAATGTAAAGCCGATACACAGACTGTTATCTTCTTAACTAATACAAAGCGCAGATACAGACGGTTTCCTCAATAAAGTGTTTCTTAATCCAGAAAATGTGCTTACCTTCAAAATTATAAAAATAAATTAAGATTAATGGTACAATGAAGAGAACAAATTCGGTGCAAAGAGTTGCAATATTTGAGGTTTCAGATTTACAGGAGACAAGAAGTGGGTGTAGAATTTTAAAAAAGATGCCTCGTTGAAAGCTACTACTTGAAATACCAAGTATAAAGTGGAAAAGATACATTTCAGACTTTTTACGATGATGCGCAGTGTATGCACTGTCAGGCCCTATTGCGCCTAGCAGTAAAACTCCTCGAAGATGAACATAAATCTTTTGTCGAATCATCATTCAAGTCTGAAAGCACGTATTTGAAATATAAGCAGGATTTTCACACACTTATTTATACCGTTTAATTAAGAAACAAAAAACACTTAATATTTCAAGCCTCGGTTCTGACCTATAAGAAAACACGCAACATAGTTTTAGGAAATTTTCTCTTGGCCACTGAAATTTTAGTCTTTACTTCATGTACCACTGGTTTGAACATTTAAAAAATATATATCTTGCCTACGGAGTGTATTTTATGCTGTATATAAATCTCAGAAAAATCAGCAAATTATTTCTTCACACAGCAATAAGTGACTGGTTTTCATAACGAAGAGGGAATGCACGTAATCATTATGGGTATGAACTGAATCTTTTTGTTCAAATAAATAATCGCTCTACACCCTTCGAACCAAAAGCAAGTAGTAAATACGACTTTATGAGCAAAATGACAAGTTACAGAACATTACAGCAAGCGTGCATATAATTACCAGTATGCTTTAAAGCGTGAACTGAACGCATGTCTTCTTTTACCGCAGCTCGGTCGCGATGTTTTCCTTGCCATCACCTTGAAAGTCGGAGACCTGATGGCGCCACTTGTTGGGTCTGCGTGACACAACACCGCTCATGGTGAACAACATTAACTGACCTTCCGCACCGAGATGTCTGCAACCTAATCTTGTCGTACGAGATGATAGGGAAGAATCCGATGGCTGCAGTTCGTAATATTAACACCGACATTTTCTAACTTCATGGATTGGATCCATTCCTGGCATTTTACTATTTCCTCAGCTACTCAAGACATTCTGCTCATTTAGTAGAAACCAGAAGTTCTGTGCTCTGTTCAGAAGATCCCATCTTTTGTCCCATCCCGTCCACACCAACCCTTTGTATTTCTTTAAGAGTCATTCTGATAATTTCTCCCCGTCTTCTGATACCGAGGGCTTTGAGGTGATCCTGTCCCTAATGTTTCGCCGTCAGAACCCTACAGCAGATATTTTCTGTGTAGTAAAACTTCTCAGAATGATGGTGTGTGTTATTGTTTCGTAAACAGAAAGTATGATAAAATAAACAAAAGAACCATAAGTCCTACAAAAATTTGTCATAATTATTTGGAAAATACATTGACAAATCAAGTTCACACGTAAGAAAATATTATCCCATTCAAGACCAAAATTAATCTACTTTGTACACAAAAATTCAATTCGTACCTCACAGAGAAGAGAAAGTGTTTCTATTGGACTACTTGATTAGTGTTGCATAAGCACCCAAGCGAGATTTGTTTTAATTTGTTCTGAACACACTCAAACAACACGGAGGTAAAATGAAGAACTTCTTAAGGCAGACTTAGCCGTACCTACAGCAACCACGCCGTTTTAACGGGTTACTAGTACATTAAATTCGGGTAATGCTTTGCTGCAGTTCGTTTCAGGAACTACTGTGTTCCCGTTTGCCATTTCAGAACGTAAGGGTTAAAATACGCTAGAGTATAGCTTGGGCCTGTTGTCTAGATGGGTATGAAATTTGATCTCCCACGTTTATTTTAAGGGTGTTTCAGAGTAGATTGTTGAGAAAGATATTTGGGCCTAAGTGACATCATGATTTAGAAACTGCAAAATGAGGGACATCATGACCTTCTTTCCTGGTCAAATGTTTTTCGGGTGATTAAAGATAGGACGATGAGATAGGTGGGGAAGTGCCACGATTGAGGGTGAAGAGAAAAAACAAATAGGGTGTTGGCAAGGAAGTAACCCACTTGGAAGTCATTCACGTATATGGGGATAATATTAAAATGAACCTTAATTGAATAAGGTGGGAAAGCATGGACTGGATTTATCATAATCAGGATACAGAAAAAGTGTAGAGCTCTTGTAGAGAAGGCAATGAACTTTTGGATTCGTTTTAAAGTGCGGTGCTTTCTTGACTGTCTGAGAACACTTTAGTTTCTCAAGAACAGACCTGCTCAACTTTTTACGAGGTGCGGGCAACTTCGGCAATATTTACTCTGCATGCGAGCAGTATGACCTTCAGTACACAGAACGAAGTATGGATAAATGTAATTTTACGTGCGTACTTGAAAACAAATCATAGTAAACAAAAATATGATAACAATAATAGGAAAAAAGTGTAAAAATTAAATTCAGAACTTAGGATAGTGTCGCTATTTACAAAGTTAACTGGTAACGTAAAAATATGTCTCCCAAAATAAACAACTCATAAATATTCAAAATTACTTCGATGTTCGGCTTTGCTAGAAAAGGGGTTACAAACCCCGTTGCGCAATTCAAATTTCTCCGCGGGAAACATAAATCAGTGATGCTGAAAAACTTTGCCCGCGTGCTGCAGGTTGAGCGGGTCTGCTCAAGAAGACTTAGTTAATTAGCTAGTTAGTTTCGATTCATGAACATTCGCATTTATAAGGTTTGTTTGATATTGTCTTCAGTGATATATTTAAGGCTCATATTCTGATTTTGCAGAAGCTGATAAGCGTATTCGAACACAGCCGTAAATATGAGCACACGGCAGATTACTGGAGGTACTTGGAGTGAAAAGAAAAACATCGGCAGGTGACTTTATATACCGAAACTGACGCCAAACTCAGCGAAATTTATAAAATGTAATGAGAAAATAATGTTTTCTTGACAACGGTCAGATACATGACGATCGGAAATTAGAATCAAATTCAAGTTCCATTTCTGAAACGTTCTCTTTTCATCATCAGGGGGGAAATGCTTCTATTTTACGACGTTGCTTTAGCTACTAAATTTACTCAGTTTGAAAGGTACATCAGAATGCTTTCCTTCTCATCTGCCTTCTCCTTTTCTTTCTTTCTTTTTTCTTCTTGTGTTTCTCCTCCTCCGTCTCCTCTTTTTCCTTCTCCCCTTCCTCGTTTTCTTCTTTCATGCTTTGACCGTCATTCTAAAACAATATTCATTCAAGATCATATTGCTTTTTTCTAATAGCATTTTTCCCCTTCTGAAGTGGAATACATTAAGCTTAGTTTCATGAATATCTGACTGTAATTTTGAAGTGGGACCTAGACCTAAACTTTCTATTTGCCAAAAGAAAGGTGAATTTGTTGAACGTAAGATTGGTTACATGAAAGTAAAATTTGGAGAAATTAGATGAACAAAAATGTCCAAGTAACCACAGAGTGTAAAAATAGCAAGGCGCTGAACAATTCCGAAGAATGACGAGGAACAAGAAAGATGTTGTCTGCAAGAACCAGCAGTTCAGGACCCAAACTGATATCTTTCAATACATTAATCAGAGTGAAACATTTACCTTGAAAAATACACAAAATCATGAGCGCTTTGGGCTGTATAAATACTCTTGTACTGGCGGTAGAAAATATCGACGTATCAATCTATAGTCACGAAGTGATGATCGATTGGGCGATGACCCTATAGTGATACGGCGACCTCATGCACAGACAGTAAAAGACAGTGAGATTTCTAGCACATCAGGCGCTGCAGAGAACAGCAGGCTTGCTTCTGCAGGCAGACAATAGCCCACTATTGGACAGCCACAGCTTAGCAATTCAGCAAAGTTGATCCAACTGCACCTACTGTAGAACCTACGATGAGCTGAAAATACAGTCACTTAAGACGACAACTACATAACACATGTAGCAGAGCCCTATTCGTAAAGCTGATAGTCGCTCAGGTGCTCAATATTTACACAGGCGTTTATGAAACACTATGGTTCGTTATTATTTTCACAACACCCCGCCACTAGACTTAACCATTATAATCCATTCTCCCAATTCCAACCCTGTAACTTAAAGATCTACTGGACCTTAAACTAATAAAGCACTTAAAATACTTGAAATGCTTCAAGAAAATAACCTTTGTGCAGATGAAGGAGGATAATATCGAGAGAGTTAAGACAGAGATTTTAATGTAAATATGCGAGCCGGATTCGAGTGCTCAGAGACATTCCTCACAGATGTTGTCCTGTTGTGTTAATTAACCAAATAGATGCAAATTAAGTCAGTCAAAAACAACAGGTTTAATGTGAGAAAATTTTTTGCCTACATAATTTGGTAACATATTTCAGCACACAATAGGGCAATCGTCAGGCGAGACAATAAAAAATGTGCACGAAGGAAGGCAATATTAAAATGCAAGAGACTTTCTCCGTACAAATATAGATAACATTAACTTTGAAAGGTATGGAGCCAAGCAGTGCCTCCTCGAGGTGTTTGATCGATATATAATCGATGTTTCATTGCCTTGCTCATGACAGCTCGCTACTTGTCCCAATTTTTAGCCGCATTTGTCCAGTTCAAATTCTCCGTCCCACGTCTTTCAGATTCGTTTTGACATTCTTCTCATACTGGGGCCATTTCTGCCGTATAATCCCTTTGTTACAAGCTTCAAAGAACAAAATTTTTTTCCGTTACTATTTTACACGTTTTTCATTATATTATATACAATTTCACCACACACCGTCAATGTTAGTGCACAGTCATTCTCATTTTGAGAAGTTAATAATTTTTAATACAGTCAGAACATATTTCGACGAAATCTAACCGTCATTAGGACACTACCTTCCAAACTCAACCTTCCAGACACTACCTTCCAAACGCCCACAGTGACATAAAAATACATGTGCATTATATTTTCAAGCTCCATAAACTACACTATTTACTGGTTGGTTAAAACAACGTCGTCATTAAATCGGAGCATATCAACAGCCTTCTATATTGAAGCCAACAATTATACGTAAAATTCACATAGGCCTGTAGTCGTAATGAAGTAGTGATTCAATTTCCCAGTGCTCAAAAAGGGGTTTCCTCCTCCTTCCGCTCCTCCGTCTTGCTATTATAAACGTGAACACGAAATACTGGCAAACGTCAGTAGTATATGAGACAATGTAAACGAGGCTAGCACCCAGAATTTTTCACTGGGGGGTGTTCCACTCTGAGGCTATACGTGTACATAATTTAAGTTTGATTTTAAAAACCGAATTATAAAAATAATGTCATAAACACCGTAATAATAAATGTAACATGTAACACAATATTGTTTGTTACAGCATATGTATATATGCTGTAACAAACATGACTCACTAACTCAATTTAAATCTCAAGCTCTAATATTCTTGATTTTTAAGTTCATCTGAGACTTCCTAAGTTTGTTCTACTTTTCAAAATTTCAATGTACCAGTCACCAGCTGATTTCGGCTGAACAGTAAATCGCGTTCGCAAAATTGCGAAAAGCTACTATTAACTTCTTCATGTCTGTCCGTCCGCGCCGAACAACTCGGCTTCCACTGGACGAATTTTCATGAAATTTGACATATGTGTGTTTTTCGAAACTCTGTTGACAAAACTCAAGCGTCATTATAATCGGACAAGAATAAAGGGTACATTACATGAAGACCATTATACATTTTTGATTGTATCTCGCTCAATTCTTCTTAGAATGAGAAATGTTTCGAACAACAGTTGCAGAGAAAATACGCACATTTTTTGTTCAGTAACTTTTTTTCAAAAATCGTGCCATTTATGAGGTAATGCTTAAAAATATTGTAGAGAGGGGCAGGCCACGGGTGACAAAGTGGCGCTTACGCATTGCATGCTGGAAAACTAAGGCTACAAATACACACAGTCAGGTTGTATAACACTCATTGTTTCTCTACTGCAACAATGGTTACACGAACGCGTCTCAATGTTACGTAATACGTACATTTCCTGTCTTGTTAATTTGTATTGAGGGGTAGTTGCGGCCCAGCAGCCCTAATTTGGAGCGCGCCTGCAGTACCATCATGAATAAAAACGCATTGTGTTGTAGATTAAGTAGAACTTGTTAAAAATTAGTGTGTCTATTTCTGTAGGATTGTAAAAATTAAATAATTTAGTACTCTTACCCGAGGAACCAATGAGGCAACTAAAAAAAAAAAAAAAAAAAACTTTTCTTCAGCACTCTCTGTTTCGACATGAGTCATTTTCAGCTAGGGTAACTGAAAAGTGAGAGAATTAACTCAAAGTTACTTCCCTTCACATCCGATTGTCTCTAACATTGATGTGAAACCTGCAGGACCGTCGGAATTATATCCCGGCTACTTCTACTACTACTACTACTACTACTACTACTAAGCCTATTATTTTATGTTTAATTCTTATTTTCGCAGAACTTGATATCAAGTGCGCGAGTCTGAGTCAGTTCTATTTTAGTACTGCGCTTCTGTATGTTGAAGTACAGCACACAGGTCTGTCACTTTCCCTGCTTCATTACTGTCCTTAAGAACACGATGCAGACAGACCGGAAGTGGCATCAGGAGGGCCTGCACGTGTCCGGCTGACGGCGGATGAGGTGGTAGAAGAAGAACTCGTATGTCTTTCACTCATGGCTAGTAGAGCATTTCATCCCATACAGAATACAATTATCATTTATCAGTTTATATGAAGCTCCCGCCATCAGTTTTCTCGCGCACCCTGCCCGTCACGCTCAAGAGGCCGTGTACAGGAAGGATCAACTGCGAGTGGCTTTGCCAAGGCGTCGTGAGCAAAGCAGGCCTTGAAGCTGTCTTAATTGCACAACTGTCAGGCAATTAATTATCCGCAGGTTTCGTACTACTCACGAAAGGACGAGTTTGACTTTCAATTGGTTCACATTTATGTAACTTCAAAAATACCTGAACAATGAGCAGTTTTGCCTGTGTGTCAACGAAGGCTGAGATATGAACAGAAGTTGCTTGTGGTGGATGTCGGCTCTGACGAACACTGTCTTATGGAGTCTCACCTGAAATTTTATAATTATTCAGCTGCTCAAAAAATGCTTCGTATTATTGAATTGGCATTATTTTAACGTATTCATAAAATCTGCCATTTTGTCCCACTACGGGCCAGTGAAGCCTTGTCTCCAAATTCGCGTCCCATATTTTCTCTAAAATCAACTATAATATAATCTTCCTACCAACACGTTTCTTCTCCCAAGTTATTTCTTCGGGCATTATCTATCATAGTTTCTACACATCTTTCTTTCCATGCCAGCTATTTGCCTGGTCCTTTTTATCGCAATGTGTTCGATTTCCTTAGCAATATGACATGAAGAATAAATATTACACTTATTTAATATCCTCTATTTAAATGTTTATTATATACCAGCATATGCACAAATAAGTGGTGTAATTTTCTATTAAAATGACTCCTTTCAGTAACTTCAGTTTAATATTCTTATAGATTTTGACGTTTTGCTGACCGTGCATCTCAGTACATTTATCTCAGTAATTAACCAACTTGATGCACAAAATTTTTGTTTTACAATAAGTTTATTTCATGCCTCTA
>Ga0123357_10013785_pt1 | contig 10514 bp, 8 predicted proteins | sample TergutEmb28metaG_FD_89873 | JGI IMG/M metagenome (GOLD analysis project Ga0123357, IMG submission 89873) | Embiratermes neotenicus P4 segment gut microbial communities from Petit-Saut dam, French Guiana - Emb289 P4 | ecosystem: Host-associated > Arthropoda: Insects > Digestive system > Gut ...
ATCGTGACTCCATTGTGCGCGGGTATCACGACAAAACAGTCGTGCCTTGTGGTGTCTCGCCTTGCCCGTGCTCTTAAGACAAAACTGTCTGCGGGCAATCAGTCTCTAGTGTAGCCCAGCCCTTAGTGTGCTGTATAAGAATTAAACTGTGGAACTGCTACAAACATTTTTTCACATCAAAGTTATTTGTGATGGAAGTTATTTCATATTCCTTCCCTTTAACATAACTTTTTTCTTTTTTTTTCTGCAGAAGAAATACACTGTCATTTGGGTCATTTGGTGAATGCTTGGTAATTATGTGAAACATTCTTTACTGCACCATACTTGGCGTAATTTCAATACACTACTTCCATCTCCACCCCTGCATATTCATGTAATGCCATGAATATTTTATAAATTCTTTGGCAAGTCAAAACAGTATAAACAAATGGTGCCAAAAAGCTTTGTACTACTGCCTACCCTATACCTACATTCTGCTTATGTGTAATAAAATTGTTACCAAATACCTTTTGCAACCAATCATTATATTATGAAACCTTGTATAAACTTTTAGGCAGTGTTATGGGCCTACTCTGTATATTCACAACCACATGTACTGAACACATTGTACCAGGCTATGACAGCCTAAGACCTTCCTTGTGGTGCTACAATCATGATACATGAATTTTGGTATCTGCTAAAAGCAGTGTTTACCCTGGCTCTTAATCTGACAAGGATTATGTCTCCTTGGTTGGGAGATATGATCAATAAAAGACCTCTACCTACACAGGACAATCAAGATGAGACCTGTGCAAGATCCAAACCCACAATGTGTGTTTCAGGGTCCTTTGATCACAAGGCAACACAGAAAAGCAGTGTGGGCCCTACAGGGTTGAACACACTCTGAATGCTTTATCTCATATATTCCAAGATGTCTGATGGTAAAACACACATGCTGTAAAGCATTACATAATTTATTAAAAAATATGGACTTTTTAACAGAACAACTGAACCCAACTGGTAAGAGGTTAGGGTCAGTTTTTCAATATATTTTTATTATACAATACCGCACTGGAACAGCCAGTTCTTTTAACACTTTCCAGGCTATGAATGACACATCTCAAGTCTTTTTACTGTAAAAATGAATACAGCATGGTTGGGTCGATCATCACCTACTGTACAGCATCTGATTTCATTCACTCTATGGCACATCGTCCTAAACAAACAAAAGAGTGAGTACTGCACAGCAGGTGGCATCACAGGCTGCTACACAGCAATGTGACCATCAGTGGGTTTGTAGATACTATGAGCAGGTTCCTCATTCAGCTGGACACTGTACAAGCCAGCTCTGAATAATTTATGTACAGTGTACCCCATATTTTGGACATTTTGGTTACAGAATTATAATATGTAACCAAAAAATTCATGATATGGATCACAAAATTACTCTTACAGAAATTAAGGATAAATATTAAACCAGTTTTAAAAATAAAGCACAAAAAAAAAAAATGGCCAAAACTAATTTTCTTTAAGATACATATTAAGGAGTTCAGATTGCACATGCATGTTTGTAATATTACAGATTATGTACCTTGCCAATGGTTAGCCTATTTGCAATGTATATGTGATACAGAAACATGGTTGGCAGTGGGGCTACTCTTCCCATCTTATTTTAGTTTGTGCAGTGTGTATTAACCTTATTTAAACACATTTGAAAAAAAAATCCAGTCCAGGCCCTATTATGAGCATTTTTGTTGAGTTTTTCATTACATCTGCGGGCCAATAAAAATTCCAAAGGAATGGCCTTCATGTATAACATGGGAATCAGTGGTAAAGTGGGATCCAAATTATAAATTCACAATACAGTCACATTTTACAGAACACATTCCTGCAATAATGTGCAAAGAACATTGTACTTTACAGTAATCATCAAAATATACTTTCTCACTAATTTTTTGCAATTCAAGCCATAAACTCATGTCCCTAAAGAATAAATCTTTGCTATATATACATACACACACACACACACACACACTCACACACACACATATATACATACACACATACACACACACACACCCCCAGCCTTCATTTCATGCCCATTTGTTTTACTCATTTCTGCTTTAATGGCCCTTGTCAATTTAAATAAGTTTAATTTGTACTCTCACGTTTTTAATGTAACACCCTTTGAATAACTGAATTATATAGTCTGCTAACCCCTTATTTGTGATGGAAATATTTTTTATTTACACCTTTTGATTTACGCCCACCATTTCAGGGATGCAACTAAGATGTAAAAAAAAGGCTGGGCTTATATGAAACCATGGACAGGGTTACTATATTTTATCTTTGTTACAATGTAAAAGATTTATATTAAAATATGGTATTCTGTGCAGTCTGAAATATAGTACATCATACACAAGCAGTTCTAGTTGTACAAATGTTATAAAAATACATTCTTAACATATACAATATATTGTTAATACCTTAGTTTATTACAATATGCATTACTAAATGCAGATAGACACAGCTTGATTCATGCATGCAGGATGCAAGAAGGTATCAAATGTATAAGAGTACAATAATATCTACAGTGAGTAGAAATTCCGATACATCATATGGGTAGGATAAATATCATAATGCACAAAATTTGCCAACATATAAGTGGCCTCAGGTAAAAGGTAAAGTTGTCCATGTTTACTGAAGCACCACAAGATACAGATACATCAAGAGTAGAGGTATAGTTTTCCACCATCTTGACCTTGCCACTAGGCAGAGCTGAATGGCTAGCTTCATAACCCAACTACTTTACTGCCCACGAAAGAAGAGAAACACATCCCTGCTTCTGATGAAAACTGCAACTCAGTCATCCACCTGTAGTCTTTTTACACTAACTGAAATATAACAGCTCAATCAGTGTCCTAAAATACCAAACATATGTTCATAAGCAGATTACAAGAAGTGATTGAGAAAGTGGAAAAACCTAAGCAGCTCTCAAGCGAATGGACATTGTTTATTTGTTCAAGCTACATAAGAATAAAAGTTACAAAATTATAGCCTTCATAACACAAAAGAGCAGCTGTCAAGTAAATGGATACTGTTTCTTTGTTCAAGCTACCTAAGAATAAAAATGAAAAAATTACAGCCCTCATAACACAAAATTTAACACAAGTTACAAACTTTATTCCACGTAAGTTTTAACTTTGTTTTCCAAGATTTTCAACAAACCCTGACTACTTACAGCATATTTTTGTGCAGAAATTCACTCAATACAATTTTGTCAATGGATGCACCAGCCTACTTTTAAATAACATAACAGAATTTGCCTAGAAGGACAAAAGAAAACCTTAATATGGATGGAAAATACCAAGACCGAGACAAGTACCAAGAAAATACCAGACACAGGGTGAAATGCAGTGCAGCATTCAGTGGAAGACATCTACAGCAAAACCTCAATAGCAGAAGGATGTGTTTAAAGTGAATTAAGTTTCATTTGCCACATAAATCCTATACGCTCTACAATACTGTATATATAAGGTGACCCAGCACATACATGTAACATGACGCCAACTTCACAATTGTCTGTTTTCAGGAAAATACCGACACAGAACATGTCCAACGTTGTGTGTGACTTTCAAGATGATAAATCAATAAATAATTCTCTCTTATATCAGGGTAAATACAGTACATCCATGACTGTTTCTTTGAGATGTATATTTGAAAACACAAGAGTACTAACATCTGCCTTCTAAGACTTAACATCAAGAATGTGGTAGCAGATAAAGAGTCTAGTTTTATCTAAGTTCTAACCTTGTAATGCACATTAGTTTTAGATGAATAACACACCCCAATTATCAATGATGTCATGTGTGAATCAATATCCTGATTAAAATGTACTATAAAGCATAAGTAAAGATGGCAATTATGTTTTGTACTAAATGAGACTGTTATAAGAGCAACATGATTTGTTACTTGTCCACACCAAAGCCCAACACTAGATTTGATCCTGCTCTAATTCAATCCATTTCACACAGCATAAATCTATTCTCTGATAATCCATTTTAACAGTACCCACCCATCTTCCTGTTATTCTTGCTCGTGAGAGCTGTCCAACAGTCCTCTCAAACAAAATTCTGTACATTTTTATTTCTCCCACCTCATCTACACATCCAGTCCATCATAACCTCCTGTTGCTCAGTTTAATTATGTTTTACTTAACGATGCTATCAGTATATCAGACAGTTTAGTGTAAAATTGTGAATGATAAACTGTAAAGGACGTGGAAAGAACAGAGTAAGAACTATTTCAACTTACAAACCCTGCAGTCCCCTGGAAGAACAGAGGAAAACCACAAAACACTTCAGTCACAATAACTGGAGTCCAGCATGTCAGCAGACACTCAAACTGGACTGTTACAAAATATAAGTCAGAAACATTACAGCTGCTCAGCCAGACCAGATTCTAAGCACTCCTGCTGCAGCATGCATTAAGTCCAGATACTACGACCAAATTACCAGGTAAATAAATTGTTCCCTGTGCCTAATTATCATACAAAGAGCTCCATGAATTCAGAATCTCAGCACTAGATGCAAGATGGCAGTCAGCTGTTTTACCCCAGGGAGCCTAGATGGACACTGCAGCTGGTCTGGACATTTAGCAGAAGACAAAAATATTGTGCCACTGCCAGCAATCTTCAGTCTTTCAGCCCATATCCAAGTCACTAAACTGGCTTAGAAATCACAACTCCTAACTCCAAAACAACTACTGGTTATTCCTATGATCACTATTAATCAATGAATGTGTTATTTTGGACATACAGAGCACAGTTTTAAAATAAACATGCCATAGTTGAACAGACAGAAAATAGCACTTCAATTTTCTATTTACTTTTTCACAGGCAAGTGGAACTACCTAGACCAGTGGTTCCCAAGCTATGGATCATGAACCCACTGACAGTATAAAAACAGTTCAATGAATTTTATCAAAAAGGGGTAATGAAAAATTGTTCACACAGGTGACTCTCTCTACAGGCACCTTCATTATCTGTATTTTCCCATGTCTGCAGTTTTATTTCAGCCTTCCATCTTCACCTACACCATCTGTGCCATTTAATGCAGTCCATCCAGCAGCTTTATGCAAAATCCAGTTCCATCCATACTTAACATGTATGAATTTAAATTTAGAAATTATGTAAATGTTACTATCCATATTTAGTTGTTTGCTGTTCTGAATAGCATTTACTCCACTTGTGACTTAATCTTTAAACAGCCTATATTCATATATGTGAAAGTACATAAAAAAACACGGCTAAGAATTCATTTTATATGTTTAGGCAACAAAAAATTAACGGTATTTTTCATTTTCTGTAAAATGCCATTTACTTCATCATTTTATCTTTTTCTGTTCAAATAATACAAAAAGGTAAAGGTAAAGTGATCCTGTTACAGGCCTGGTGTGGCCCAAAGGGTGGGTAGAGTTATAGCTCTACTCTTCCACAACCGCAGCACTAGAAGGGGTGAGTGGTCAGCAGCACACCTCAGCCGCACTTTTACCCCCAGGAAAGACCCAGTACCCACTGTGCAGGAGGCTGGGTGGGACCCAGGGCTGGTCTGGATGGGCGGAAAATCTCGTCCCCACCAGGATTCGATCCCAGACTGTTCAGCCCGTAGTCAGTCGCTATACTGACTGAGCTACCCAGCCCACATTCAAATAATATGTTTTTCATAAGCCATGCACTAAAATTTAAACACCATCCCAGTCATTTAATTGTTAAGTAAGAAAGTATATTAATGTTTCATTTAATCTTAGAAGGTAGGTGTTCAAGAATTCAATCCCTAGTATTACATGTAATGAGATGTACCATTCTATCAGCTTACAATATACACAGTACTCATTTTCAGGAATGCATTATCCATGTACAGAAAGTCACCTGTATGCTAACAGAATTGAGACTAATGCATAAATACCAAATTGTGTTAAAATGTTATACCTGATTCTGAGAAGTACTACATTCATTAGTTATTCAAATTACCATATTTTCCAGACCATAAGACACACCTGTTGTAAGATAAATCAAAACTTTTCAAGTCAAATTGAGGGAAAACACATTTTATTCACACATATTTACTCAGCATAATAAGGCAGTACAGTATGAACTTTCTACTCATCTCAGAATCACCTAAAACCTTCACTACTACCACACTCATCATTATACTTCTTACTCTTCGATCTTTCACTTTCTTCAGACAGTACAACATCTTCAACACTGTCGAAGGCATTACTAATCGCATTTCTTTAAAGTCTTCACAGTTGTCTTACGTTTCTTACACTTCTATGTATTCTTCACTCATGCATAAACTTGTGATGTGATTGGCCACTTCCTTCCATTTTGTCAACTTCTAATTTACCAATCCTTTCATTGATATTTTAACCAAGATATCCAATGGTCAGTGTTCACTAGTAAGGCCTCCTGGAATCATGACTAACTACACATCGAATTTTTAACTGTGCTATTTACTGCCTCCAATACATGTGACCCATATAGCTCACACACTGCAATGGCCAACTTTTCCAGGAGGCCACAGGGATGCTCTGACCACAGTCTCTCTCTCTCTCTCTAGTCAAAGGTTCACTTCACTTTCGTCCATAAATGCTTTGGCATGAATGTGGATAAAACTTCCTCATGGAAATCATAAGGTTCGTCATCCCCGTTGTGTTCAATAAACTAATTAGTGTGTATGATCCTGTCTAACACAACTTTATTTTATTTGATGGTAGAGGTGTATTTACATTTACTACCTAAGGTACAACTACATGTTTCAGCTTTTGATAATAGCCATCTTCAGGTTGTACATGAATCCTTAGAAAGTAGTTATACAAGATTCAATATGGGCTTACCTTATGGCACCTTATTTTTATATTTTAGTCTACCTTTTAGTTTTTAGTTTAATGTACCTACTACAAAAACCACAAATTCCATATTCTTGTATGTTGTAGCAGAGCACATATGTATAGGACAAGTATTTAGTGTACACACATGTTCCACACACATAATATGATACATAGACCTAACTATTATTGACTGAAATCTACATAATAGCAGTTACCCCATGTACCCACCCCCCAACCTCCATGACACATATGAGATCTCGTGCCCTCCTCATCTCTCACATCCCCACTGTACACAGCCCATACTAAATCTTATATAACTACTTTCTAAGGATTCATGTACAACCTGAAGATGAATATTATCAAAGAGCCAAAACACGTAGTTGTACCTTAGGTAGTAAATGTAATTACACCTCTACCATCAAATAAAATAAAGTTGTGTTAGACAGGAACATACACATTCTAATTAGTTCCTCATGGAAGTTTACTACTAGGCTAGGCATTTGTTTAACTTAAATATTAACAATGAAGGAAGTTTAGCTCCATCAGCACTATATGCCCAACAACAGGGTAGTGTGTTTTCTCATAGCCAGAAATTTTAATTGTGATCAATTTAATGCCTTTAATGCCTAGAGTCTTCCTTGATGGAAGGTTAAAAGTTTGAAAACTTTCATCCATGTTACCAGTATGACAAACTACAAAACATAACTTCTGCATAGCAGCAATTTCTGAAATTCCAAAACCTTTGTTTCATTCTTAGTTGGCATCATTGTGTTGTTCCAGATCAAGCATGAATGCTTAGTCCATGTGTCTTCATAAATCTGTGACACCAGGAACCTGTGTCACATGCAGAGACACCCATATTCTGCTTCAAAAATGATTACTTTTGTAGACACAGAAATTCCATTGTTTCTGTAGTCTGTTATCTGGTTGTTCACCCCCACTTCTATGTTAGGACATTTTCCAATATGTATACAAAAAGCTTGTTTCTGTAACTCTTCCTGCTGCCTTCTTCTTCCACGTTACATTCTTGGTTCAAGAGGGCCCAAATTCTCTTTCAGCTGCTGTATTACCATGCTCTTCTGCATCCTTTATCACATTTAATTTGAAACCTATAGTACACAACATTCTCATCTGTTTACTACACATTCCATTATGACAGCAAATTTATTTTCAACAAACTCATAGTCATTTCATGCTACTCACAAATGCATACTACTGAACACCTAGTGTAAGTTACAATGAGGCTTTGTTTCACTCCCTCTGAAAATGAGTCATGTGTTAACAGTGTTATCCATTCAGCAAATATGAGAATCTCAGTTGTTTTAAGGTCATATACATGCATCTCTGTACCATAAGATGCACAATCTTATACACATTTTCCACCAAAAAAAAAAAGTGTGTCTTACAGTTTGGGAAACATAGGACATGATTTTCTTTCACAATGGAAATAATTATTAAAAAACCATAAATGTTTAGTAGCATGGTCATGGTCCTGGGTACACACAGTGTCATGAAGGGGAGGAAAGAACACATTAGCAACCAATCCTAAAAATGAAAAGTTATCCATATGCATGCCATGATAATATATGGGAAAGTGGAAGAACAGCTACACTCATTCTTAACCATGGCACTATAGGTCTATGTACAGTCAACTTCACACCCTGGCTGCTTCACCCCCGGGGAATATGAAGCTGAGTGGGCCCCAGAAACAGACTGTACGTTCTAGACATTTATTTAATTGGGGTTTCCCGTTTTATTTTAAAGAAGGGGTTCACAGAGTGATAAAAAGTTGGAACCACAGAATTAAACATTCCACAAAACATCATTCCATGCAAAATGTTGTACTATGGAACCAGCAGTACTACTCAAGTACCACTGGTTTTGCATACACAGGCACACTAAATGAATAATGAGGCATCTTTTCATTCAGCACTAGATGCTGATATTTGCGGATGTTGGTTGGTGACTCGCCAATGTGCTCAAACCAGTGGAGCAAAATTTCAGCATCTGATGGACAAGTGCGAACAAAGGCTGGTTCTGAGTAGGCTGCATGGAGATACCGCCACAAATCAGTCAAACTGGGTGGGATCTCATACCCTAAACAAACAAAATGAGAGAACCTGTCATTAAGCAGTCATGAATTTGAGAACATTAGCACATTCCCACTCACAAAGGCATAATTTCATTTCATCAAAAGTAAATTACTTGTTTCATTGCGACATTCTGTAAACGCTGAGAATTTTTCAGGGCCAAATTCTGCTTGAAAGTTCATTCATCTAATCAAGGGGTGTAGTGACTGGATTTTGAAGTACGATATTTTATTCTACAACTGTCAGGTGAACATAATTTTGGTTCATATCTGTCCAATAACAACTCCAAAATGAACATATCAGTTCTCTTAAAAGTGAGCAAGTTCACTCAACGAAAGTCCAGCAGCCAGAGAATAATTAATTCTGTGGGGCACATTCCTATTGAAGGAGTTGTAACTCAAACAAAAAATAAATTTTCCCCCTTTCACAGAGCCCAGAAGTTTATTAGTGTGAAAACATAAGTCTTCTAGGACATGATACCATGTCAGCTGATAAATAGTTACATAATGACATCGCACCATATCCCAGAAGACTTCAATCTTCAACAACAATGCTGTCAGTATGTCAGACCTTACATTAATTTCAATGTTCACAACAGCTTGCCACAGAACCCCAACGTACACCACAAGAATCCAGTACACAGCCTAAACACTATTTCATTAAGATTAAATTTCAAAGTATCCTCTCACCTATGCCTAGAACTACCAAGTTAACTCACCGTCTGTTTCTGACAAAATATGTATATATGTCCCACCACTCCCACATGTCCCTAGGTTGCACAAAATGAACGTCTTGTTAAGCTCTAATGTTACTTGATATTTGAATATTTAATGAAATGTAAGAAATGTAACTTGACTTCGTGAAGTAAGAAGTTTGTAATTAGATTTTTAACAGTAGGTTTATGTCTGCAATAAATTAATAACAAGGTTTTAGATGTAATTATGCTGTGACCTTAAGAAATTTCAGAAGGAAAGATGCATATTTGAGGTCAGAATAGCAGTGCAATATCACAATGAGTATATTTACAGTTAGCAGTGGAAAGGTTAAACAGGTACAGTCCAACTCCATACTACAAAAATTCACACATCACAACCTTGCACATGAGATACATACAGCTTTCTTTAAGAAATGTGCATCACTGCTTGTCCACTTACAACAGCAACAAATTTTGTGATGCCATCACACAGCAATATATTTTGTACTATTGCTGGTTCTTACTGTAGAAGTATACAAAGTGCACATTAAATGCTGTATTATTAATGAAACTGAAACTAACAGTAAGATCCAAAACATTAGGGACTTGTATAGGGGCATCAATTACTTTAAGAAGGGGTACCAGCCTAGATGTAATATAGTGAAGGATGAGAAAGGTGATGTGGTGGCAGACTCCCACAGTATTGTGGCTAGGTGGAGGAACTATTTCTCCAAGCTATTCAATGTGCATGGGGTTAAGGACATTAGGCAGGCAGAAATACACACAGCAGAACCACTAGTACCTGAGCCAAGTGCCGCTGAGGTTGAGCTGGCTATCGATAAGCTAAAAAGCCACAAATC